>TARA_B110000977_G_scaffold99048_3_pt1 | contig 36556 bp, 29 predicted proteins | sample TARA_B110000977 | Tara Oceans TARA_B110000977 (sample SAMEA4397798) | marine metagenome | biome: Polar Biome; feature: [SRF] surface water layer (ENVO:00010504); material: water (ENVO:00002006), including particulate matter (ENVO:01000060) such as... | depth 5 m | reverse complement strand
CCCCCGTCCCCCGCCCCCCCGCCCGTGCTTCTTCTGAACGGTCAACCCATGGTGCACCGCCAGCGCCTCGGCTTCATCGCAACTGCAGTGCAATAGCCGCGCCACTTCAATAATAGGCATGGCTTGCTTCCCGTACGTAGCGTTGATCATCTCAAGCGCGCGCGCTCGAATTTTCGAAAAGTACTTGTGCAGCACGCACGCTTGCAGAAACGACGCACTCTTCACAATTCGGAAAAACTCGTGGATGTTGTTGGAGTGGTACGCTCTGTTCGCGGCTAACGCGAGCTGTACCGCTGGTGATAACAGCACCGCAGGTCGCGCACTTCGCAGGTCGTTCAGCATTTCGCTCCGCTGGACGTTGTACCGGCCGTGCGAGTCGATGCGCAGCAAAAGCTGAAACGAAAACATCTCCGCTTCAGATTGAGGACGGTCCGTTCGTCCAATTCCACGCGCCGCTCTGTCGTCGTACATGTGTCGAAGGCTCGTTAACGTCTTTGCGAGTTGCTCAACGTTGAGGTGCGAGTTGTGTCCATCGGGGTTGTTCACCGTAGCCGCTTCTTCACACAGCTCGTGTTCCGAAAGCATGGCAAAGCGCACCATTTGTTCCAGCAACGTCTCCGCGAACGTATCTGTGATTTGTTGCAGGGACAGGTCTTGCCGCACGCTGCGCAGCCGGTCCCACAGGAACTTGGATTTGATCATGAAGTGCACCTCCGGGCGTGTGTCTAACAGCCTATAGAGGTGATTCGCCGTCATCGCGAGCGCCTCTCTCGTGCGTACCATAGAGGGCGTGACGTTGTCCACAATGCGCGTGTATTTCTTAACCGCCAGCGTTTCGTCACTCGCGTTCCGGTCGCTCGCGTCCAAACGCTCAAACAGCTCGATGTCGTTCTTACGTGACCGCAACTCCCGCTCCGCGGGGGGGCACATCAACGTACACGTGCCTATAATGTGCCTCCCACTCGAACCGGTCGTGGATCCGGGAACCAACACTTCTGGAAGGTCCGCGAGTTCACCTTCTTCATCATCCTCCTCGTCAACCAACCCAACCACGGAATTTTGGTTTTCAACAGGAGCCCTTGCCCCACCCGGGTTCGGGCCACCCGGCCCACCCGGTTGCCGCTTACCACGACGTCCCCTACCCTTGCGCGCATCTCCCATGTTTCCCGCGAATCGCGGGGCACCGCCACTCGTGCTGGCCTCCGGTCTTCCGAAGCCCCTGCCAGAGCCTCCCGGGTTACCGTGCGTGCCGTCCATCCGCTTTAAAACCAACGATCTCGGGGCATCAGTGTCTTGAAGAGCGAACGGTACCCGAACCCCCGCGGTGCATCAACCGGAACACGAACGCGAGGCGAGGTACGCGATTACCGTCGCGGTCGCCCACGCGTCGTGCCGACTCAAACGGCGCGCAGGGGACTGAACCAGCGGGGATGCATGGTGGGGATTATTTACAGGGAATTCTTGGACGAAGAGCTTAGGGGACACAAAAAGAAATTTAGGGCACGACGAGTATACCTTCGCTTCTACGTATCGCTTTTCTCATCTACAAATCTACAGATTTTCTAATCCCACGCTGACGAGTCCGTCCGTGACTCTGTTCCTGCAGTCCTGCGCCACGCACTCCGCGATCCACATCACGTTTCTGATTTCCTGTTCCCGCATGCGCAGGATGGCGTAAAAAACAGCGTAGTTGAATTGCTCGAGGAAACACGACGCGCATATTTTCTGTTCGTATTCGTAAAAGTGCTTTTCCAAAAGCGTGTCGACGTTCCCGGGGGTGAATTTTTGGGTAATCGCGTGCAGTGCCGGGGTGTTGTCCATCACGGCTCGGACTTGGTCGAAGTCGTCGCACGCCACGAGGTCTTGGTGCCCCACGGGGTGAAGGGCGCCGAACTCGGAAAATAGTCTTCTCCGATCGTCGCGCGAGAGTTCCGTATCGAGCGAGTTTATGGTGATGTTAATCGCCCTCCTGTCCGCTTCGAAGTGTAAAATTTCCCTCATCAAGTTCGCCGTGGCGCCTCCCATGCTTTCGCAAAACTGAAGAAAGTCCGCGAGGTACGCTTTGTACAGCACGTTGCGCATGATTTCGACGTTCATCTCGTCCAGGTCTTCGCTCGAAACGCACTCTGAAAAATAAGGCGCCAGCGGCGTATCCACCAACACTAACCTGTACAGTTCCCTCATGTTCGACGCCACGGCCAAAGTAGCAATAGAATCGAACATCCCAAGCGGGTGGCACTTATCCAACAGCTCCTGCATATCACGCTCGTGCAGCGCTCCGGTGACGATCAACACGACGTTGTCGATCATGTGTCCGTACGTGAGGAAATCTAAAAACGTCGCAAGGGGTTCCGATGCCGCGCACCGCACCATCTCAAAGTCCTCCACTACTTTCTGGGTACATTTCGTGACGATCGTCGAAGGGTGCAACGGCGATGGCTCGTTTTGAATCACGGAAACGTAATCCGTGGAACACAAGTGAAGCTTCACGTCATCAAGGGTTTCGCACTGCGTTAGGTTGGCGTAATCCTGAGCCGTGAGTAGGCCAGATTTCAACCCGCGGACGATACCTTCGTTGAAACCATCCTTAGCGTTGAACAACATACCCTCCATACCCCACGCCACGCCTTCTGTTGCGGTGGTCATGGTGTGATCGTAAGGGGACCGTCAATCTCCCAGGCGCTCAAAGGTCCGCCTTCCGCGTGCGACCTCAGATCTGGAAGCCGACACCGTCACACTTGAAAATAAACTGGAGAGTCGAAAGTCGCTAATATTTCAAAAGTGGGGCGGATCTGAAAACCATTGAGATCTACGCAAGGGGCGTCGCGAGATCTAAGCGAACTAGGCCACGATGTTTATGACACGCAGCGAGTACGATCGCGGGGTGAACACGTTCTCCCCCGAGGGTCGTTTGTTCCAAGTGGAGTACGCCATCGAGGCGATCAAGCTCGGTTCCACCGCTATTGCGATCCGGACGGATGAGGGCATCGTGATGGCAGTGGAAAAGCGGATCACGTCGCCTTTGATGGAGCCGTCTTCGATGGACAAGATCAGCGAGATCGACTCGCACATCGGGTGTGCGGTGAGCGGGTTAACAGCGGACGCGCAGTCCATGGTGGAGCACGGCCGAGTACAGGCGCAGAACCATTACTTCACGTACAATGAATCGATGCCTGTGCAGTCGTTGACGCAATCGCTGTGCGCGCTTTCCGCAAACTTTGGCACCGACGAAGAGGGCTCGATGTCACGCCCGTTCGGCGTGGCGCTGCTCGTCGCCGGCCACGACGCGGACGATGGTTACCAGCTGTACCACACCGACCCGTCAGGGACGTTCGTGAGCTACCAAGCCAAAGCAATCGGAAGCGGAAGCGAAGGCGCGCAGACCAGCCTGCAGGAGGAGTACCGAAAAGACATGACGCTGAAAGAGGCGGAGACGTTGGCGCTGTCCACGCTCAAGGCGGTGATGGAGGAGAAGGTGAGCACCGTGAACGTGGACATGGCGAGCGTATCCCCAACCTACAAGGTGTATAGCAAGGACGACATCAAAGCCATCATCGAAAGACTGTGAAAGTGACGCGGCAATGCATAAATTGTAAGAGAAATTAATTCCTTTTACGCGTCAATATTTCTTTCAACACTCTCTAATATTACAGCAACGGGTAAGTCGGTTAACGGGACTCGTCTGTTTCCTACACGGACGCGTAAACGCCCTGACCTTGAAACAAGTCACCGTTTCTTTACCCCCCGCGTCGTCCTCGCCGCCGTCCCGTCTTTTTGTTTCGTCGGCGACGCGAGTTTCTTTGGCGCTTCTTCTTTTTTCTTCCCTCGCACATTCTTTTTCGCCGACGCGCTTGCGTGTACGTCCGAAACGAGTGCATCACGCACCATTCCCTCCTCTCCGCCGTGGTCCACCGTTCCGCCATTCTCCCCCTTCAGCTGAAGGTTCTCCATCGACAAGTTCATGTTCGCCAACACGAAGTTCCCGTCGTGGATCTGAAACGGCGTGTTGTTGAAATCGAAGTGCACCACCTGCTGGTCCTCGGAAATCTCAACCTCCACGGTGGCTTGCGGCTTGGTCTGGACCAGGATGAATGGGAGCGAAATACCCGAAGGCATCATGCCTAGCTCAGCCCTAGCCGCGTTCCGCTGCAACAAGCTCTGGTACGAGTTGTACTGCTCCACCAACTCGGCGAGGTACGCGTTTTTCTTTTCGATTTGTTGCTGCACTCGTTTTTTTTCGGCCCGCAGCGCCCCCAAGTCCCTGCCCGACGTCGCGGGCAACCCTTTCCACATGATTTCTTTTTTCTGCTTGGTGATGATTTCCATGGCCATCAGGACGTTCAACGCGTCATAAACCCTGCGTCGGATGTTCTTCTCGTCGTACGCCTGGTCCGCGCAAAACTTCGGGTCATCCGGCTTTGAAAACTCCGCGACCAACTCGTCCGCTACTTCGTTGTACGTCGTGGTTTGTTTACTCTCCACTTTCTCGCACACTTTCATGGAGAAATGACGCAAACCCTTGCCGTTCTTCTCGGCCTTATCCCCAGGCGTATCCTCGGGAGTGTGTCCCACGGCTCCGGTGGATACAGCGCTCCCGGGAGTTGTGCCCCCAGCGTTGTTTTTCCGTCGCTTCGCCGCTGAGGCGCTGAGCGGCGCGGGCGGCGGCGTGACGCCCACACCGTCCCCAACCCCCCGCTTCACCGCGGACGCGGGGGGGGAGGAAGGCTCGGTTTCGGGGTCCTCGGTCTGGACCTATGTGGAGGCGGAGGAAAATGAAAGTATAAGAAGAGAAAGGTTAGTACTTGTATTCGGAAGAGAGAGGCGGGCTGCAGTTTGGTGATGTTTGTTTCTTTCTGTTTTGCACGCCCGATTCGGCATCTCGGACGGGCCAAAATATCTGTCGCGAGGGGGGTTGTCGGTCCGCACCTTCTCCATCCGCGCGAGGTTCTGCTGTACCGCCGCGACTGCTGCTGTGACTGCGCTTTTCCCCACCAGGTCGCCGTCGCCGCGAATATCGCTTCGGAACGGCGCTATTTTCTCAGCCTTCACCGCGAGCGAAGGGAGGTCCCCGGCGGAGCCTAATCCGTTGTCATTTATCCCGACCACCTCCAAGCCTCCGGGACCTGAATCAGAAATGAGAAGGGAGACGAAGGGGCGGTCAGGGGAGGGTCGCTGGAACGGATTTGGGTAGGGTCTTGTGATAGAAAGCGCACGGTCTCGCGGCAGCGGTTCACCGAGCTTCGGAATCGCCACCCACGTCCCTCCGGGGATGACAAAACACGGCTCGTCGCGTCGATCGCCCCGTCCCGGGACGTGTTGTAGTTTCTATCGAAAGGACGCAAAAAGCACCCGGCTTCTCGTTGTTCGCTTGCGACGCACCTGTCTCGTCTTCCCCCAAACCGTTGTGCTCCTGTATGATATCAAACTCCGAGGCGAAATTGTACATGCCCTGAATAGGAAGAAAGGGGAGGAAGTGTCAGCGGGTGTCACAACCGGTCGCATCGCGTCCCGGGGACCCGTCCCCGGGACGCACTCATCGAGAAATGCCGGCACGTTCGATGCAATCGCGTCCCGAAATTTCATTTGCCGTACCGTGTCTCGTAGACTTCCTAAAAGGTCTGCGTTCAACGCGTCATCGCCACCCATCCCGGCGACGACGGTCTCGGCGCCGGGCATCGGACCCGACCACCACGAATCGACCTCCAAACCGCGTCGACCACGAGACGCGAGTCTCGATGTGGGACGGGTCCCGAGCGAGGCTGTCTGCATCATCGCAACTCGACTACGATTTTTTTCTCGTCCAGCGCTCGACAAGTGGAGGACTCCGAGTCAGCATGCTGGCGCAGTCTGGATTAGTAGCCGACACTCCGAGCAGTGGGCAAACAGTCGCAATAAACGGGCGGAGGCCGACGCGCGAAAATGGAAAACTCAAGGGCGCAGGTTCGCATCCTCCCAGAACGTCGCTCGCCGAATCTCTTGGCTCTCACAGTCGGCCCGCGCGGTGCTGCCTTCAGGCGGACGGGCGCTGCCGCTGCCTGAAACCCGCTCGCGATGGCTGAAGAGGAGGCGCGTACGCGAACACAACGTATTACATGCTTGCATGCGCGCGTGCCTGCGCTTTCCCACGCACACCCCGATCTCGTTTTCAAATAGGCACCCCACCCCGCTGACATTCCTTTGACCGCACCATCCCACCAGGAGTACGAGGATGACTTCGAAGAGGAACAGGAGGAGGAGGAGGATGACTACGGGGACGACGATTTCGAGGATGACGAGTCTGAGCCCCCAACTCCGAAACCGAAACGGTCGGGCTCGGTCGGGGGAGAGTCAGACGTTGCACGCGCGGTGCGTGAGGAAAACGAACGAGCGGTGCGTTTGAAAACTTCGGAAACGATTGCGCCGTCGGGGTTGTCTACTCCCATGGAAAGAAACGCGGGAACGACTGAACGCAAGGTCAAGGGAATGCCTATCAAAGGCTTAAAGTCTAAACGCTTGACCGACGCGCAAAGAAGAGCCGCGACGTTCCGCATTAAACGATGGAAGCTCGTCAACGCGGCAGTCGGCGTGACGCAGAGCTCAGAGTTTTCGGTCTTCTCCTCCGCGCCCATGACCCTGCGGCAGATGCACGACGCCTCTATTGGCCCGTACGCAAACCGCCGGTACGCCACGACGCAGACTGGCGGGGATGGCGAGTCGCGAACGTTCGAAACGCAAACCGAGGGGGGGGACAAGCGCAACGTCAGGGCGCAGGCGCCGGATGACCTCGGTGTTTCGCGCGAAGACCTGGAAGCGGCGAGCGATTCTTCATCGTCGTCAAAATCAGCCGCGTTGGTGCGCCGGGAGATGGCCGCGGAAAAGGTGGCGAAGTGGGCACGCGCGACTGGAGAGTTGCAGCACTCGCGGGAGAAAAGGCTTGCGGGGTTCGTCGCGAGGGCGGGGGGCGTGTGCGACGCACTGCTTCACGAACGAAGAGTCGTCCCAAATAAATCAAAAGACGGAAGTACCGCGTCTGTCGTAGACCTTATGCGCGCGCGAACAACGGGCGTGTTGAAAGCGCACGCCGTGGAAGGCCAGCTGGGGAGCTTGACCAGCGCGTACATGGCGCTCGACGTTGAGGGATTGACCACCGGGCGGCGAGTCACGGCGTGCGCGTTTGAGTCCAACGAAGGACGCAGTGCGAAAACGTTGTGCGTCGCGTACGACCGGGTTTCGGAAAAAGGAAAAGGCGTCGACGGGCGAGGGTTGTTACTCGTGTGGGACTTGTCCGCAAACGAAAAGAACACCAAGCACGCCATGACCCTGGAGGGGTCGCCCACGTGCGTTACGTGGGGAGGGGGGGTTGGGCACGGCGAAAAGAATGTGTTGGTGTGCGGCACGAACGAAGGCGCTTTGTGTGCGTGGGACTTACGGGAAAATGAACAATCCAATTTCAACGGAGAGTTTGGCGATGAAAACGAAGAAAACGAAAACGTCTCAACCGAGTTGTCCGATGCAACCGTACATGCTTTGTTGAAGCAACACGGCCTGACTTCCTTCCGCAGGCCTTCGTACTCCACGGAGGGGGTTGGGTTTTTCGGCGAGGGAGATGACGTGTCGTTCGTGGAACCGGGTGGGTCTTTGGTGAGCGTGCGGGTTTGCGAGGAGAGCGGCGGCGACGAAAAAGAAAAGAGCTCTTTGGATTTTCACGTGCTGACTCTTTGTGCGGATGGCACCGTGGACGCGCATTTCGTTTCAGAGCTTCCGAAACGTGAAGCCGAGGATGCGGCGTTACAAGATTTAGGTTTGAGGTTCGGGAGCAGGGTCCGAATCACACGCGTCAGCGGGGGGGTGTCGTACGGAGGCAAGCGCGGAAACGAAACGAGCAGCAGAGGTAATTGTTTGCGCGTGGTCAACAGCGCTAAAGGGGCGTGTGAGTTTTTCGTCGCCGACGAAGGCGGCGGCGTGCTTCGCGGTGCTAGATACGGCGCAGCGCCCCTGCCACGGTCTTTCGCTACGTGCGACGTTTTAGACGCTGGGAGCTTAGGCTCGAGACACCCCAATCCCCTGCCCGCGGTGAGTCTGGATTTCAACCCTTTGTTTGGGAACGACGAGAGTGATTTTCATGTATTCCTCGCTGCGCACAAAGGTGGCGGCGTGGCCCTTTACAAATCGAACCACTCCCTCGCGCTTCGCGTGTGGGACGCGGTTTCCAGCGGTAACGTCGTCGCCGTGCGCTGGTCCACATCGAGGCCGTCTATGTTTTTCGTGCTGGACGACAACTGCGTGGTGTTCGCGTTTGACCTTTTGTCGCACGAACCGCAGACGCCGACGCACTTTGAGGCTTTCGGGGCGCGCGAGAAAATTACCGCCTTCGAAGTCGCCGCGACTGGCGATTTCCACGACCAAGGACAACACTTGATGTGCTTGGGGTACGATGATGGACGCGTGGACGTACACGCGATGGCACAGAAGTTCGCAACAGTCACCCAGGAAGAAGTCAAAGCGCTCCGAGCGATGATTAATGAATAGTCTATTTTTTTATGAAAGTACTTTCACCCTCTCACTCACGCCACTTCCACTTCCACTACGTTCGCTTGAGGGTTTACTTCCTGGTTTTCTTCCACTTCCAGAAACTCATCCCCCTCGTGATCGTCCACCCAGCCTTTCTTCTCCATCGCCCGCGTTGCGTTCCACACGTTTTGTTTGAACCGCTTGTGCACGCCAACGAGCGCGCACGCGTCGGCTACAGACATGGTTTCGGATCCGTATTGATTTTTGGGAGTTCCATTTCTGGGCGTTCGGTTTTTCGATCGCAGCCACAGCGTTGCGGCTCGAAGTTCCAAAACCTTGTCCCTCTTCGTGGACTCGCTTTCAAGGTCGTACTCTCGCTGTGTTACTACCCACCCACCCCCACAACCTTTATAGCCGTATTTATACCCATAGGACCTTCCATATGAAAACCCGTACGCGAACCCGTACCCGGAAACTTTTCCTCTGCGGGAAGGACACCCTCTGGAGTTGTGTCCCCTTCCCCCGCACGCGGAGCACCGACACGCGACACCGTTTACAGGCCCGGTGTACCTTTGCTTATGTGTTTTCTTCTCAGAGTGCGAGCGCTTGTTGTGGCCGTACTTGCCACACACGCTGCACTTCACGGCGATGGTTTTTGACGACGTAGGGCGGCCCGCGTTTAGCATCGATTTTGATAAACTAATCGGGCCCGCCGAACTCGAGGTACGCTCATCGTCTCCGGACGAACCTTCATCACTATCGTCGCTACCGTATTTCGACTCGTAATAACTCACCAAGTCGTTTGGAGATTGATTGTGAACGGACAACGCACACGTCCGCGCGTTATGTCCCTCCGCGCCGCAAACGCCGCACTTCCGGGCTTTCGCCGGGATTGCGGGTTTCGGATACACCACCCCTTTCTTCCGCCCCGGCTTTCGCGCCAACGTGTGCTCATCTTCGATCGTGCTTCGCCAGTTTTGAAGCGCCTGCGAGCTTGGCAAACCAAGCGCGGAGAGGTCTGTCATTTGGCGTGCCAGCCCCTTAAACAGCGCGTTTTGCTGTCTCGACGCTTGCAAGGAAACTTCGGAATCCACGGGCGACGAGCGTAACGCGAGTCGTGCTGACGGCAAATCCATCAACCGCGGCCGTCCGTTCTTGCGTTTCGGACGACGACGAAACACAGGCGTGGGTGTAGGTGGTCGTGCTGATCGTCTACTCACATGTACATCCTCCACATCACGTTGCGCGCTCGATTCCTCGTCTCCAGCGCCCGGTGCGTCGTTGCTCGACGAGCGCAGTGACGATGTCGACGTCCCGACATGGCCATCTCTCCGCCACCACCCGCGTTGCGACAGCCCGGTCTTGACACCACGCCCTTGAGCCGTCCATGACGCGCTCCAGCGCACTCCATGCTTCAGCAGGGGTGCCTCCCTCCGCCAATAGACAGAGGTCGGCCCCGCCAGCGCCATCGCCCCCGAGAGTGAAGCCCGAGACGTGGCTGATAATCCTCTTGTTTTGTTTCGGCGTGACTGCTAGAAAATGTGCCGTTCCACTCGGGACGATTTTGGGAGAATTCGTTCAATTTCGAGACGCTGTTGAACGGCGTAAACCCTCAGCTTCGCACACATCCTGTCGCACGGCGCTCGCACGGCGATTACATAATGTACGTCTCCATTCCCTGTTCCTCCGGAGCGATGGTCACCTTTCGCGTGCTCGCTTGAACGCCCGTGATGCGAATGAAAATCCGTGAAATTTCGTCTCCCCGGGACGTGTTGGCTTTGGGATCGGTCCCCGGGACGAATTCCCTCCACCGACCGGTACCCTCCCCCTTCACGCTGTCCCTTTTTCTTTCGTTTGCCGTCCGCTGACCGTGCTCGCTCTCCCCTGAATCACCCCTCCACCTCCTCTCTCCAGGTCGCCCGAGTCTGCGCTCGAGACGTCGGTTGATTTCGGGGCTGGCGATGACCCGAGTCTTTCCGACGGCCACCGCGTGTTTTACGAAAGGGAAGTGCCGTTTGAGTTGAGGACGGCAGACGGCACGGAGGAACCGCAAGAAGTCGGTGCGTTAGAAGCTATTAAGGTTCGCATCTTGGCTATTGGACCTGAGGGCGCGTACAGCGGGTTACGCGTGGAGCTCACCAGCGAATCGAACTTGTTTTTCCATTACGCACACGAGCTGGACGCTACGAAATACGCGTCGCTTCAGGAACAACAACGGCTCATGGTGGAGTTCACCGAGTACCCCGCGGTTATTGTACGCAACCTGAACCACTGCATCAAGGAGCCGCACGCGTATCTCGCGGTTTACGTGATGACCGCGGACGGAGGTGGACGCCTTGACTTTGTGCAGAACATGGAGTACAAGTTCGTCGAGCTGCTGTCCTTGCAATTCACTGCGAGCCCCGAAAATGTGGTGCGCGACCAAATCGCGTTCAGGTACAACGCCGTCAAGGCAAGGCTCAACGCCATGCAGGGAAGGCTGGCGGACATAAACGCGTTGGTGAAGATTAAAAACCCAAGTCTCTTGTTGCAGATGAAGAAAATATAAGCGTGTATGTAAGGGTATGAGAGAGTGATGCAATTGTGAGAATATGTTATTTCACTCAAGTATACTACGCCACCGCCCCCGTGGGCCTCCCCCGCCCGTCCCCCCTCCCCCTGGGCGGCGTGGGCGGCCGTTCTTTGTTCAGCCCCATTTGCCACGGCCCGTCCATGTCCTCGTCGATTGAGCCGGCGCTGCCGTACAGCGCCGACGGCGGCAACGGGTGAATGAGCTTCGGGTACAAGGTAAGGTCCCGGCCTAAAACCAAAATCGCCCCCGCGTTGTTCGCGGTGCCGCAATAGTTCGTCGCCGAGAACACGGTGATCAATAAACCCTGCGCGAACCGCTCGAACCCGTCCATCACGCACTCGTGCGCGCGGATGATCATCTGCAAGTCGTTGTCCTCGCAGAATTTTCGCACACGGTCCGGGCCGAAGGTCACCAAACCCGGCCCGCGCGCGTTCGGCCGCAACCCCTCAACCTTGTCGCTCTCCGTGGGATCGGACCAAAGCACGTCCATGAGCATCATACCGCCGCTTTCCATGGTCAGCGGTCTTTCCAGCTCCTCCAATTGTGAAATATGCGTCACCGAACGCCCAATACCTCCGTGCATACAAGCCACTCTGTCTTCAATCACTGCCGCCAGGGGGAGCCACTGGAACATATCGTTGAACCTGTTCCACGCCTTGACGCCTGATTCTTCACCTAACCGGTCGATGCACTCTATTCGGAACCCGAACAATGCGTTGATGTCGGCTTCTTCGTGGTTGCCGCGCAGGAGGTGAATGGAATCCGGGTACTCCACCTTCAGGGCCAGTAACAGCGACATGGTCTCCAAGGAAAACGCCCCACGGTCCACGTAATCGCCGAGGAAAAGGTAATCGATGTACGCGATGTCGCCAACTGTGCTCGGTGAGCCGTACTCCGCGAACAGACGCATCAAGTCGCCGAACTGGCCGTGCAAGTCGCCGAAGATTTTCGTGGGTGCCCTTAACCGCAACACCGTGGATTCCAGCTTGAACTTCTCCTCAGCCGCGGTGCACAGCTCGTCTATCTCTTCCGCGTTCAGGATGAACGACCGGTCAACAGGGGGTTCCCACGACCGCGGGAGTAACAACTGGTTGATTACTTTTTTGTGCACGGAAGACTCCGTGGATAGGTCTTCTGGGGTGTACCCCCCTCGGGCGCCCGTGTTGGGGGTCATCAACCCAGGGTCGCCTCCGCCCATGCGAGCTGGGGTGGCGATTTCTCCAGGCGCCCCGATTCGTTTGCTCTCTGATTCGAACTGGTCGATGGACAGTTGTCTGACCAGGGACCCCAACCCAGTGGCGTGCCCGTCCAGACCCGCCGCGACGACCACCGCTCTGTGATGGAGCCGCACGTCCGAGCTCGGCGGCGGTCGCGCGCTCGAGGGCGGTGCTTTCCCCCGCCCTCCCGCGCTGCTTCCCGGCGAAGGGGTGACGTACTTCTTCGCGCTGCCTCCCTGCGAGGAATCCGGGGAGGAATCTATGTCGACGTTCGATCTGTGCGCCAGCGCCACAGCAGCTTGCGCCTCGGCGGAGGAAAGTTTCGAAAGCTGATTCAGGTTGTTGTCCGGCGACCCGTCGGACGACCCTGGAGTTCCAACCACGAACGACCCGCCTTGAGGTGTGCCGAACGCACCACCCACTGCACCGCGGGTTTTAACACGCGCTCCAGCGTTGTCGTTCACGCCGTCGTCGTCGTCCGCCTCCAGGCGCAGCGCCGGCAAATCCTTTAAAACTTTGCCCGCTTCTTCCAGCAGTCCCACGTCCCGCAGCCATCGCTGCCATGCCGGCGCGGAGAGGTCAATCACCTCGGCTAACGCCAGCGTGGCTTCCGTGCGGGTCATCCCCACCTCGGAAGGGGGCTCTTCTGAGACGAACATATCCCCAAGCAGGTTGCCGCCTCTTAAGCCTCCGCACACAAACACCAGGGGACCGACCCCGGCGGTGGTGTGCCGGCACCGCCGGCTGGCGGACGCCGCCGCGTCCTTGGAACCCCCCTTTTCACGGTTCACATCCGTGACGGACCAGCCCGCTGCCGGTCCTGCTGAGGTGTTCAGAACAGTCATAGACAGTGCGTCGTCCACCATGCTCCCGCCGCCAAGCGCACCGCCGCTGACGTGCAGCCGCGTGCCGACGAAGGACACGGCGTGTTGATACCGCGCGGTGGGCGCTTCGCCGGGCGCCGCCGCCCACTCCCACCGTCCGTCTCTGTGCCTGGCCAAGCCGAACGCGTCTGATAACGGCGTGCTGTCCGCGCCTCGTCCTCCGCACAGTAGAAGCAACCCATCCGCTCTCGGCGCGGCGGCGGCGTACATCCGCGGGGGGGGAATATCCCCCGTCGGGTTCATCTTGACCCACTCGTACGGCTTGTTCGTGGTGTCCAAACACCAGGAGTCCCCTAAAGGCTTGGTGCCGTCGTTCCCGCCGTGCACCACTAAAAACCGCTGCGCCACGAACGAAATGACGTGCGCGTATCGCTGCCCCGGGCCGGGACCCCGGACCACCACCCTGTGCCACCGCGGTGTTCCTTGCAAATCCAAAACGTGCAGATCCTCCGATGCCAAACCCGCTGGTCCGATGCCGCCTTGGACAACAACCATGTTCCCCACCGCCGCGGCCGAGTGCGCGGCGCGGGGGGACGGACCTTCCCCACTCGCTTCGAGCTTGCTCCACACGCCACTGCGCACGTCGAAGCTGTGCACGTCAGAAGTGGCGCCCGCGAGGCCTGAGGGTGATGAAGAGAGAGGCGGGAAGGATGTCAACGACCAGATCCGATCGAAAGTGGCTACTAGTGCGGAGCGGGAAAAAAGGAAGATGAGTCGGATGGTTGAACGGGAGATGACGTACGTATGCCGCTGCTGCTGCCGTTGGGTCCGTCTCCTTCCAGCGCGGTGGCGCCTCCGAAGACGATCAACCTTTGCCCGCCCCCCTCCGCGGGGACGCATGTTAAGGTGTGCCCACACCTCGGGCCGGGATCGTCCGTACGCGAGTCGATGTGAAACTCAGCACACCGCATCCCGGTCGTGGAGGGCGCCATCCCGCCGCTCTCCGTCCAAAAAGACGGGAGAGAGTTACCCTCGCCTCCGCCACACGATGCTCAGGAGCAAAGCAGCGCGCGAGTGAGCTGTGGCCAGATGCCTCCCCAGGGGGCGGTCGGATCTGTGCGGGGCATCGTTTGAAGGGAGGAAAATAACAAGTCGTACCTCCAAAACTGGTCAGGGTCAATCTCGAGGTTTGAAAGACCTCCCACGATGCACTGAAATAGCTTGACAGCCTCTATATTTTTTTATCGGTCACTTTGATAGCGAGAGCGACTGAATGAAGTTTCCGTTGCTGAGCGTTTTCGTGTCGGTCCCCTTCTCGGAAGACTCGACACCAGACAACCGTCGCACCTGGGTTGGACACGTCTGTGATGGAGACAGGCGATCCCGTCGACCCGCGTATCGCGGAGCTTCGGGGTAAGTATGACGAGACGACGCGTCTTCTATCTGCGCAGTGCGACACCATAGAGCGACTCCAGGCGCAGATTCGGTCGCTGGAACGAAAGCCGGGGACGGGTGTCTTGGATGAGACGCGTGGCAAGGAGAATGAGGGCGAGGGGGTCGGTGAGAGCTGCGCCGGCGTGGAGAATGATTCCATCAATGGATTCGAGACCAAGTATCGCAGAGCCAAGCGACTGGTCAAGATGCAAGCTGTGGAGGTGGCAACCTTGCGCGAGCGCGTACAGCGACGGGAAACCTCGGAGGCGAGCCTGAAAACGCGAATCGCGCAAGTGGAAGAAGCCCTTCGCGTGACGCAAGCCTCGGCGGGTACTCTGGGTTTGGACTACGATGCTGCTCTTGAAACCGTGGAACGCGGACGTGCGGACGTGATTCGGGAAAGAGACCAAGCGGTAGCGGAAGCGGAGACTGCGAGGTCGGAGGCGGAGGCTGCTCGTACTCAATCTGCGTCTTTCGACTCAGAGCTGACGCGCGCGCGTACCATGGCGCTGGTGGCGGATGCCACGGCGAGAGACGCGAACGCGCAGCGAAGTGAGGACCTATCCACCATCGAAACTCTTACCTCAAAACTCACAGCCGCGGAACAAACGCTCGCTGAGATGCCATCGTTACGCGCGACGACACACGACGCGCAGATTGAGGTTGAAACGTTGAAGGCGGAGCTTCAGTCCATGGAACGGCGCGCGCGTGACGCTGAGACCGAGTTCACAAAGGAACTGGAAGCGACTCGCACAGCGGCTACTGCGGCGCATATGGCGTTACAAAGGGTTACCGTTGCGAAGGAAGAAACTGATGAGCTGTGCGATACGTTGAAAAAGAGAGCGGAAACGGGTGAAAACGAACGAGCTGCGCTCACCGAGAAACTTACAATCGCCGAAAGCGATTATGCCCACGCCGAGAAGCTCACCGTCGAGGCGGTGAGGGAGCTTGAAACTGAACGCGCGTGGTGGGAGAAGGAGTCACGCGAACGCGAATTGAAAGAAGGTAACATGCAGAGTCTAATGGACACCCTAAACGCTGAGGTTTCGCACCACAAAACGCGTGCGCAAGGTTTGGAGGAAGAGTTGAATCGTCTAGTCGACGCGGGCGACGTCCAAGCGCGCGTCGCGGCGCTCATGGTCGCCGCCGCGTGCTCCACCGCGTGGGGACAAATTGCAGTGGCTGTGAGTGATACGCACTCCATGAACGTCACGCAAAGGCTGAATACGATGCCTGTCGCGGATCTTTCGCAAAGGTGTCACACGCCTTCTGGGAACGAACCCACACCCAACGCGGTGGCGGCGGATGGAGTCGCGACGCCCGTTTCCACTCCCAAGCGTTTGAAGAAAAGCGTCTCGCGCGTCGCCACGCCCAACAGCGCGCGGTCACCTAAATCGAGGGCGCGCACGACCGTGGCACCCATGCGCGCCATGTTGGCGCAGCACGGCGTGCGTCAAGTTATTCACAAGCTTCGGTCTAAAACCGCTAAGCTCGTGGCGCAGCATTTAGCCGAAAAAGGGACGTGGACCGAGCGGGCGGACCGGCGCGTCGCCGCCGCGGAGGCGAGGGCGTCGCGCAGGGGCGGGCGGCTGGAACGCCGCTTGGAAGATGCCGAGGCTCGTGTTATCGCGGCAACATCCCGGTGGAATGACGCAGGCGCTTCATTCGCCGCGAGGCTCGATATGTTCGTGGATGTTGAAACCGTGAAAGACGTGGCGAGCTACATGGTTCGTTTAGACGCCGCGTCGCAGGATGCGTTTGAAGCGGTGGCCAAGGCGGAAGCCGTGACGGCGGCGGCGAGCGCGGCGGGCGAGCGCGCCAAGGCGGACGCGGAGGCTTCGGTTGCTTCGTCAGTAGAAGCATCCATAGCGGCTATGGATGCTAACATCGCGGCTGCTAAAGCGGTGATGGAGGAAGAAACAGCCGCGGTGAAGGCTGCCGCGAAGCGAAGTGCCGAGCGCAAGGGCGAGGCGGAAATCGCAAAGGCGTCGGCGAAGTCGAAAGCGCGCGCCGCGGAGGCTAGGGCGCAGGCTGCGGATTACGACCGAGCCACAGCGGTTGCGGAGTTTGAGTTGGTGAAATCAAGGCTCGGCAGCGCGGAAGGACGCGCGTCAAAGGCTGAGGCGGCGATCGCGGCGTCTGAGCTGAAAGTGGAGAGCGCGATGAACGCGCAGACCGAGGCTGAAAAGGCGGCGGGTGAAAACCGGGCGCGCTTCGAAGAAGCCGAGGCGTTGCGTTCGGCGGCGGAGAAAACAGCGCAGGCATCACTTACACGGCTCGTGGAGGTTGAAGCAGCTGCGTTGGCGGCCACAGCGAGCGCCGCGTCTGCTGTGCAATCCGCAAAAGATGAGTGTCATGCAGCTACGGCACGTGCTGAGGCTGCGGAGTCCAGGGCTACGAAGGCGGAGGAAACCGCTAAAGCCGCTGTACGTGACTCCAAAATGGCGAAAGCGGCGGCGCGAGACGCGGAGACCAAGGCTGAAATTGATCAATCGAGGGCGGAGGCCGCGGAGAGTGCGATGGAAGCTGAAGCACGCGCCGCAGCGGCGCTTGGCGTTCCGTCAGGGGATAAAGGCGCAAAGGCAATGGCTGCGGCTGCGAAGGTTGTCACAGAAGCGCGCGCGTCCGCGGCGTCCGCGAAAGCCGCCACCGCCGAAGCTGAGAAAAGAGCAGAGGCCGCCGAGCGCGCTTTGCACGAGAAAAACTACACAGCAATCGCTGAGGCCACTGCCGCTGCGGAAACGCGAGCGATGGAAGCGGAGAACAAGGCTTCCGCTAAAATTGCTGAGGTTGAGACATCGATGCGCGCCGAGTTGAAACGAGCGGAAGAAGCGGTTAAAGAGGCTAAAACCGCGGCGGATGAAAACTGGGCGTGCTTCAAAGACGCCGAGAAGCGATTGGAAGTTGAGACGTCAAAAGCGACGGCTGCGAAGGAAGCGATTAAAAGAGCAACAGAACGTGAAGCCAAAGCTCGTACCGCCGTACAAGAAGCGTCTCGAGAAGCGGAAACGGCAAAGGCACGCGCTGAAGTTGCGGAAGCGGAAGCGTCCGCCGCCTCGGCGACGGCGGTCGCTTCGGCGAAGCGCGCCGTCGCGTCGGGCGAAACCGCCGCGAACTTGAAGAAGCTAGAGTCTGCTGTTGCCGAAGCAGAGGCGAGGGTTGTTGAGGTTGAGCGGGCGTCTCAAGAGAAGCTGTCATTAGCGGAGACGCGCATCGTTGAAGCGGAGACCGCAACAGCACGTGAGATTTCTCGCGCCAAGGAAGAGGCGCGTTTGTTGCGCGCCGAGGCGGCGGATAGCATCGCCGCGGCGAAGGCCGACGCGGAGGCCAAAGCTTCTGAAGCGGCTTTAGAAGCGGAGCGGTCCGTGAGACGCGCGTACGAGACTGTGAAAACAGAAGTGAGCAAGGCTGTGGAACGAGCCACGGCTGGCATCGAGTCCATGCGAAGAGAAGCCGCTGACGCTGTGGACGATGCAGAGAGATACGCGGAGTCGGCGGCGCGGAAGCTTCGGGAAGCGGAGACAAAACAAGCGGCGAGCGCCGAGACGATTGCGCTTTTGGAAAAACGCGTCGCGGAAGCGGAGGCAAAACACGAGGAAGCTGAGTCGCGGCTGGAAGAGTTGAGAAACAATGACACCGAAGCTGCTGCTGCTCAGATTGAATCCGCGAAGCGAGACGATCAGCGGAAAAGCGCCGAACGAGCCGCGAAAACAGTGAGCGACGCGCACGCGGCGAGGGAACTCGCGAAGGCAAATGCGGCGCGCGCGAAAGCCACGGAAGCCGCCGCACAGGCGAGCGCGGAGGCCTTATCTGCTGCGCAGGTTGCCAAACACGACGCGGAAGACAAGGCGAGACAACTAAAAGAGTCTGTAGCTGAAGCAGAGACGCTTCGCCGTGAAGCGAACGCCGCGCGTGCCCAAGCGGAAGCGTCTCTTGACCAAACATCCAACGAGCTTCGTCAAACGCAGTCGCGAATTAAACGCTTGCAAGACGCGTTCGCCGAATCGGCGCAGAAAGCGGCGTCCGCGGAGGCAGAACTTGGCATGATGAAAAGAGCAGCTGCATCGAAATCAAGCTCAAGCGCATCCGAGTCGGATCAAAGCAACACCAGTTCAGAGCGAGAGTTGAGATGGAGGGAAGCGCAGCAAAGACAAGCTTCGATTGTTTCCAAAATTCACAAACGTGTCGGCGCCGCGAGGTCGAAGAGCGCGCCTGAAACAAACTCCCCGGCGCGCGTCGCGTTGCGCTTGCCTTTGAGCGTTACATCACCCGCGGTGGAGAAAGTACGCGCGCAAGCCAGGGCTGCGCTTGAAAGCGTCAGGGACGTGGCTGAAGCGCTGGAAAGCTCCAGGTCCACGCCAAGGCCTTCCAAGCCTTCCTCTGTAAAAAGTCGAGGACTGATCACAGCGGCGGCAGATGAAAATACGCCGCCTCCCGCGAAGTTGAATCCTTTCGCTAATACGCGCGTTTCGGTTCTCGAACGTCTTGGTTGACCCGTTGGGGTTGTGGAATGAGTGTTATTAGAGTAGTTTAATCAAGTTCGTTCGTTCGTGTTAATTTGTTCAACCCCAGACAACAAGTCCGCACAGACTCTGGGTGACTAAAAAGTCAACCGCGTGCGGCACCCCTGTCGCGTTTACGACGCACTTTTGATGCATCCACCGACTCAACTTGATGCTCCAATGGGTTCTTTATATTAGTCGCCAAAGAAGGATTTTTTTCCGTGCGTTCCGTAGGCGGTGCGTCGTGTCGACGCCGCGGTGCTCGTACTTTTTCGTTTCTGGGCCCGATTTAGCCTGGCCATAACCTGGAATCTCGGAATTATAGCTCGATTATAGCGAGTCGCTAACAAATAACCAACGCGCAAATGCTTGCGAACGGTTATCGCTCCTCACTCGGTCGACGCGCAGTGAGGGCGTGGAAGAGTCTAACATGGCGACCAAGGCTGAAAAGCGAGCAGAACAAGCAAAGCGTCCCTTGCGTATGGTTGGCGCGGGGATACTGTGTTGGCGCGAAACCGTCCGTCGCAAGCATGGTGAGCCTTTAGAGAATCCTTTCCCGCACATCCTCTTGCTCTCTCCCATTCTTCTGTTCTGACACCACCCCCTTTCTCCTTCTCCAAGGCGCAACCCCCGCGGGTCCCAAGATGGCATGGCTCGGGCTTCACATCTTGATCATCGTGATGCTTCACGGAATGGAAAATGACTTAACGTTGGGCGGTGTGGGGTACCACTTTTGGTTTTGGTTCGCGGTGGTGGGTAACGTAATCGCGTTCGCCAGCGCGGCGAATTCCAATCCGGGGTACGTGGACGAAAGAGACCCGGGAGACCGAGACCGCGTAGCGGAGGAAGGTAGAGGGCGTGTGGAGGAGGGTGTGGGTGGTGGTACTTCTGAAACGAGTAACCCACCGCAACTTGACGCGCGGGACAAAGGCAAGGCCCCTGAAAACCCTGCGGTGTTGAGCATGGTGGTTGAGGAAGATGAGAACGATGAAGATGACGAGAACATGAACGTGGAGTTACTGGGCTTGCCGAACTCAAGCACCGCGCACGCGGGGTCCAGTAGCAGGACGTCAGGGTCGAGTGACGTCCACGAAAATAACGAAGATGACGTCGAAGAAACACCAGAAGAAATCCCATGCGGCCAGGTGTGTAAGCACTGCGACGCGTGGCAAGGCTTGCGCACGAAACATTGCCACGATTGCGGTCGGTGCGTCCGAAAGTTTGACCACCATTGCTTCTGGGTCGGAACCTGTGTCGGGGAGAAGAACCATGCTAGGTTCACGACGTATCTATGCACGGAGACCGCCGGTATACTGTGGGCGTTCCACATTTCAAACACCGGCGTTCGGTACTACGACACGTGGGATGAGATTTTCTCCAAAAACGCCGGCCCGGTGATTATGAGTTTTTTCCTCTTCATCTTCATCCTGTTCGTCGGCGGGCTTTGCGGGTTTCACGTGTATTGTGTGGTCACCGGTCAAACTACGTGGGAAATAGCGAGTAAACAGAAGATACGGTACCTGAAGAACGTCCCAGCCAACGTGTACGCGTTTGACAAAGGCCCGGTTGAAAACGTGAAGCAGTTTTGCTGCTTGCCGCCACCCGCGCGGTACGAAATGCGATCCATGTCAGAGCTGAGAGGATGGAGCAAAAAGGAAACGATTTGGGAAAACAGGTATTGGGTGTGCTGTTAGGTGACTATTTAGTGTAAAGTATTGTGTATTACTATTGCAGCGTTGTAGTAGTTGCCACTTAAACTGTCTTATCGTCCGTCTTGTCATTCGTGAACAGCGTTTGTCCTCCAGGGTCATCCTTGCGTTCAATCTCGCTGACGATTACTTTCCCCTCCGGCAACCTGAACTTTGGTTTTTCCGGGACTTTCTGGAAATAAACAACTTCGTTTTCCTTTTGGTACACGCTTCGAGATGACACCAAGTTCTCCATCTCCTCGAAAATCGCGGCTTTCCACCGAACCGACTCGGATGCGGCGACGACGCATTTTTCCAAATGTTTGATTCCCGCGTCGGAAAGGCAAATGGCTTCGCCGATTTCGTCAGCCGCGAACGCATCCTCCGCCGCGCATCTGTACGCCCTCGCTCGGTGCACGGATATACCGAGTAGGATGCAGGCTTGCAACTTCCTAGAAATGCGGTTAAAATCGGACACGTGGTCGTTCAACACCTTGTCCGCCGCGCTGAACAAGTCGCACGCACCGAGGTGCAGTTTTATCAACAGCGAATTCACGGTGGCGCGCTCCTCCGCCCTTCGAACCGTCGCCGCTTGCGCTTCCGCTAAACAAAGCAACCTCATGGTCTCTGCCATCGATGCTAATAACTCGTTCGGACGCTCGCCGTCGAGTGTGTCTTTCAGTTGGGGCAGGATGTTTTGGGCGGTGTGCTTGTACACGCCAGCCGCGGCGCGCAGGGTGGTCGCGATTTGAGGCGCGGATTCGCCGAGAACAGGGCCGGGCGACTTCGGCGTTCCTTCCTTGGTTTGTGTTTTATTAGTTTCAGGAGGAGGCGTGTCCAAAACGCTTCCTCCAATTACAATTAACCGGTCGTCATCCTGTTCGTGCCTCGCCGGTCCCACCAACGCTCTCGGTCGTTCATCAACCGCGACGACGGCTTCTTGGCGCTTCGCCGCCGCACGCAACATCCACGCCATGCCAAGCTCCTGTTTTATGTCATTAAGCTTGAACGTGTTCCCCAAGCCTTCCAGTGGGCTGTTCCAAGTGAACGCGAAGCGCTTTTGGCGGTCCGCGGTGACGTCGAACTCCTCGATCCGCGACACTAAAGCTTCGAGGTGCGGGACGTACTCGTCCGCCGCTTGTGACCGCGCCGCGGCGTCTTCGGGAGTACCCGCATTGCCTCGGAACGCGCACAGCGTTCGGCGTTTAGTGCTCAGCGCCCTCACGTCAGACAGGGTCAAGGACTCATCACTAGAGATCTCCTTCTCGAACACGAAGGGCTCGGTCACGAGATCGCCTGCGAAGTCGAAGGGCGGCAGCATCGCGGCGAACGCCACGTGCACCTAACAATGCCTAAAGCTACACTTGTCACGTTTTGCCAAAACGAGGATCTGATGTTAACACGCCAAATTGTTCCCGCCTCCCCAGTCGGTGGGGCGCATGAAGGAGCCGAACGTGGTGCTCCGTCACCTGGACGTGACCCAACCCAATCCGTTTCTTCGGCTATGGGAACGATGGGGTCACGGCGACTGCGGTGGTGAGTGGCGGTACCCCGCTTCCCCACCCCGTTTGGGGTGGGATCACCAGGCTCGGGGATCTCGGTTCGGGGGTGGGGATGTTGGGAGCAGACGTGCATGGGGCAACCTTCCACGCCCCCCTCCAGGGTGGAGCGTTCCTTTCCCTGTGGCCGAGGTGGAGCCGGAATCGAACTTCGAGGCGTATGGTGACGAGTACACCCATGGGCACGTGCCACGTGACACGTCGGAATCGCCCTCTGATGTCGATTACCAAAGAACCCACCGCGTTCGCTCGAAACGCGCGCTCGGGGAAGCACGGACACGGGAACCTGTCGTGACGAATGACTCTATATCGTATCCAGTGGACGAGTCACGTTACGCAAATGAAAAAGAACCCGAGTCTGTTGCGAGAGACCTGCACCACGATGTCCCCCAGGAGGCCAAACCTGTGGACCCACAGTTGGCGCGAAAGAAAGCATCGGTGCAGGCGACTTTGGAACGAAAACTCGGGGAACTTCAAGCGAGGACGGAGGCGAGCAGAACGAAACGTGGTGGTCACGAAACTGCGGGTACCGCCACCGTACGCGGCATAGAAGTCGCCAAGGATGTCACGATCACGCCCCGCACAACCGCCCTGGCCCCCTGCCCCGCCCCCGACTCAAAACGTATGGACAAACAGTCTGTCCAGTCGTACTCCCCTGCGGAGCTTAAAAAAATCAACGCAAACTGTTCATCGCCGCCGCGCGGGTTCGTCGCCGACCTGAGGTGGTCACCTGCGGCGAGCAGTAAGCAGTCAGCAGTTGCAGCGGTTAAGGCGGACGTTGGGGTGCCGGGTGAGGTACCCTCCACGCCTCCGAAACAAACGAGCAGTTCAAAGTTGGAAAAAGGCAAAGACAAAGCTGCGCCTGCAAAAGCGCAAACCTCGGCGGCGCAACTGTCGGCAGCGGCGGCGGAAGCGTCCGCTGCGGCGGCGCAAACAGCGCTGGAGGCTGCGGAGATGGAAGCAGCCCGTGCCGCGACGTCCGCGGTTCTCAAAGCGAACACCTCGCGTTGGTCGTTATGGGCACCGAACACCCCGGAATCCGCCTCGAAACGCAAAGAACTCGCAGACGCGTTTGACATACGACCGGGACACGGCGACGGGACCCGGTTTTGGGAACCTGAGTTTCTCGCCGAAACGCGCGCCGTCGCGAAGGCGCTGCACGGCGAAGTGGAATCCGCCGCGTTGGGCAACAACGGTGGAACAACATCGGACCGCACTCCTATTATTAATTCCGTGCCTGAGGTGGTCCGCTTTTTACCAGACGCGCTGATGCAGTTCACGCAGGGCATCGAGAACGCACTGGCGCCTGGGGTGACGCGCGAACCCACGCTTGGGATTCTGTTCGGGGCCTGGTCACGAACGAAACGTGAAAACGAAGAAAGCAACGCTTGGCGCGCCGCTGTGGCGTTCCTGCAGCCATGGCAGGGCCAGGCTTTGGACTTAGCAACGTGGCTAGAGGGTGAAGATCGGGAAGCTGTGATGACTTCGAAATCAAACTCAGTTGCCGCGAACACGCTTCGCCCGATAGGGTGGCTCCGGACCACCGCCGGGCTGGGCGCCGGGGTGACGGAGGAGATAACAAACGCGCGCCGGGTGGCGGTGGAGCAAACGGAAACATCAATGTCGATGTCACAATCCTTTGGACTACAATCCAAGCACAATGCAGACACAGAAACACGACCTCCACCCGCCTCGTCGCTGTTCGTGTCTCTGGACGACGTCAGGACGTCTGTGGCGAAGAGGCAAAAGAACGGAGGCCCGGGTGCGGTGGTTGAAATTTTCGACCTGCGCTCGGGAAAAAGGGTCGACTTTTTTTTGGACGGCGATGACGCGGGGGAGTGATTGAAAGAGTTCTATTGGGATAGAGAGCATGATACACCGTCCGAAAACCAATACGCAATAGATATATATGGCTACATACATACTCAATGTCATACTAATATATACTAATACATACTCAGTGCAATTCAAGTTTCAAGTACTACTGGTGGTTTCCTCTTCTCTCGCCCGCCGCGTCACCAACAAGACGCTTACGTTTCTTAAGCCGTGCCAAGCTAACTTCGTGACGCGAATTTCTTCAACTTTCAACCCTCGTTTCTTCGCGGTTTCGATGAACATCGTCAAGTTGGGGTCCACTCCCCATCCTTTGCTGCCCCTGCCTGCCAAAGCCGCCGCGAGCGTCCTGTGCTGGTGCGCGAGGATGACGCAGGGTTCATTTTTTTCATTTTTCGAGGGATCGTTTTTTTCGTTTTTCTCGTCGTCGTCGCCGCACTTTGTGAGGTCAACAATTGCGTCGCACAACGCGCCGTGTCCCCCAACCGCGTACGTGCAGTCGCTTCCTATTATTAGGTCATACGGGGCGCTGTTGGCGAGTTTCGCGGGGAGCGGACTTTGTCCCCATTTGTACCCGGAAACAGTCATGGTAGTAGCCTCAGGGTCGATTGTTTTTGCCTTCCCTATATTTTTCGCGGCGTTTTCTTCCGACAGCTTGAGCAGAGATTTACTCCCTCCATCGGTGAGCACCACCGTGGAGGCACCAAGAGCGGCGCACGCGATGCCCACGACGCCCGTTCCCGAGCCGAGCTCTACGACACGCGCACCTTGAAACTCGAAACCGCCACAGTCCTCGACACCCGCGGCGACGTCCACGAGGAAGTCGCACAACACGCGCGATGAGCTCCAGACTTTTCCCCCGGTACCATAGCCTCCCGACCATCCCGGCGAATCAATTTCGATAGAACTGAGGAGTTCCGCTCCCGACGCTGGGACCGACGCCGAGGTCGCCGCCACACGTCTGGCCTTGCCACGTATCGAGGAACGCACATGGCGCCTTTCGGGTGCGGGCGCGATCCGGACCGCCGCCAAGGCGGACATCGCGAAGTGAGATTTCGATTTCGGTGTTTCGGTTTTTATTAATGGAAAATGAGGTGTTAGTGATTCCATTAAAACGCTACCTCTGTGTCTCCGCGGCCTGTCGAAGCAGCGCAAAAACGCTCCCGTCCACAGGACACCCAGCCTTTTCCGCTACACGTGCTATGGCCAACTGAAGAAACTTATCCCCCCCGCCCCCGGGGCCGCCCTCATCGTCTTCAGACTGTATGCTCATACGAACGTCGTCCCCGTTCCCAGAAACGCTCGCTCCGTGCATAAGAAGCAGCTGTACGAGCGCCGCCGCTTGTTCCCCTCGTTGCACGGCTTCCAAAAGCCCGTCAGCGAGTTCGGCAGCATTTTTCTCAGCATCACGTACATCCATACTAGACCGCACCACGCGCTCCAGCCCTAAAGAAACATCCAAAGCGTCGGCGGCTTGTGAATACGTCGGCGTCGCGATAGTCGCGGGTTTCACAAACTCTCGTCGCACGTACTTGCGTGTAACTTGTTCCAACACTTGTTCGCTCGACACACAATCAAACGCCACCGGGGGCGGATGTTCAGGTTCCTTCCCAGACAACCCCCGTTCGTCCTTGCCCTCCTTGATCGCCGCTTCCAGCCTCAAAACTTTGGGCGCCACGGTTCCGTCGCGTCGCTTTGCTTCCCACAAGTCGTTTGCGCGTTCGTTTCCAGTCTTTTGGAACAGAGCCACCATCGAAGGCGTCCACGCGTCTAGATCCAGGGATAAACTCCTAACTTTCGAAACGTGCGCACCTAAGTGTCGGTGTGCGCCAGCGCACCGCTGACACACGATGACGCACAAATTCAAACTCGCCCAGTCCGGATCCCTGGCGCTGCAATCCGCGCACTTATCGTTGCCCGGCACGCCGGCCAGCGCATTGCAAATTTCTTGGCTGGAACGAGTTTTGGAGATTTTCTGTTGTTGAGAGTTTTTCTGGCCAGAAGACGAACGGGTATCACTCGATGTGCTGCTTCCCTTGTTTCCCCTACCCTTTCCCGGAAACCGGGGGTTCCTCGGTCCCATTACGATAAGCTCTGCGATCACGCCCTGTAAATCGGAAACCCACTCGTTCGCTTCTTTTTGCGACTCCGCTTGCAACGTGAGCGACACGGACGGCGAGATGACACGGAAGCAAAACGCTCTGTCGGATTTGTCACTCGGATCGCTTCCGGGCTTGACGCAGGAGACAGTCAAATCAGTCGCCAACACGGCGTCATCAGTAGCCTCCAAGGGAGCACTGCCGTACCCGTGATGACCAGTCGGGTCTGGGACGGCGGCTTTGAAAAAGGCAGCGCCTATCCCAGCGCCTATGCCGCGCAGCGTCGTCGGCGTTCGGGAGCTTGAGCTGTTACCCTTGTCTGACTGCTGACCTGTGGAACCGCTACCAGAGGTCCCAGTAGTCGAGCTCTCAATCGCCTTCTTCCCGTTCATTTTACCCGTCGTGTCCCTGCCGTGCACGAAGAACCGCCCGGCGCCATCCAGCACGAAGTACCTTCGCATCCACCCCCCGAACTTCCCCGGGTTGCGCTCGGTGAGGTACCCTTTGCGTATGGCGCCAACGCCGAGCGACCCGGAAGCGTTCTTTCCGAGTTTGTCCAACGCTTCCAGGCCCGCCACCAGGGATTGCCTGATTCCGAGATCCGCGCTGCGGCCTGAGTTCATTCCATTTGCTACGCTTCGAGAACTCGCAGGCTCACCGACGGCGACGGATGGGGTCGCCGAGTCGCCGGTAACTTCGTCCCACTCGTCGTCAAGACTCTCGCCGCCGCCGCTGTTCACCGTGTCCCCGGTTCCCTCCGCCAGGCCATCGAAAGCCATCTGCGCGGTTCTCGCGGCGCTTTCCATCTTCATCTCCGCCTGGGCCCTAGATGCCATCTCGTATTCCTCCATGTCACGAAGCTCTTGCTCGATGCCGGACACCGCGGCTTGGGCTTCGGTGAAGAACCGTTTCAGCTCAAACGTGGTTTGCCGTGCGGATTCGAGGAGCACGTACCTCCTCCGTCCCTCCAGGGCGACTTGCGCCAAGCTGACTCGCGCTCTTGCGACTTCAAGCGACTCCTTCGTGTCTGCCAGCTCCTTCGCCGCCTTGGCCTGCGCGGAGGGTTGGTTGTTTTTGCACGCGAGGTACCGAGAACGCGCGGCATCACAGTTGTTTTTTTCCACGCCGTACCGCTCTCTCATCGTGGTTACGGCACCGAGGTCTTCATCGATAAACGCCTGGAGGTTTCCCACCAGCGCGTTGTGCACTCTTCTACCGAGTGATTCACGGAGCATGCCCACAGCACGCAGAGTGTCCGCGATGGGGGTGAGTAATGGCGCACCTATCGCGGCGGCCATCGGCGCGGACATCTCTTCGTCAGCCGTTGTCGTGGAATGATAACCGACTCGTTCCAAAGCAGCCGCGAAGTTCGCCTCCGCTGACGCTGAGCCAGACCGTCCGTTGCCGTTCATGTCGTCGTCGAAACCTATGCCTTCTATTCCCGCCGCAATTGCGCCAGCGCCCGCGCTTGTCAAAGCACCCAGGACGCCCCCCAGGCTGTCCACCCCAAGGTCGAACGCGTTGGGGCGCCCCTCGAGACTCTTGGCGTAACATTTGGACGCTGACAGCATTGCCAAAGTCTCGCGAAGCAGCCACTTGTTTTCCGCCTCGTGCACGCGCAAGCCAGCCTCCCATGCTGGGGTATCTTCGAAAATGCCGGAGGTCGCCATGGCGCGGCGGCGCGGGCAGCAGTGGCGCGACGTGAGTCAGCTTTCAAGATTTCGAGAATTCGCGTTGTCAAGTCTTTTCAGTTTTGACAGGAGACAGCGAAAATTTGGCTTGAACGTGTCTCTTGCGGTTGCCGTACTCGCACTCAGACGGTCCGCTATCGCGAGATCAACGGCTAAGAGGGCTGTTGCTAGTACTAAAGGTATGTAGTAATACTACATAGTGTATTGATGTGTATTAATACTAGCTATCTATCCTAATAAGCTTCTTCTAAAAGACCAACCCCCTCAACCCGAATTGCTGTACGACTGGTTCCAGCGCGAACCGGCACCCGAGATAAGTCACCACTCCTAGCGCGATCGATATGGGCAACGCGGGAAGTGCTTTCTTCGCGAACCCTAACAACATGAGCGTACCCATCAGCCCCTCGATTATCGCGAAGTAACACGCCACGCAGGTGAATATGTCGTACATCGCCGCGCGGCCGCACAACACGGAGTAGAAAATAAAATCACCCAGGCCTAATTTAATAGCGTCAGGGAGCGCGAACGCGGAGGGTTCGGATAAACCCTCTGCATTCCTTTCCATAGATGACCCTTCTCCAGACCCATTGCCTATCAACCGCTCACGTTCGCCTGCAACCCCGTCCCCATCGTCGACGCTTCCATAGGAAGCAGAGTCCATGCCTCCCCCTTGCTCGACCGGCGCCGCGCTCGCCATGACGCTCTCCAACACGCCCCCCCCCATTCTAGCGCCTCGACTTCGTGTCACCGGCCTCGCCGAATACACCAGTGCTGGAATGTCCTCGTCCCGTTCCTGAGCTAACTCCACCAGCACCCTTAATGGGCCGCCCGGCGCCAGCACCGCGACGACGTCGTACAGCGCCATGGCGACGAGTAACGTCCACGTGGTCCACTCCGGAATGCGCGTGAAGTAAAACGCGACTATTGTTCCAATGAATATTAAGTACCCTTGCTTGATGACCAGCGGTGCTGGTCCGCCGAAAAACGTCACCAGCACACCGACTATTGAGAAGTTCCACGTCCAGAACGTGAACGTAATCATGTCAATCGGGATGTTGAGTTTCTGAAGCACCTCCATGCCGACGACGGCGCCGAGGACGCCGAAAATCAGCAATCCGCTGAATCCCATGTAGCCCCATATCAGCCGTGTGCAGTTGTGTTTGAACAGGAAGAATATCCCGAACGTGGCGCAGGTGATGAACAACACGAAGATGGCGGAGTTCAGGAGGGCACCGCCCGCTTTCGTAGCGGTGGAATCAGTGGAATCCTCCTGGTACGCCGCGCTCGCGATGCCGCCCTGGATTTCAGCAGTCGCGTCGTCGCCGTCCACGCGCAGAAGCCGCACCAGAACCACGCACAACAGCATGCATATCGACACGGGGGAGACGATCGCCACGATCTCCACGCCCACGGCGTCCAGAACGGACGTCTGGTCCGTCGGGACAGGACGCTGGGTGCGCATGTTGCCTCACCCAACCCCCGCGCGGGGTGTTGTAATCACAATTTTGGACTTGTGGCGTCAAACTCAGGTCGACAAAAAGGCCAAAATTCTTCGAGCGTGGCCATTGCAGCGCCGCCGCCGCGTACTCTTGAGCGCCTTCGAGCGTTCACGGAGTGTCAGCGGCGAAAACTGTAGTGTGCACGTCGTCAGTCGCGATGTCCATGTTCGCGGCGCTCGGCCTACTGGACAGCAGCGGTGATAAAACCAGCGGGCGACCGGTCGTTGCCGCCGCCAACAATGTTTCGCGAGGTATGTCAGATCCGCGGCCTCCCACCTCCGCAAGACCTGTGTTCCACCGAGCATCCAAGCGCGGGTGACGAGACTCGGTGCACAATATAAGCGAAAATGATGCTCCACCGCTGTCTCAGGAGTCGTCGTCTCCATGAGCCGACTGCCGCGGCCCGTCGGGAGACATCATAACGGAAATGTCGACACGTCATTGATCTAAAATGTCTTCCCCGCTCGCTTCGGTTGACACGACTGTACAACTTGTACCTATGCATACAATACCTAATCCCACTACCCAACCTCAACCTTCCATCACAGGCACATCCGCGTCCTCGAAGAAGAAGAAGAAGAAGAAAAGTGGCGGCGGCGGCGGGGCAAGTGCGAACGACGCGGTGCTCGCGGAACGCATGCGACGTTTGATGGAACCGCTCCCCGAAGATTTACCTCCGCAACAGGAAGAGTGGTCCAAAGTGCCCAAAGGCGCTGGGATCGCGAAACAAGTGGCGAAGAACATCGGCAAATGCGTGGTGAGTAAAACTGCTGTGAAGTCAACGGCGTTGGACCCAGATTTCGCGGTGTTGCGTAAATTCGACGCCAACGACGACGCCTCCAACGACCACGAAAACGCGGTTGACTTGGATTCGTACACCGTGTCTACGCCGTTTTACCACACTTTTGAGGATACCGGAGCCAGCGCGTGGTGCGCCATAGTCACCAGCGCGTCTGGGTTCGACTCGCAGCCCGTGCCCATCACTGTGGCGGTGCCCCGCATGCGCAAAATCAAAGGAAACGTGGCGCCGCCTACGTTGGAGAAGGAGGAAAAAAGAGAAGTGGTGGAGGAGTTTCGCAAACGGCAACGGGAGGTGCGCAAAGCGGAAAAGGCGAACAAGCCGAAGAAAAACAAGATAAAGAAGGGCAAGGGTGAGGAGGAGCAGGATGATGAAGATACCGCGGTGGCCACGATATCAGTGGACGGTCTGGTGCAGCCCAAAACATTGGAGGAGGACACCGCCGCGCTTTCAGATAATATTCTGAACACCCTGTTCGCGCCCGCGCAGGAGCAGCAGTACGCGCAGCAGCCCACGCAGGGCTTCACGCAACAGCAGGTGCGCGAGTATCAGCAGCAGCAGGCGTATCAGCAGCAGCAGCATCAGCAGATGCTCGCGCAACAGCAGCAGCAGCGGCAGCAGGAAGGTCGTCAATTTCTTCAGGACTGGTCTGCTCCTGGAATTGGTTCCCAGCAACAAGTCCTGGAAGCTCAAAACGCGCAGATGGCTGAAATGCAGCGCCAGCTCGTGGCGGCCCTTCAGGGGCAAGAGGAGGCGAAGCGCATCGCGAATCAGGCGCAAATGGCGGCGGCGCACGCGGCCGCGGCCGCGGCTGCAGCGCAGGCTGCCGCTTCGCGCGACGCGGGAATGCGCAAGGAGAACTGGCGAGGTGCTCCTATTCCTGGGTCCTTTAACGGGGGAGCTCCTGGTGGTCGGAAACCACGTGGAAACGGAAACGGTCCTCACGGCGGACGAGGGGGTCCTCGGCCTGGATTTGCGGCGAGCACTCCGCCTGGTTTTGGAGCGAGCGCGCCGCCTGGATTTGAAGCGCCTGAAGCGCCGGCGGCGCCTCCCACGTTCGGCAGCAACAGTTACGTCCCCCCCGCGTTTCGCGGGCAGACGAAAGAATAGATAAATATTAATACTGTTACACCGTCAGACCGTGCTCATTAGATGCACTTTTGAAACTTCAGTGTGACTAATCGTTGGGACGGCACCGTACCTATCGCAGCCATCACTGTGTTAAAGTCTTCCCCCATTGTCTGGAACATGATCGTCTCCTCGCCTTTCTTCACGCTCACCCCACCGTACTCCTCCGTGGAGTTGAACACCATCGCCGACGTCGCGAGAAGCTGGTCACCCACGGAAATCAAACCAGCCTTGAATGCGTTGCTGTCCTCTGTCGGGGAGGGAGGGAAGGAGAGGGTCAGTCATCTTGTTTATTTTTACGATGATGTCGAGAGAGAGTTGGCCTCATCGAGTTGAGGTGAGTCCACTGTGTGGAGACGACGTACCGATGACTTCCATGACGAAGATTTTGCCCGACTTGTCCTCCTCCAGCACCAGCCCTAAAGGTTTCTTGATCCTGACTTCGTATCTGCTGCACCCGGGAGGCGGTTTGTCCTCGTCCTCAGCGCTCGCGCGAGTGACGTGTCTGACGGCACGGCACGATCGCGAAGCGTGTCGTGACCGAACCCGAGGAACGGAAGCGACACGGAACGAGGGCGAGGCAGCGACGGCTATCATCGTAGACGTAAAAGCGCTCGTGAAGGAGACGAACGCGTCCTTCCGGCGGCGCAGATGGAAGTGTTGGTGCACGTAACGTGACGGACATGAGAAGGCATTTGAAAGCGTGGCAAAAGGAAACAAGTAAAAAAATTGGGTGCAGGTGGGGAATGTGGTCGCATGTTGTGTTCGATTGCCTCGAGCGTATTGTGTTTCAATTGCTCTAAGTCTCTCTCTCTATGCAAGCACTCTCTCTCTTTCTATGGCGCATATGAGTCCCTCCATCTCGTGCCCGCGCGCTGGATGCGATGCATCCGAATCATCCCGAAATCGACAGCCCCGGCGGACCTGCGGCGACCCGGAGCCCGTCCCGATTGCCGCGATCGCTCGGAGGACATTAATCAACCTCTTCCATGCGGGACTGATCCCCGACATCCTCCTCTAAGGGAGGTAAGTCATCGTCGTCGTCGCCGGCGATGTCCTCCTCGATGGACAAACCGAGCTTGACCATGCGGTGGATGCGTCCCCCGAAGGTGTTGGGCTCTTCCAGGGAGAAACCGGAGGTGAGCAGCGCGGTCTCAAAGAGAAGGAGCACGAGGTCCTTGACGGTTTTGTCGCTCTTGTCCGCGTCCGCGCGCTTGCGCAGCTCGCCCATGATGACATTGTCGGGGTTGATCTCCAGGGTCTTCTTGGATGCCATGTAGCCGGACATAGAGGAGTCCCTCAGCGCCTGCGCTTTCATGATGCGCTCCATGTTCGCGGACCAGCCGTACTCGCCGGTGACGAGGACGCAAGGTGAGTCCACGACGCGGTCGCTCACGAGAACCTTCTCAACCTTGTCCCCCAAGATGTCCTTCATCAAGCGGCACAGGGCTTCGTACTGCGACTTGACTTCCTCCTTCTTCGCTTTCTCTTCTTCCGTTTCGTCAAGCGTCAGGCCCTCCTTGGTGCAGCACATCAGCTTCTTGCCGTCGTACTCCTTCAGTTGTTGCACCGCATACTCGTCGATGGGGTCGACCATGAACAGCACTTCGAGGCCTCTCTTTTTGAGCTTCTCGATGAACGGCGAGTTCTCCACGGCTTTGCGTGATTCGCCGGTGATGTAGTAAATGTCCTTCTGGTTCTCCTTCATGCGCGTCACGTAGTCCTTTAGCGAGGTCATCTCTTCGCCAGACTTGGTGGAGTGGTACCTCAAAAGTTCCGCGAGCTTACCCCTGTTCTGGGAGTCCTCGTGAATACCAAGCTTGATGTTCTTGCCGAAGGATTCGTAGAACTTGGTGTAGTCGTCCTTGTTCTCAGCGATTTCGTTCATCATCTCCAGGCACTTCTTCACGATGTTCTTCTTGATCACCTTGAGGATTTTGTTTTGCTGCAGCATCTCGCGCGAGATGTTCAGGGGCAAGTCTTCGGAGTCGACGATACCCCTGACGAACGAAAGGTACTCAGGGATGATGTCCTCGCAGTTGTCCATGATGAACACGCGTCTGACGTACAGCTTGATGTTGTTGGCTTTCTTCTTGCCGTCGAACATATCGAACGCCGCGCGCTTGGGGACGAACAAAACGGACTTGAACTCCAGTTGGCCCTCCACGGCGAAGTGCTTCACCGCCAATTGTTCCTCCCAGTCGTTAGTTAAAGACTTGTAGAACGCGCTGTACTCATCCTTCGAAATTTCTTCAGGCGCGCGCATCCAAATGGGCTTCTGCTTGTTCATAATAGCCCACTCGTGCGAAACTTCCTTGACCTTTTTGGTTTTCTTCTCCTTCTTTTCGTCCTCGTCCGTGATTTCCGTGATCTTGCCCTCCTCGTCATCCTTGGCGTCCTCCTCGGCTTCGTCGTCGGAAACTTCCTTCTCGGTGGTCTTCTCGGTCCACAGAGAGATGGGGTAGGAGATGAACTCGGAGTGCTTCTTCACGAGGTCCTTCAGGCGGCGCTCCTCGAGGTACTCGAGCTGGTCGTCCTTCAGGTGCAGCACCATCTTGGTGCCGCGACCCATGGGCTCCGCGCTGTCCTTGGTGACCGTGAACGACCCGCCCGCTTGGGATTCCCAGCGGTACTGCTCGTCGTCGTTGTGCTTGGTGTACACGACGACTTTTTCCGCAACCAAATAAGCGGAGTAGAAACCGACGCCGAACTGGCCAATCATGGAGATATCAGCGCCAGCGGTGAGGGCTTCCATGAACGATTTCGTCCCGGAGCGCGCGATCGTGCCGAGGTTGTTCACCAAGTCCGCTTTGCTCATGCCGATGCCGGAATCAACAATAGTCAACGTGTTGTTCGTCTTGTCGGGGATGACGTGGATGAACAGCTCGGGCTGTGGGGTTGTGAAAGAAAGGAAAGGAAGAGAGGGTCAGCGTCGGTTCACTCGGGACTACACAAGTCACTTCATAATTTTCGAAGTCTTGGACCGTGTGTTTTGGAAAGGTGTCGAAGCGAAGGCCGGCGGTCCGCCGAAACGCGAGTGTGAGCATCGTACCTGGCCCTCGAGCCTGGACTTGTCCGTGAGGCCCTCGAAGCGGATCTTGTCCAGCGCATCGGAAGAGTTGCTGTGGATTTTACAAGGATTCATGGTCAGCCGAGGGTCGTAGCGGCGAGATCCGGCGCGCGCGATCGGAAGGTTCCGCCGACAACGGAGCGACACGAGAAGGAGATTAATCGCGCCAAAACCGATGTGACGCGCGCGTGCGATTGCGGGCACAGCGAGTTGGAAACGTACCTGATAAGCTCGCGAAGGAAGATTTCCTTGTTGGAGTAGAAGGTCTGTGGTGAGGAAAGGGAAGGGGAGGTTAAATTATGTGTGTATGGCGCCGTACGCCGGCGACGGTGGGTTCGCCGACAGTGCCGAGATTTCGAGTTGACGGCTGACGATCGTGTCGCCGTCGTGTCGCGATCAGGAAACGAGGCGAGGAGAGTCCGGCGAGCAAAGACGTACGTTGATGATCAGCGAAAGAAGTTGGTTGATCTCAGCCTGGAAGGCGAACGTCTCGGTTTCCTCCGCCATTTTGGTAGGTGGGGGGTGTCGAACGGTTGCGACGGGTTCGCGCGTGCAAAAGTACCTACCAGATCGCGGAGAAACGCACGGAAGAGTTTCGATGTTTTGCCCGCTCGAAAACGAAACGAAAGGGAGGCGAGCAGACGGTGCATAGACAAACAGTTTCCGAGCTCCCATTTGCAAAAATTAAACCCCTTCTACGTCTGTGCTTTTGGCCGCTGTCTGTGGTGGCGGGTTTTTCAGAGGGGTGCGTATTTGCGTTCCTCTTCACTGTCCTCGCCGCACCTCCGCGTGAGCGTCGCCTCTGTTACGAGGTTAATCCCGATCTTCACAGAGCAGACGAGTAGAGATCGACGGGCGTGATGGCGGCTGGAGGGGTCATCGCGTACGAGGACATCTTCGAGATTCTTGACCAGGATCCGGATGGGAAGAAGTTCGACCACGTGAGCCGGTACCGGTGCCGTTCCGCGTTCGAATCAGACCTACAGATCGACATCAACATCGACATTTATAAGCTCGAGGTAGGTTGAGGGGTTTTGGTGTGAAGGAGAAAGCGAAACACACGGGACGGACGTGTGGTCAAGCCAATCCCCAACATCCCCAAAATCGTCGATTCGATCATCCCCAAATCATCCCCAAACTCACGTCATCCGCCCCAACCCCGCAGATTGGCACGAAGTTCACCCTCGCGCTAGCCCCCACCCTGTCCATGGATGGCACCCCCGAGGACCCCGCGTACGATCAGAGCGGCAAGGAGAGCCTTTCGGATTCGTACGAGTACGTCATGTACGGCAAGGTTTTCAAAAAGCAAGACGACATTGAAGGCGGGATGCGAAAGAGCACAGTGAACATCTCGTTCGGCGGCTTGCTTATGCAACTCAAGGCGGACCCCAAGAACCTCCAGGACGTGGATATCGACAACAGAGTGTACGTGCTGATTAGGAAAATCTCGTAACCTAGATTGTGTGTGAAATATCGATGTGATTGAGTCTAACTCTAACTACTTTAAAATCTAATCTAAATCAATCTAAATCCTCCCCCCGATCTTCGCCGCCGCTAACTCGTCTAAAAACGACGAACTCACGAACCCTTTTGCGAGCATGGCGTCTAGAAACTCGGGGTCCATGGCTTTCAAGCAGTTCGCGACGCCTAGCGGGTCGACTTGTTTCGGTGTATGGGTTTTATCGAGGAAAGAACCCAATCGCCCGAGACGCGCGTCCACCACGCTTCTTCGCGTGAAACCCCGCGCCGGTTTTTTATCAGCGTTGGGATTAGCGCTGTACCCAAACTGCCGGAAATCAGCCTCGTACGCGCGGTGCACGTGCTGAATCGTGCTCCACCGCATCTGGATCCAACATGCGTCGTCTACCGCGTGTGGTGGGGTTTTGGGGGTTTTGGTACCATGTGCTTTGGAAGATTTCGTCGCGTTTTCGGCTTTCTCGACGAGTTTCTTTCGCCCCGCGGGTTCTTTATTTTTCGAAGTTCTTGACGTATTCAACGCCCCAAGAGAGCTCTCATCCGCGGGCTTGTACCTGTACACTTCGTTGGTCATCTCCTCCAACGTAACCCCCGCGATTCGGTTCATAAACGGCGCCACGTCTTGGTCCCAAAACTCGTTTGCCAAAACAGTTTCGCACGCACCAGTGTACAAGC
>TARA_B110000977_G_scaffold115184_2_pt1 | contig 36618 bp, 22 predicted proteins | sample TARA_B110000977 | Tara Oceans TARA_B110000977 (sample SAMEA4397798) | marine metagenome | biome: Polar Biome; feature: [SRF] surface water layer (ENVO:00010504); material: water (ENVO:00002006), including particulate matter (ENVO:01000060) such as... | depth 5 m | reverse complement strand
GGGGGGTGATAATTTGAGTTGTGCGGAAGTGCGTGGAACGCTTCAGGGGCGCTCGTCAATGGAGAGGGCGAGACGGTTGTCGTGGTCGTGAGCGAAAACTCCTCGTGTCGTAGCTTTTTCAGCAGTTCCCAGATTTTTCTTTTCGCTTTCGACCCGTGAAGCACGTCGAGGCTGATTCTTGAGTTATGAAGCTTCAACTCGCGACCTTATCACGGCCGCACACGTGTCCGAGTTTCGAATCGCCCCCACTGGCACTCCCCGACGCACCGCGCGTTGCCGAGCCGAGCGGTAGAGAATGACCACCCCGGTGTCCATGGCGTTTGCCTTGGTGGTGACGCGCGTGACCCCCCGGGGCGCGCGCGTTACCCGCACCGCTACACATTTTCCCCGCCCCAGACGCACCTCCGTCGTCCCCAAAGCCTCCGAGTCCTCCATCTCCGAGAAGCTGGAGCTCACCGCGGACAACGTCGAGCTGGTGCTTGATGAGGTTCGCCCTTACTTAATCGCGGATGGCGGCGACGTCGAACTGGTGGAGATTGACGGCTTAGTCGTGCGGTTGAAACTCAACGGCGCGTGCGGCAGCTGCCCCTCGTCAACCACCACCATGCGCATGGGAATAGAAAAAAGACTGCTCGAGAAGATCCCCGAAATCATGGAAGTCGAGCAAGTTTTGAGCGAAGAAGCCGGGCTCGACTTAACAGAGGAAAACGTGGAAGCCACGTTGGATGAAATCAGACCGTACCTCGCCGGCACGGGGGGTGGGGAGCTCGAGCTCGATGCGATTGAGGAACCGATCGTGAAGATTCGATTAACCGGGCCCGCGGCGAGTGTCATGACTGTTCGCGTTGCGGTGACGCAGAAGCTACGCGAAAAGATGCCGAGTATCGCAGCAGTTCAATTGCTCTAGATTTGGAATCGTATGCAAAATATTTTTCACGTCGCTTCTTCAGTTCGCTCTTCGCTCTTCTCTTTCTCCAAAGGCACTACATTTTGTACCTCGTTTTTCTCAATCGACGTTACGAGGATTCGCTTCACAACGTGGTGCGATGGCGCCGCGTCACGCGGAACGCTTTAAGCGGTTTTTACGGACGATCGGGCGCAATGTAGTGCTTCCGTTCATGCTGACTTTGCGTTTGGCGAGCTTCTTCAGGTACGCCATTAGTTGCGGTGGAAATGACCGCGCGTGTCATGGACATGACGCGCGTGTCATTTCTCAAACGCGCGTGTCTTTCTTCGTTCAAATGCGATCTCACACGAAGACACAGACACGTGCTGTGGTGGCCTTGAGTTATTAACTCGCCATTGAGAGGGACTCTGCTCTGCGCGTGTACCACGTGGACACGATTTCAATAAGCCGCACGTGTTTCGAGTGACCCACACACCCACCCACCCACACACACACACACACACCAACTCCCAAATCTCACCACTCCAATGCATCTATCGTCTTCCCAAAAAACCAAAACAGAATCGGCTGGCTGTTCAAGTTTCTCGGTTTGGTCGGTTTCGCGGCTGTGTTGAGCCCCGCGTTTCTGCGCGTGGCGTGGAGCTACTACACGGACAAAAGAGTAACGCGAGATATCCGGTACGGCCCCAACCCAAGGAACCGCCTTGATCTGTTCCTGCCAACCGGGTGTTTATTTCACGGCAATCACGTGGTGGATTCCGAGAATATTCAAGTCCCAAGTTCCTCAAAAAATAAAAACCGACCGGTTGTTATTTTCGTAACGGGCGGCATGTGGATCATCGGGTACAAAGCCTGGGGCGCTTTGTTGAGCTTAACCCTGATGCGACGGGGGTACGTCGTGGCAAGCCTGGACTACAGGAACTTTCCGCAAGGCACCGTGGGGGACATGGCGGCGGACGTGGGCGAGGGAATCGGGTGGGTGGTGAAGCGAGCCGCTTCGTTGGGCGGGGATCCGAAAAAAGTGTTCGTGGTGGGGCAAAGCGCGGGGGCGCATTTGACCGCGTTGGCGCTGTTGCGGCAGACGGAGTGGCAGAGAAGCGGGTACCGGGGATTAGGGGGGGTGAACGATTGGTCGTGTAAAAACCTAGCGGGTTTTGTTGGAGTTTCTGGAGTTTACGGCGTGGATGACCAAACGTTGATTAACCACTTTGACAAAAAGGGACTTTACAAAGAAGTGTTTTATGCGATTATGGAGGCTGGTTTTAGTGGATCGCGAGCGTTTGAAGCCCTACCTCGGTCATCACCGTGTGCTTTGATACGCGAGTCCGAACCTGGAGTGGTGGTTGACACTCACCCGCCCGTGTTGCTTTGTCATGGAGAAGCCGACACGAGCGCGCCGCCTTCGGAGAGTAAAAATTACGCAAACGCGTTGCGAAACTGCGGGTTCACTTCCGTGAGCGAAAAATACTACCCCGGTAAAACACACACCGACCCGTTCGTGACGGACCCGATTTTGGGGGGGAGGGATGCCTTAGCGGAGGACATTGCGAGGTTCGTGGGGGGGGATGAGGGGGACATAGTGGAAGGCATGTCACCAGCGCTACTGCCGAAAGCATTCGTCGCGCTGGCGCGGACGATGGTGCCGTTTTAGTTTTTGATTTTTTTAGAAGTTTGACTCAATGAATCAATCCCACACGCTGTCTGACTACTGATATTCTTATTATAGGTCTATCTCTTGTTTCTCGTGACCGATGCAGCGCGTGTACGTGCATCCACACATGTATGACTCACCAGTCAAACTTCAAATCAACCGAATTACTTGACAGCCTCCGCCTCAGCTGCCGCCGCAGCCGCCTCCTCTTCCTCCCTCGCTTTCCTTCTTTTTTCCTTTTCAATCCTCGCCAGCTCCCGCTGTTCACCTAGCTCGTCTTTAATAGCCTGCCTCTGCGCATCACGCGCCTTTTCGTTCAAGTCGTAGCCCGGGATGCCGCTGCCGAACGCGAGCGCGGTACCGGGCGTGGCCGCCGTGAACACTGCCGCGAGGGTAGACGCGGCGAACGCGCGGCGCGAGGTGTTTTGGGTGGGCACGGAGGATAAGCGACCATCCATCACATCGTTCGATGCGGCGCGGGTCACGACGGGGCGACCAGCCTTTGAAACGACGCGTGCTTTCGAGGTCGTGGGCGTGGCCACGACGCGGGGAGACACGGTGGATAGGGCGAACATCGCGGAAAAGGCGGTGTCGCGTGTCGGGGTGTGTGAGATCGGAGGTGTACGACGTGGCATCCAGGTGGAAAAGTCGCGGCCAAAACAACCAATATCGAGCAGAAAAATGCATTCTCAATATTTATTGCACAAAAACATCCCTCTACCGTTTCTTCCTGTCCCTCCCCTTCCCCCCGTTGACCCGTCTCTGCGTCTTGACGATGACCCCCCCCTGCCCCCCTGACTTCAAATCGCCCTCCATCTTCTCCAGGAACGCCAGGGTTTCTTTTTGTTTCTCCCCTCGCTCCTCCTTCGCCATGCTCTGCTCCGCGTTTCGTTGTTCCGCGAGAAACTTGTTATCTTTGCGCAATTCTCTAACCGCCCCGCGCGCTTCCTGTTTAACTTGCCGCTGTAACCGCCGCTTCTCAGCCCGCTCCCGGTTTGGGTCGTAATCACGGCCCTTCTGGTACCCCTCCTCTTCGTACATGGGGTTGAACTGCTTGATTTGGTCCGTGGATTTCGTGCGCCACCGGAGGGGGGGGCGCTTGGAACTTTGGGATAGCGATGGCTCGATGTCTCCCAGAAGAGCTTCGCAAGCAGACCGCAGGGAGGACGAGTCGGTAGCGTCCTTCTTGCTCTTCTTCTTCGGTACCTCGATCGAGTGTAAAATCATTTCAACCGCGATTTTAACAGGCCCCAGGAGTTCCCGCGCGGACGGAGTTTTTAAACACGGCTTGATTAATTGACGAAGCGTGCTGAGCGCCGCGAGTAAAACGCTTTGACGATCAGAGGAACCGTTTGGAAGCCAATTTGGTTCGTGCGAAGCCCCCGCCAGTCCGAACGCGGCTAGCATAGCTGGCAACGAAAGAGGCACTGTTTCTGAAGCCATGGAATCTGAGGTTTCTTTCTTCTTACCCTCCGCGACACCAGATCCAGTTTTCGCGTCCACATCAAAAAGCCCCAACCACGCGCCGCCGACTTGTTCCCGGAGGTGCGTCGACAAACCTTGTGACCAGTTAGATTTAGCTCCACCGCCAGCGGCGTGTACCAGCCCAGTGAGCAACCCAACCGCTTCTGGAAATATTCTTCCAGAAGGAACAGAGTACGCCGCTGCTAATGACGAAAAACACACCGCCACCACGGCTTCTCGTCGCGACCTTACCGCGCAGTGCGCCAACACGTTCCCGATGTAAAGCGCCGCCGGCGTCGTGACCGGGTGTTGCTTGTCCGTCGGGGGAAATATGTCTGCGAAGAGCGAGAGTAACAAAAACGTCCGCGCGGGCGGCCACCCGGTTTCATCGCTCCGGAGGCTTTGTCGTAGCCTTGTGGACATCTTTTCCAATCGCACCCTAGCCGCGGTGGCGGCGAAGAACGGAACGGAGGTTGCTACCGGTGAAATTACGGAAACCACTGAATCTAAATACGCGACGGGTAACGGGCTTTCACCAGCTAACGTTTCAAACTTCTTGAGTAACAGACCTAAGAAGGTTTGAGTTAACTTTCGGTTTTCCTCCTTCAACGAAGGCGCGTGTAACTTACGAATTCGGTCCAGAACCGTCGCGGTTTCGTCCGGCGTCAACCCTTTCAAAATTTTATCCAACTGCGCGCTCGTTTCGGGCATCGAAAACACGAAAGGCAAATGATCGTCCTCTTTCGGGGTATCTTTTTCCTTCGTGTCCTTCTTTTCTGTAACAGAACGTTTTGAGGGTTTAGGAGCAGGAACAGGAGTCTCTTCCTCTTCGGATTCCTCTTTGGATTCCTCTCCGGATTTCTCTGCCCCCGCCTCGACTTCCGTCGCCCCCCCGTCATTCAAAATCCCCAGTTTCCGCAACCGCGCTTTCCCCGCTTCTAAATCAGGACGCATCGTCTTCAGTTGTTTCTTCAACAAAGCGGTTTCGTCCAGATCGTCGTCAGGATTTGAATCGTCGTCTTCCTCAGACTCGGATTCCGACCCATTACTCGCATCGTCGTCCTCACCGTCGCTCGGATCCAAGTCCCAATTCCCATCCAAGTCGTCGCCGCTCTTGCGCTTTGGTTTTTTATCCGACAAGTCAACATCTGAATCGTCGGAATCTGAATCGTCACTGCCCTCACCCCCTCTAGCTTCCCTAGCCGCTTGCTTCGCCTCTTGTTTCTTCGCCTTGGCTCGTCTTGCGGCGAAACCGCCGAGCTTCTTGTCATCCAAATCGTCCTCGGAGTCGGAGTCGCCCCTCGCGCGTTTCAGCCGGTTCCGCTCTTGTGATTCCAGCTCGGCGGCTTCGGCGGCTTCTATTTCCTCTGCGGTTTTCGTTCTGTCCACCGCCTGACCACGCGCTTCCAGCCCCAACTCACGTGTCAGCTTGTCGTAGTCATCCTTCACCTGTTCCCCCGCGTGGTCCGTCGCGGTGCGCGCTAAAGTAACTGCCTCTAATTCTTTGAAGCCAAAAGAGTTTCTATTTTTGTTTTTCTCATCATTGTCTCCGTTCTTCCGTCGTGACCCGCCCCGTTCCCACCCGTCCGGTTTTAGGTGCCCAACGCCTTTACTCAAAGCGGCGTTAAACACCCCCGAATCGGAAATCTTGCGAAACTCATCATCCAGCTTATCGAGCAAGTCTTCGTCTGCCTCGCGTTGCCGCGCCCGCGTGGCTTTCCCTTGTTTACTCTTCGCGATGAGCTCCTCCATCACTTCTTTCTTCGTCTTACGGCGCTCGGGTTCATCTGCATCGTGGTCTCCCCGTTTCAATGAAAAACCCCCGGTCTCGTCATCCTCATCACCGCCACCGAAGTGCATCGCCGCGGTCGCATCACGGCCCAGCCCGCCGCCGAGTCGGTCGTCTTCCGAATCGCTTTCATCCCCTCGCCTTCTCGACGCGCCCCTGGCCAACGCGTGCGCCGACCTCCGCTCTTCCTTCCTGGCGTCAATAGGCGCGCCGCCGTGCGTGAGCTTGTCCGTTTGCGTGTTGGTGTCATCGTCGAAATGACCACCGTCGTCATCGTATGAGTAATTAGTCTCCTCGTCGCCGAGCGCGAATGATTGTTTCCTACCGCTCGGTTTCAGTTGGCCCATTCGTGCTCGAGCCAGCCTGCCAATCGCCCGTTCATCAGGAGTCATGTCCACATCCCCCTCCCCGAACCGTCGGTCCACGAACGCGTTTGCTTTCCCAGAAGCGTGGTACTCCTTTAACAGCGTGTTTTTGCGTTTTAAAGTACCCGCGGTTCTTGCTTTCAACGCATCGCCCTTCACGCCTCGCGTTTTCTTTCCAAGCACATCGAACTTCAACCTTCCACTTCTCGCTTCGAAGACGCTCGGTTTCTCCACAGGCGCCTCACGCTGCGCGTTACTAAACCGGTGCTTACTCTTCTTACCCGTCGCCGGGGTTTTCTTCTTCTTCTTCGCCATCGCGCGTCCCTACCACGCGCGTCGCTGAGTGAGAAGCGGCGCCGCCCGCTGAGAAAATAAATCTCGGAAAGACCGCCGCCGCCGACTGCAAAAAATCGGTTGTCCCTCCAATTAGACCAATGTTTGGAGAGTTAATTATCCGAGATTCCAGGTGACGAAAAGTGCTCGAAGTCTCTTGCGTGCAGGTCGAAAAAAAATAAAGCGACTCGCCCTCGCGAGCACACACTCTCCGCGGCACCGGGTTTCCGTTTCGGTCATCGCACCAAATGTCGCTGTGCACGTCGCTCCTCGCGAGCGGCGCGAAGGCCGGACGCGTGCTGGTGTTTTCCGTGGGACGCACGAATCGCGTGCGCGTCGGACCAATGAGACTCGGCAAATCTACCCAAGTCGGCCGGGAAAGATTCAGGAGTTTCAGCGTCACCGCACGTCCAGCGGCGGGGGTTACCAAAGCGATGCAAACCAAAGACGGCGAATTGTACGTTTTGAGTTATGAGTGGCATGTGCTTGTTCCGTGTCTATATACCTATACGAGATGAAGGATTGTTATATGACTTCCAACAGGGGACAAACCACTTCGATCGCACGGATAAGGCGGACGTCATCCATCGTTTCATTCGTCCCTCGTCCAACACAACTGACCTGAAATCATCACCCAAACACAGGCAACGGTTTCAAAACCCTGCTCGCATCGCACCCATCAACCCCGGCACATCCACCAGGCGCTTCACCGTTCCGTCCGCGAACGCTTCAGCTCAAAGTGAGAGTGAAACAAATAACGCGCTCGCCGAACGCCACCCTTTATTTTTGCACAACACGCAGAGCCGCAAAAAGGAAAGGTTCGTTCCTCAAAAGGATAACAACAACGTCTCCATGTACGTCTGCGGCGTAACCGTGTACGACTACTCGCACATAGGCCACGCGCGGGTGTACGTTGCGTTCGACGTTCTGTATAGGCAATTAGTCAGCCTGGGATACAACGTCACCTACGCCAGAAATTTCACGGACGTCGACGATAAAATTATTAAAAGGGCGAACGAAAACGGGGAATCCTGTGATGCGCTAGTCGGACGGTTCATCGACGCGTTTCACGAGGATATGGACACGCTGGGGTGTTTACGACCAGATATAGAGCCAAAGGCAACGGAACATATGGATGACATCATTTCAATGACTTCCAGACTAATTGGGAAAGGTAACGCGTACGCGACGGGCGATGGCGACGTTTACTTTCACGTGGAGAGTTTACCTTCTTACGGCGCTTTGAGTGGACGGAAATTAGAAGACAATCGGGCTGGCGGATCCGACCGAGTAGCCATCGACGATCGAAAGAAGCACCCTGGTGACTTCGCCTTATGGAAAGCCGCGAAGCCGGGTGAACCCACTTGGGACTCGCCGTGGGGCAAAGGCCGGCCAGGATGGCACATCGAGTGCAGTGCGATGATCGAAAAATGCCTCGGCTCATCGATCGACATCCACGGAGGGGGGATGGACTTAACCTTCCCGCATCATGAAAATGAACTCGCACAGAGCACCGCGGCGTGTGGGTGCGATGTAGATTGCGGTGATGGGTCAACTTCAGACCCATTCGTGAAGTACTGGGTGCACAACGGGTTTGTGAAGGTTGACTCTGAAAAGATGAGTAAGAGTCTTGGTAATTTTTTCACAATCAGGGAAGTCACGGACAAGTACCACCCGCTGGCGCTGCGGTGGATGTTACTGGGGACGCACTACAGGGCGCCGATTAACTACACGCAGCGGGCGCTGGAAGAGAGTTCTGATAGACTTTTTTACCTGTACCAGACGCTTTTGGACGCTAGTGAGGCGCGAGATTTGGCGTTGGAAAACCTTTCCACCAAACCCCCCACCGGCATCGCCGCGGAAGGCATCACGCTCGCGTTTGAGACGAAACTCGCGGTGGCCAACGCGTTAGCGGACGATTTGAACACCCCCCTGGCAACTGCGTCCCTGTCCCAACCCTTAAAGGTGCTGAATGACCTAGTGGGCACTAAGAAGGGTAAAAAGGCGGTTGGGAGAGATAAAGCGTTAAGTGATTTAGTTTCTGTGGTGGAGGATACTTTGGAAAAGGTTGGGTTACCCACGACGATAATGGCCACGACTCAAGAACAAGGGTCTAATAACTCCGATACCTCCTCTCTTGCTGATATCCTAGAATCGCTTCGTCAGCTAGCTTTGACTCGCGCCGGTTTGACTTTATCGGATATTGAAGTGGCGACGAAAAAGCGAGAAGAGGCGCGAGCGGAAAAAGATTTCGCGACGTCCGATTTGATTCGCGACGAGCTTTTCAAAAAGGGAATCGCGCTTATGGACGGAGCTGAGGGGTCCGCGTGGAGACCGTGCCCAGTGGAGAGCGCATCAGAAGAGGAATAAGCTCGTACGTCGTATTTTAATAGCAGGGTAGTACGCTTACTTTTACTCTCGTGAACGCTTTTCAGGAAATCACAGTGTTGTTAACTCTTCACTTCCCAAGAAAAAATAAACATTGCCTCCACACCGAGGGACACATGGCGACACGTCCCCTGCCTATGTTTTTGGGAACCCCGTGTGCGTTTCGTGGCCGGGGAGTGCGGGGTCGTGGGGGTGACGCGCGTCGGAATCAGTGTGTTTGTCGCGCGGTACCGGACGACGACGGGGTTGTGGTCATCGGGTCAGATTCGGGGTCATCCGAAACCCAACGCGGCGTTTCCATTCAAGACTTCATAGCCGCGTTCGAAACCTCTACCTCGGATTCGCACTCCGACGCAAACCCATCTGGGTGGGTGGATTTAACCCAGTCCGAGTCGAGGTTGCTGGAGGGCAAGGAAACCGCGCGGGGGTGGGCTTTAGGTGGCATCGAACGCAAATCGCCAACCAACGGAGCGGAGTTAAAACAAGAGTGCGCGCGAGTGTTGGTGGAGAGCGGGTTTGGAACGCCGTTCGTGGACGGGTGGCTTGATTCGACGTGGCTCACTGTTTTGGGCTCTGGTGGAGAATCGAATGCGGTGGAGGGGGTGGTCGCCGTGTGTTTAGCTCTGGAAAAGGAAGGTGACGGAACTGACAAGAGTTTTGGCGTCGTTATTTTGGCTCCGTTCCGACCGATATGGCCGTCTCAAAACTCCCACTTAACCTCCGACGCTGTTATCGTTTCCGTCGACCCCGAATCTGAGTTATTTCAAGGAGATGTTGGAGCTGCGTTGAGTACCGCGGAACACAGCTTACTGGAGAATTTTGGTGTTGATACCGTCGCCGTCGTCGTGGTTGGACACCCGTCACCGGTGACCGGCAAAGTATTGACGTCCCGAGAAATCTCAACACTTCACAACTGGTGCGAATCGAGGGACGCGCATTGCGTGGTGGACGAAACTCAAGCGCAGGCGGTGAACATGATTGACCGCGATGTTGATGGTCTATTGAGCTCCTCCGAAAAGAAGAAGAAAAAGCAACACTGGGGAAGAGACGCGGGTTTTGCGAGTACAACTTCTCTTTGGCCAAAAACTGAGAGTGAAACAAATATAAAAAAACACGTCGTCGCTTCGTTCGGAGCGAGCGCCGGCGTCGCTCGGGGCAAGACCACACCCTTCCTTTTAACTCGCGATTCGGGGGTTAAAAATTCGTGCATCAGCGACCCGTACGCCTCGGCACTTCAAGTCATGCTAGCGGACGGGGGCGTGGCGGTGCGGGAATCGTTCGGCGTGCATTGCGAGTTGTTAAACGAGAGACGAGCGTTTACTATAAACGAGTTAAAAAACTTGGGCATCGCCACCGGGCCATCAAACAGCGGCGGTATCGACGCAACCGCCCTCGACGGAGGGCTACACGTGATGGTCGATTTGCGGCCGGTTTTAGGCGTTAACAATAGTAGGGAGGGTGAGAAGAAACTGTGGGACCAAATGGCAAACACGTTCCACGTTTTGTTGGTACCGGGTGGTCTTTGCGGAACTCGTGAACCGGGATGGTTCAGGTTACAAATCTCGGGCGAAGAAGCGTCGTTACACCTAGGCCTGGAGCGAATAGAACTCGCGGTGCGCAACGCGAACGACACGGGGTGTGGGTAAATTGGGGTAGAAAGCTAGAAACGGCTAGAAGGAAGATAGATAGAAGTAAATAATATTAGACTAACAAGTCATACGACTAACTCAGATCCGTGATGGGCGGTCTCAACACGAGCTCGCCCGCGCGTCGAGCAGCTTGCCGCACTTCCATCGGAAGTTCTCTTGTTCTAGGGACTTGAGTCAGCAACTCAGCAGTCCTCCTAAACACTCTAGCAACGTCCCCTTCGTCCAAATTCGTATCACGTCTCACCTGGTCCCAGGAGCTACCCGCGGCCCAGGCTTCCACGAGCGCCGCAACTGGTCGGCTTAAATTAACAGGAGCGTCCATTTCGTTTTCAAACTGCAACGACGCAATCTCTGACCCAGACGGCATTAAGCTCTCAAGAGCATCGTCCAGTTGCACGGAAGGGCCATACACACAGCTCGTGGGCCGGTTACTGTCGCAGCACAGTGCTCCCGCGACCCCGGCGATTTGCTCAGCGGTTAAACCTACCACGGTGTCACTGCTCAGCGCTACGCCTAGCCACAGTTCGTTCTCGCCTCGAAGTTTTGAACTCGTCTGGCCCAAGTCCGTTAGCGTCAAGGTATCCTCCGAACGGTCGTTGGATGCATCGTTCCACCGTACCGCCGTTCGTCGTCTTCGCGCATCCGCTTGGATGAGACCCTCATCGACTTCAAGAACATCGTCGTCGGGTGATTGTTTTTCATCGGAGACTGTTTGCTCACTGCCGCCAGAAAACCGCGACTGCGCGGTCGCGAACGTTCCCCTGTTCGGCGTATCCGGTTCCCAGTCCAAAAACGCCTCCAAATTTGTGTCGTCGTCCTTCCCGAACGGGTCGTCCCAAAACGCGTGATCTGCTTTTTTAGTTTTGTCACCCAAAGAACGTTCTCTTCGTATTTTCGCCACTTCTTCCACTTTTTGTGAGGCCGCTAGTCTGGCTTCGGATTCGCACAGATCACCGACGTCGTCATCGATCAAATCGTACAGCGCGCCTTGTTCGATGAGAATGTCAACCACCCGTGTGAACTCACTCCAGCCCGCGGCGGTGTACTCCCCAACCCTGATTTCAGCAACCTTGATCCGCTCCTCCAGTTTCTTCAGCTTTTCCTCGCGCCGCCGGCTCATCTTCACGGCGCGGCGCAAATCGCTAAACTGTTTCATCTCGGCGATTTCGGCTCGAGTTTTTTCTACCTGTTTGCGCTGTTGCGTCAAGAATTGCTCCATGTCATCCACGCCCGAGAAGTAGACGTTCTGGCCAGAATCTGGACTGTCATCTAGTCTGTTCAGTGTTTCAAACTTGTCAAAAATAACGCTCGAAAGTTTCTCAGACATCTCCGCCGCCTCGGCGCGCCAAGCCCCGTCACTAATTCGCTGCCACTTGACCGACGTCAGCGCCGGCACAGCGCTTTTCAGACTGGTTTCCATAGACGCGTCATCCGTCAAATCTGCTGCGGAAAGACTACCAATCTCCCTTTGTTTAACGGATCGAACTTTATCCGCAGTGAACCTGAACCAGGACCCCGTTTTGTCCACCGCGAGGAACTCGCCGAGGGGGTATCGGTTTGAATTATTTATAGAATCCACCACCGGCGGCAGCACCTCGACGATCGCGACGGTTAGTGTAGGGGCAGTTAGTCGTGAAGTTTCAGCAGTTCCTCCTGGTTCATCCAGTCCAGGGCTCTCGCCGTCTTCCATGGAAGAAATTTCAAGCGCCTCGCGGTCGTCATCACTGAACACGTCATGCAAACGCTCGTTGATTGGAACCTCTGACGAATCGTCCGTGTCGCTCGGATCGATCCACGTGCCGTTGGGCGCGAGGCCGATCGAGCGAGCGGGTTCTGGAGGTTCTTGAGTTATTTGGGAGTTGATGCCACTCGAATCTTTTGAAACTGAATCGACACCTATCAACCCATATCCTTGATCGGTCAAAACATCCACAAACACCACATTCTCACCGAGTTCGATCCACTCGTTAATCGCGGCGCGAACCGAGTCGCACCGGCTTTCAAACGTTTGCTTCGCCACCGTTTTTAACAACCGTCTTTCTTCTTTTAGTCTGCCGTCTAATTTAATGAACCGACTCCACTCCTCGGGTTCCACCTCAGACGAGCCTTGAGTTAGCTGTTCCTGAAGAGCGTCTCTTTGTTCCTTTAAGCGACGTAGCTCACGGGTCTGGTCACTCCGCGCTTGTCCCCCTAAATAGTTCCCAAAACTTCTTTCCACGGTGGCTCGAATATTTCCTAATTTTTCTCCGCTCTTGACTAAATTCAACACCATCCCGTAACTCACAGAAAAGGTACTTTTCAAGTTTTCAGGTGGTTTCGTGACCAGTGAAAAAGCTTCTTCAGGGCCTTCGAAGGGCGATTGCATGGTCACAACGTGGCCCACGGTGTCAAACCCGCGCCGGCCCGCCCGTCCAGCCATCTGCATGAACTCGTTCGAAGTCAACGCCCGCGGACCTTGGTCGCCTCTTTTCGATAAAGTTGATAAAACAGAACTCCTAGCCGGCATGTTGACACCGGCGGCTAAGGTTTCCGTGGCGAACACCACCTTTAACAGGTTCCTTTGGAACAGGTTCTCGACTAAACCTTTCCAGCCTGGGAGTAGACCCGCATGATGACTAGCGATACCTAATAACAAGGGTTCAATCGCCTCTGGCCGCACCGCATCCGGGTTTTCCTTTTCAAACTTTTCAAGAGTTTCTGCGATTAATTTTCTTTCGTATCCGGTCACCAAGCTCGCGCCGCACTCGCTCAAGTACTCAGCCGCTTGGTCGCACCCTTTTCTGCTGAAGATGAACCACACCGCTGGTAATAGGTCTGCGGCTACCAATTGCCCAACCGTCGTCTCTACGTGCGGCACTAAACGTCGGCGGGCTTGGCGGTCATTAGCGGGTGACGGATTATTATAATTATCACCTCCACTGGAATACTGGTAACCTCTGCCTCGACCTCGGTACCCTCTTTCCCCCCTTCCCCCTCCACGACGAGCTCTTTGGGAGTACTCTCGATCATCCCTGAAATCGTCACGGTCATCTGACGTACCCCACTCTTCCTCACGACGGCAGTCGTACCGGTCCCCTCCGTTCCGTTGTTCCCACTCCCTCGCGCCGTCTTTCGTGAATGGAAACAAATCAGCGTGCATCCGGTCGCCCTTGCGGTTCAGCAGCGGCCCCAACCCCGGCCACATCTTTCCAGGGCGCATGCTGAAGTGCCAGCGAAGCGGTACCGGCCGGAAGTCACTCACGATAGTGTGACACCGACGGTTCATCTTCCCTAATGGATCACAGTGCACCTCTTCGATCCACCCCGCTAAGTCGTCCGGGTTCCCGACCGTGGCACTCAAACACAAAAGCTGAATCCGCTTCGGACAATAAATTATAGTTTCCTCCCACACCGTCCCGCGGTACGGATCCGACAGGTAGTGCACTTCGTCGAGAATAACGACGCCCACGGAGTCGAGACGGTAATCGTCAGTTTCGTTCATTTGCTGGGTCTGTGACTCGTCAGTTCCGTCGATAGATTCACCAGACTGATTACCCATAGACGAACTACTCCCGGGATACAACATGTTGCGCAAAATCTCCGTGGTCATTATTACGATGTCGGCTTTTTCGGAGTTGATGTCGACGTCGCCCGTTTTCAGTCCCACGCGTCGGACTCCGAATTTACTTTGAAACTCTCGCAGTTTTTGATTCGATAAAGCTTTCAACGGGGTGGTGTAGATTGCTTTCTGGCTTCGGGCTAACGCGGCGATAATAGCGGTCTCACCTACTAACGTCTTTCCACTGCCAGTTGGGGCACTTACTACAACTGAATCTCCATTGAGTAAAACTTCAGTGGCTTGTTTTTGAAACTCATCCAATTGGAAGTCGTACACGGATTGGATGTCCTCCACGGTTGGTGTGGCACCGGAGAACCCTTGTTCCAGATCGGGCACGTGCTGCTTGAGTAACGACTCAAGAGAAGTCAAAGATGACTCCGAATCATCCAATTCATCTCCGTATCCCTCATCATCTAAAATCTCGAAATCCGCGTCGTCGGAAAAAGCGGATGACCCATCATTCAATTCTTCCCCATCCCCGTCCCTGGTATCCCCAACCGCCCCCCCTATCCCCCTCTCCGCGTTTAGGTCCAGCAAAAACACAGTCACGTCTGCGTCCATCCCGTGGTATTGTGACGCTATGTCTAGTGGGGTTTTTCCGCTGTTCGCGACTGGGGATAAATCAGCGCCGGCGTTTAGTAATAAAGTGATGCACTCAATCGATCCCGCCTCCGCGGCGCCGTGTACCGCGGTCCAGTCAGAGTTACTTGATAATTGAGGATCCGCCCCTGCGGCGAGTAATAGCGTGACGTCCCTTGCATTGCCTTGTTCTGCTGAGACTATTAGTTGCGTCTCACCTGAGGTCGCGTCTCGCGCGTTTGCGGGTTTGCCACCGGGGAGCAATCGGTCAAGCGCTTTCCGCGCCGCCTCCCGAGCCTTTTTAGCGGAAGGAGCGTCGACAATAGAGCTGGTTGAGGAGTCATTGTCATTTTCATTGGTTTCATCGCTCGCATCATTCGCATTCCTTGTGCTGTCACCAAAGCCAACGCCCGCCGCGCGTGTGATGCGCCGTCCCTCAGTCCTGTTCACGCCGATGACGCGTCTGCCAAAGTCGCGTCGCGTGTGGGCACTTTTCACGTGCCACTTGCCATCCCCTCCCACGCACTCACCACGCCTAGTGACACCTACTCCGACCGCGGATCCGACACACGCAGGCCTCGCCGCCGACGCCATCGGCGAAATCACCAAAAAGCGTCCGCCAAAGCCGGGCGCGAGACTATACGCGAACAAGCAGATGCGAGACCACTTAAAGTGAAAATACCACGACGAGGTCGAGTGCCGACGTCGCGGCAGTTTTTCGCTGTAGCCTTCGCCGCTTCAGCCCGTTGACCGGCCCCACGACGCGGTCTGACTCCATGCCCCCAAATCGACCGGTACACCGCCTTTGAACATTGAAAGGAAAGAGCTTGATTTTGGCAAAAGCAGGGGAGTCATGTCATAAAAGTCTTTGGCCATTTGCCAAAAAAGTCCGAAAAAGTGAGAATGGGCGAAATAAAAATATGATGAGACATTAGACCGCCTTTTTCCAGGTTGTCAGTCGCGAAAAAAATCGCGATGACAACTTGGCCAAAAAAGGATTTGGTTGCCAAAGAAGCCAGAGGAACTCGGATAACTCACTGATTAACCCGTCAAACTGGAGGGACTCGCGGTCCGCGGAAATTCACGAGGGCGGATAGATATCAAAAGCTCTCCGCGCAAAAAATGAGATCGCTCGGTTGCCGGGGGTGCGCTTTTGGAATGTTAACTTCCCCTGTTGGGGCGAGGTCATCATATCAGCGCGCGCACGGAGAGGCGACGCTTGAGTGAAGAGTGCGTTTCTGTGAGATTCGCGCGAAGACGGGAACAGGAGACGGTAAGGCGTACGAGTGTGTGCGTGTCGTTCGTAGGTGACCGAAAGGTACGCGCCGTCCCCGCCTCCTCATCAATCCGACAACCCGCCCCGTGCCCTTCTTTGCCGCCTTTTTTGGGGAGGGGAGAGTGCCCTATTTCGTGTGGTAAACACGTGGCGCGGTGGCAAGACCTCTTCGCGCGGCGCGATCGGGATGAGTCCAGACGAATCTGATGAGTTTTCGGACAACCCAAACGCCCTCCACCCACCCCAAGCGCCAACAATCACGCGGCTCGCTTTTTCTTTCGCCCTCCCCAAGTACGCAAAAGTGCGACCTCGATTTGAGACGCGGCGGGGACGGGAGGAGTCAGGCTGATGGACGTGCTTTCGCGCGTTGCGGGCTAAAGCTCATACGCATACGCGGCACCATTCCAGGTCGAAGCAGCCACGAACCCCCTTACGCCATCCCGCGCTGAAGCTGACCTTCCCCCTCATCTCCAACGCGTCCCCGTCCCCGTCATCATCCCAAAAAGTCATCGTTTGAAACGTCGGTGCATTTTCATCGGAATCCCCAGTCTGTTCATCGGAATTACCACCGGTGAAATCAGATTCGGCAGTTCGCGGGAAAAAGCCCTCGAGCCGCACGTTCTCGAATCGCAACCCGTCGGAGGCTCTCGAGTCGTTCGTTTCGGTCGGCGCGAAATCTGCGCGTGAATCTTTCGTGGGACGCGGCGCGCTTCTTTAGTTGTGACCACTCCTCGAAGCGTCGTTGTTGCGAACGCTTCCGAGTGTCATGTCGGGCCCCCTGGTTGTGAACGCGGTCGGATTGGTGGGCGTGAGTGGGACACAACGTGTGGGGGCATCGACCACCCCTCGACGCGCGGTCGTGGTGGCCTCGAGCCCTGGCGCGGCGGCTCACCTCGATGAGCGCGTCGGCGCGCGGTCGTTTTTATCGCCTCGATCCGTGGGTCCCCTCTCGCGTGTGGTGACCGCGCGACGGGCGTACCGCACCGGAATCGTGCCAAGCGCGATCGGCGGGAAGTCAAACGATTTGAGCAAGGACGAGGGTAGTGAGTCTTGGGCGAACGCGAGCGCGGCTGCCAAGGCTGACGCGCCAGGAGCCACCGCGACCGCGACCGCCCCAACCTCGCCTGAGAAGGATGAAAAAACGAAACCCACCGCGTACGTGTCGTCTTTAGTGCAACGCAGCGGGTCGTCGCCTATCGCGGGCAAGCGCGAGATATTTTTCGAAGAGTCCTACGACATTGCGATTCGTGAATATTTACCCTCCGACGTGCGCATCGACGTGCAGTCCAACGGGGTGGAGTTCAAAGTCATGGTGGAGACGGATTCTTCGGCGGATCTCGTTTTGCACTGGGGCGTCGCTAGTGCGAAGGCGCCGGATGCGTGGACCATGCCCCCGACGAGCATTTTGCCAAGTGGCACGAACGAACTCTCGGAAGTGTGCCAAACCCCTTTGACTCGAATGACGGTCCGGGAAAAAGCGAGCGACGACGTTGCGGTGGACACGACGAAGGAAATTGCGCGCGTCGTCATCGAAGGCTCCGTCACTGACGCGCCGCACTCCATAAACTTCGTGCTGCACGACAAGAAGTACAACCAGTGGTACCACCAACAGAGTGGTGATTTCTTTCGAGTGCTGACACCTGCTTTGCCGGAACCGGAAGAACCTGAAATGGAGGAGGATGAAGAGGTTGTGCTTGGTGACGGTGAGGTCACCAAAGACTCTGTCGCGAAGGAAGAGATCTCCCCCGTGGATTCAGCGGCTGCTGCAGCAGTAGCGGCGCTGGAGACCCCCGCGAAGGAAGTTGTGGCTCCTGAACCGAAACAAGACGGCCCCAAGGGCATCGCGAGCCTGTTAGGCACCCTCTCAAGCTTCCGCAGAACGGACGAGCGCAAGGAACTCGAGAAGAAAGCCAAAGCTGAAAGAGAGTTGGCGGAAGCGGAGTTGGCCGCGGCCGCGATTGATGGCGCTCTCGAATCTGAATTCGACGACGATGAGTACGAGTTACCCAAAAACGACTCGCCCGAGAAGAAGGAACAGAAGTTAAGGGTGGCTAATTTACTTCAACAACGAGCGCAGAGGAAGGATACCGACAAAAGACGGCCGAGGATTGGTTTGTTTGGGTTGCGCGCCAAGAAGAGCACTAAGAGCGAAGCCGTTGTCGCGAAGAGCGGAGCCTCTTCTGTTACCGCTTCCACCCCCTCTCTCCCTGAAAAGGTTGACTGGTTCACGTTCCACGAGCAGCACCACACGGTGTTCACGGAGGTGGATGTGCACACGCGGGTAGGGATTCTGGTTGATGTCGAGTCCGACGCCCCGGGCGCGCAAGCCAGGGTGCGCGTGGAGACTGATTTACCGGGCGACGACCTGCTCCTGCACTGGGGTGTCGTCCCCCGAGGCGCCCGCGCTGATATGTGGACCGTCCCCGCCCCCCCGATGCGCCCGGAAGGCTCAAAGGTGTACGGCGACAAAGCGCTGCAGACCCCGATGACCAAGTCTATCTCTGGTCTTGGCGGTGAGTTCGCGCACGTGGAGCTGGACATGGGCAGCGCTCCCGGAGGTCTCAGATTCGTGATCAAAGAAAACGGAGGCCGCGACCGGTGGTTCGACAACTACGGCGGCGACTTCGTGGTGCCGCTTCCGGAACAAGCCCTGAGTTCGAACTTTGTGTCGCCTCCCAGTGGACGGTCCGGGATGCAAGGGCCGCCTGGTACGCCCACTCTGAACAGAGACTCTCCTCAGCAAACTTCCACGACTTTATCCGAAGCGCAATTGGCGTTGGGCGGCGCCGCTGCGGCTACTTTCGCCGGCTCAAAAACTGGTGAGAAGATCGACGCATCGTTGGAGGAGTGCATTCGTCTCGCCTCCGTGGCGTTTGAAGCGGCGCGAGAAGCGACTCGGGTGGCGGAACAAGCCACAGCGGCGGCGAAGGACTTGCCTGAAGACGGAGTTGCGAGTACCAAAGCCAGACGTCTCATCGCGCAGGCGGACCAGGCTCGCGAACAGGCTCGCATCACGGCTCGAAGCGCTCAAGCCGCCGCTCTCCGCGCGCAAGCCGCGGGCGACCCCTCGGGCGCCGCCGCCGCCGCGGCTGAGAAGATGGTCGCGGAGGCGACTGAAGCGGCGGAGATGGCGTCCCGGGCGTGGGCTGGTGAGACCGCGGAGATTTCGAATGACACCCTTCAAAGGTGGAGGGATGACATGGAGCTCGCGGTGACAAAAGAGGCGGAGGCTGCCGCTGCGGAGGCGGAATCCGCGGCGAAAAGAATGCGCGAGGAATTCTTGGCGAACTTGGCGGAACGTGAACGCGTCGAGGCTGCGGCGAGAGCCGAAGCGGAAGCGGAAGCCCTGCTGCGCGTCGAGAAAGCCGCCGCCGCGGAAGCCAGCAGAGTCGAAGCCGAGCTCCAAGAAAAGGTTGAGAAGGAGCTCCTGGAAAAGGCACAGGCGGATTTGGAACGCACGGAGGCTGCTTTAAGAGAAATCCGGGCGCAGAAAATTGCCGACCCGCCCGCGTGGTTAGCCGGGGATCCGAGTGTTGCGCCGAAGGTGAAGGACTCGACACCAACAGTCACTCCTGATGCTTTGTTATCCACGGGAGCGCCTCCGTTGCCCAACTCCCCTACGTTCGTGCCCCCCGCTGGTGTTGTGCCCGTCGCGCCCGCGTCACCCGCGCCTGGCGTGCCGATGCCTCAAGCGCAATCAGAACGCCAGGTCGAGATCGTGGAACCTTCCACCCCCCAACGCCAAGTCGGCGACCGAGTGCAGAACCCCACCGGGAACGGCCGAGAGTTACTAATCCAAGGCTTCAACTGGGAAAGCGCGCGCAAAAAAGGAACGTGGTACCAGACCATCTCGACGTACGCCGAGAAATTAAAGGAACTCGGGTTCACCACGATTTGGCTACCCCCGCCCACGAACTCCGTATCAGAGGAGGGATACATGCCCCAGGACTTGTATGATTTGAACTCGAAGTATGGGTCAGTAGAAGACCTGAAGGACTGCGTTAGAGCTCTTCACAACTGCGGGATCAAAACCTTGGGCGACGCGGTGCTGAACCACAGGTGCGCCGGGCTTCAAGGCCCCGACGGCTTGTGGAACCAGTATACCGGTAAACTCGATTGGGACGCGAGGGCCATTGTATCCGACGACCCGCACTTCGGCGGCAAAGGCAATCAAAGCAGCGGCGACTTTTTCCACGCCGCCCCCAACATCGACCACTCACAGGAGTTTGTCAAGAACGACATAATCGAGTGGATGCGGTGGTTGCAGCAGGAGGTGGGTTATGACGGTTGGCGTTTGGATTACGTGAGAGGGTTTAGCGGTACGCACGTAAAAACCTACATGGAAAGCACGGATGTGCACTTCGCGGTGGGCGAGTACTGGGACACGTTATCCTACGACTACGACCAGCCGCAGTACAACCAGGATGAACACAGGCAACGTATTATTTCGTGGATCGACGACGCGGGGGGGTCGGCTGGGGCGTTCGACGTCACAACCAAGGGTATTCTGCACGCGGTGTTTGAGCGCCAGGAGTACTGGCGTCTTTCTGATTCTGACGGAAACCCTCCTGGAGTGTTAGGAAGATGGCCGTCGCGAGCGGTAACGTTCGTGGAGAACCACGACACCGGCTCGACGCAAGGCCACTGGAGGTTCCCACATGGTTTTGAACAGCAGGGCTATGTTTACATCCTAACGCACCCAGGCACCCCCACGGTTTTCTGGGACCACATGTTCGAGTGGGAGGATGACCCGTCGTTGTCCGAAACGATTGAGAAATTAATCAGATTCAGGGAAGAGCGCGGCGTCAACAGCAGGTCAGTTTGCAAGATTCTGAAAGCCGAACAGAGCGTGTACGCCGCTCAAATTGACGACAGTTTGGTGATGAAAATAGGCCCCGGACCGTTCTCGCCCTCGGACGAGGAGTGGGAGTACCACACGCACGGCAACGAGTGGTGTGTTTGGAGGAGACGAGGCACGTAAAGGTCGGACGTAAAGATTATTATCAGATGTTATTTTGTCCTGAAATGAATTAAAAAAGTAGCGCGAGTGACGAGTCAGTCGATAGGTTCGCGCGCTCCTCGACCCCTTAAGGGTACGAGCGAGGCGCGCGACGCGACGAGAGATTTGTAACTGAATGAAACTTTGAGTTAAGAATATTGATAATATGAGTTCTTCTCTCTGAGTAATTACGACCCTAAATACTCCTACGCGGCACTTCCTAATGAGGCGGCCATCCGAGAGCGCTGACGACAACCGCGGCGCCCGCAACGAATGAGACAACTGCATCGCTCACCGGTGACTGTTTGCCTGTTGCCGCGAAACTCGACGTATCAGCACTACCCCCCGTCCATTCCCTCAACTCTTCGCGTTCCTTACCCTGGTTGTTAGTCGTAGGTTTTTGGGAAGCGAACCTTGGAGACTGGTTATCCACCGACGTCTCTGATATGAGTTTCGAATCTGCCGTCGCGAACAAAGTTGCGACCACCGCGACCGCTAAAGTTGCCGCCGCCGCCGCGCCAGCCCACGCCCCAGAAGACTGATCGCTGGATCTACTACCGCTACCACCCCCTTCCCCGTAAAACCCGTTACGTCTTTTTTGAATCTCCGCACGTTCGATTCGTCGTTCTTCCAACAAAGCGTCGACGCGCCGCTTTTCCCGTTCGTACGCCAAGTGTTCCTCCGCTTGCGATCCTAAACGGAACGTGCTCGGGTCGCTCCACGTCACGGCTCGCTGTTCGGGTAAATTCGATGACGAGTTCACAGGGATATCACGTAATGCTTCGGTATCGGTAATTATATCGTCATAAGCATCACCCCTCGCCCCCGCCCCGGCCCCCGCCCCAGGCGCCGTCTCTTGCGCCGACGACATCGGAGCAGTCCCGTCAATGTTCGTTTCTCGTTTCACGGTTTTTGCCAAAGCATCTTGCGTCGCTTTCTTCTTGTCACTCGCCGCGCGTCGCGCCACCTTCGCCTTCGCTTTCGCTTTCGCTTTCGCTTCACCCACTCGCGTGAGGTTTTCGAGTGAGGTTTTGGAACTGGAGTTTACAGGAGTTGAATACGGACGGGAACTCATGGGTGATCCGGGGAACAATACCGTATCAGTGCCAAAGAAAAAAGAGCGCGCGGCGGTGTGCATGCCTCTCGATGCATTCATTTTTGAATCTGAATGCGCGCCCGACTGTGCCGAAACCTTCCGCGCGAGTTGTTTCAACTCCAACAGCTTCGCCACGGCTTGGTCTACGTCTTCTTTCGTAACCGCTTCGTCCCCCGCGCTTTTCCTGGCTTTCAACGCACGTACAAGCTCACCCTGGGTGTGTGCTTCCGCTAAAGCGGTGGTGTGGTCGACCTGGGTGTTGGTGTTGAGGGTATCGTTTTGAGACGTCATGTCACTCATTTTCTCCTCTCCGACGCTCTTCACGTTCGCAATCCCCTTTGACGAACCTTTCCCCCCCTTACCCGAATTCTTCTCCGGCGCCAACGTAATAGTCATGTGGTTCGGTCCCACCATCTTCTCCTCCTGAATCACCACGTGCGACGCGTCGAACTCGTTCACTAAACAGTCCCTGAATTCCGTGAACAAAACCGCGCCCGCTTTCGGGCGCAGCGATTGCTTCACACCGTCGTTGGTTTTAAACTCCACTCTTAACGTTACCTTGTGGCCTACGGATAGGAATTGCGACGCTTTGTTAGCCTTGACTCGTACATCATTGGGCGAAATCCTTGCCGTCAATTTAAGCTCCTTAATCTGGTCATGCCGCCGGCGTTCGACTTTCGCTTTTTTAGCATTCTTTTCCTTAACCTTCAGCGCGTAGCGGAACGTGTCGTAGTTCATAAGACGGCAAACGGGAGGGTCCGCTCGTGCGTTGACTTCTACTAGGTCTAGCCCTGAATGTTTGGCCCTACGCAAAGCTACTAAAGTAGAAATGACTTCGTGGGTTTTGGGGGAGTCTTTTGATTCGTCTCCATCCGATACATGAGATTCATCAGAACTACTCTCCATCACCAGCCGGATTTGCCTCGCCGTGATCTGCTCGTTCACCCGGTGCGCTTGGTTAGCGTTCGGGGTTACGTCATCCGAGGCACCACGACCTCGGCCGGACATGTGTTGCACACTGGTTGTCCACACAGGCGAGTGGGCGGTGATTCTGGGGCGATCGATCCCGAGGTTGATACATCGCCCGATCGCTGGCGATTGCCAAGAGAGATTGTTTGGATTACGCCGATGATACCGTCGTACGTGTCTCGTCGCCACATCAATGCACGGTTTGTCAACATGGACCGCCCCAGACACAAGCCGCGCGCATCGCAAAAGCGCACGTGCCGTCGCCGACGCTGAGCGGCCCATCGCGTCGCTGTCTATGAGACGGTCGTTATCGGGGGCAATCGAAATGTATAGTGGTTTTGGCAATTTTGCAAGCCCTCAAGTTTCACGAGCCGCGTGCTTTTAAAGTCATCAGAAGGGGTCACGCGCGGCGCGCGCGTCGGCTACGCGTGTCCATTTTTGTTGATCTTTTGGACACGCGATGGTGAAGATCGTGGAGTTGGATGAAACTGAAACCACGGGGCTGGCGAGTGCCGGGATCGGACTGGCGGGAAGTGAACTGCCGAACAAACGGAAGAAGAAAAAAACCACGCGGCCTCCGCTTGAGCCGCTCGGGGGTTTGAAGGGGATAGGGGGTGGTGGTGGGGGTGGAGGAAAGGGGTCAGATGTACCAGGGGAAGATGCGAATGGAGGATCAGAGCCTTCGGAGGTGGAGGAGCCTTCTATAGGCAAACATTCTCAGGAGCCTCCCAAGGAAGAGCGTGGTGATATGCATCAAAGCGAAACTGAAACGCAACCTACAATTCCGCCTGCCGCGATGGTCATCCTCGGTCTCATTGTGGGCATCGCCATCGCCGTGTTCGCGTTCGTGGTCGCCAAAACCCTAGCGGGTTTATTCATCACCCCGTTTGACGAAGACTCCGTGTTTGAATACGGCAAGGAGTTTTGACGATAATGAGTTGCGGGAGTGGTTTAGAGTTAGAGAGATGACGAGTGTAATTGAACGAAGAAAGAATTGGTCGCCGTCGCGTATTACACCGCAAAAATGTATAACCCTATTTGTCTGTTGAGCACTTCAGCTGTCTCGAAACAATCAACACTCGTCGGACGACACAAAGCGTCAGTCCAACAGGTCAAGGCCATAGGATCTCACTCCAAAAATCTCATCTCAAACTCATATCACCAAAAAATAAATCACATCGCCTCAAGTTCCTCGACGAGTTCCTTCTCCTTGCCTGAGACTTGCTTGGGAATGGTTACTTTCACGGTGACGTACTGGTCTCCTCTGGTGTTGGGCTGGCCGAGCTTGGGGACGCCGCGTTTGGCCATCAACAAGGTAGCCCCAGGTTGAACTCCCGCGGGAATTTTCAAATCGACCTCGCCGTCGACCGTGCGAACTTTTTGAGTAGTTCCGAGAATAGCTTGTGTATAGGGGATAGTCACGGTCGACGAAACATTAATCGACTCGAACCTCTTCAAATCCGGGTCATCCTTCACCGCGACGAACACGTACAGGTCACCGGGGGGGCCTCCTTTTCGGCCCGCGTTGCCTTCGCCTCTGACTCTTAATCGCGATCCGGAATCGACGCCGGCAGGCACTCGCAATGAGATGCGCTTGGACCGCCGCACGCGTCCGTCGCCTCCGCAGCTCTCGCACGGCGTGAAGGTCTGTCCGGAGCCACCGCAGGCTTGGCAAGCAGTAACTTGCTGGAAGTTCCCTAACGGTGTGCGAACCGTAGCGACGACCTGGCCTTGCCCCCCGCAGGTACCGCAAGACGCGGGACGAGTCCCTGCCTTCACACCGCTCCCGGTACAGCTATCGCACTCCTCAAGTCGCACGCAGTCCAGTTCCTTTTCGCACCCAAACACCGCGTCTAAAAACTCAATCTGCAGGTCGTACCGCTCGTCGTCGCCTTGCGTGGGGCGGTTTCGTTGCTGTCTGCCGCCTTGCGCCCCGCCCATGCCGCCCATACCGCCTCCGAAGAACGATTCGAATAAATCAAAAGGATTGCTGAACGGATCACCACCCATCCCCCCCATCCCACCCATACCCCCCATCCCGCCTTTCAACCCCGCTTCACCGTACTGGTCGTAGATCTGTTTCTTCTGGTCATCGCTTAACACTTCATACGCGTTTGAAATTTCCTTGAACTGGTCCCTGAGATTTTTGGAAAGAAGTCGTCAGTTTTTGTATGGGCAACAGTCAGGGGATGTATTGGGACTATTGCGTGCGTTCTTCGTATCGGGATGGCGAGGAATCCCGCACAGAATCTCATGAAACGCGAACCAAATGGTTCACGAAATTCGCGTTAAAAGGCGAGCTGGATTTTGCGGGATAAAAAGACGTACTCAGCGCCTGCTTCCTTGTTCACGTCGGGGTGGTACTTTCGCGCGAGTTGACGGTACGCGCGTTTTAATTCCTTGCCGTCCGCGGCGCGGCTCACGCCCAAGACTTCGTAGTAGTCCCTGCCCGCGCGGACGACTAATGAGCGCCTTTGCGTCTTCACGCTTCTGGGCAGCGCGGAGCGTACAGATTGGCCGTTGAACGCGCTGTTTGAATTATTGCGGGTGGTGATGTTGGTCAGATGCTTGTGGAAAAAAAAACCAACGACAAAAAAAAACATCGACGAGTTATGACTCGAGATTTCCTCCCGACTCTGTTTGGCGGCGGCGAGATTGAAATGGGTGAGCCTCGTCTTCGGTGCCGTACCTGGAGCGCGCTCTTGTGGCGTTTATAGCGGGGGCGGACGCGGCCTGGTGCATGGCCTGATTACGGAGAGGAGTTGTGATGAATGGAGTGATAAAGTCAGAACAGGGTAAGGGCGTGGGGACGTCCCGGGACGTCCGGGGACGAGAGACAAATCATGTGGCGTACGGAGCTCTTCTGGGACACGTCTGCACTTTCAACTTGTGGATCAAACACAGAGACTCTAGGGGACTTTCGACGCACCGATGAAGCGTGCATCCTTCGAGTTGAACAGAGACGAACTCTCGAACAAAAGACTCTTCGGTTACAGGGAGTAACTCGCTGCGCGCGGGCGCGACGCGAAGAATGGGAGGCGCAGCGAGCGGTGGAAGAAAAGCGAAGCAAAGTTCTTCAGGGTTCAAGGGTTGAGGTGGGGCAAACGGCGATTTTCGTTTCGAGGCTTATCGACAACGAGTTAACGACCAACTCACAGTCCCGACGCGTGCTTCTCTCGGAACACGGCTTCGGTTCGTTCGGTGCGGTCCCCATGTTGACGCTGTCGCTCGCCATGCCCGTTTCCCCGCGCTTCGCGTGTGCGTCCGGTGCGGGTGTCACGCAAAGGCGCGGTCGTCACGGGGCGAATGGGACAACTCTGGTGTCGTCGAATTCGGGACAATCGACGTGGTCCTCCAACTCGCGTGCGAACACGAGGACCTCGGTGTGCCTGCCTAAGAAACACCCTGGGTCGCTCTCGTCGCGCCTCACGTCAAGAGGCGCGGTCCTCACGCGCGCGGTTGACAACAACAACGACAAGTTCCAGCTCGCCGCGGCGATTGTCAACGCCAGGCAGGCGAACGACGATTGCCTGTCCCTTCTTCTAAATGAGATGAGCACCTTGAGTGCTGAGGTCAAGGCGTTGAGGTCAGAGGTGGAGGCTTTGAAAAAAGGAAGAGGAGGGGTCGGAGCTGGGGTCAAGGTTGAGTCAGCAGCATCCACCATCACCACGGACACTGGCGATGATGACCGAGTGATGCGCCAAATGATGGAAGCCCTGGGAGTTGACGATGGCGAAAAATCAAAAGCACCTGAGCCGGTACCTTTCCCCGACGAGGATTTCCAATCCGTTGAAATCAAAGTGGACGCCGCGAACTGGAGTGGCGACGGCACGGACCGCTCACACCTGTGGCCCCTGTGCAAACAGAACGACGACGACATTTACTTAATGGCCACCATGCAAGCCGCAATGAACGACGCCGGGTTTTGGGCGGGGGAGGAGGACGAGGCGGATTTTTACTTTGGACCGTCGACGGTGGACGCGCTTTGCTACTTTCAAGCCAGCACTGGACTTCCTGAAACCGGGGTGTGTTGTGCGGATACGTGGCGAGTGCTACTCGGGGAGGAACGGTTCATGTGGGGGCCTGCACCGGGCGCGATGGGCTTCGAAGAGGAAGGTGGTGATGGCGGTTCTGCTACTTCCGACGATAACGCGTCCCCTCTCACGCAATCGCAACAGAGCGCCAAAACGTGGAGCGAAACCCAGGTCACCGCGTTGACGGACGACGAGGACTCTCACGCGACAGGCAGAGAAGACCTGTGGGGCGACGAGAAGACACGGAACAAGGAATCGTTCGAGAAGATCAGAGCCGACGAGCAATCGATGAGCGAGGACCAAAAATCTAAATACAAAAAATGGCCTGTGCTTCGCAGCGAAGACGGCGGATACGAGACGCACAAACTGCAAGTCTTGTTGGACGAACAAGGGTACTATTCTGGCGAAGAGGACATGGAGTACTGGTACTTCGGCATGACGACGGAGAACGCGTTAGGGACGTTTCAAGCCTCGAACGGTATCCCCGACACTGGGCTGACGTGCGCGAACACTTGGAAAACTTTACTCGGTGAGGCGAAGTTTGCGATGGATCCTACAGACGCGTTGGACTTAGTTCCAGACGGCGAGTACCCCCTCGATCTTGCCAGCCAGGAACGCGTGTTTCTGCTGGGGGAGGGGAGGTTCGAACAGTAGCTGTGATGGGTGCGTCATTGTTGAGTTATTTATTACCGTGGGCACTACAACCGTTCGTAAAGACATTTATTTATGCACGAATTGAAAACACCGAAGATTTTTGTGTGGGCAATTCATTTCTTTCCCACAAACTGCGGGTGTTCCGGGTTCAACACCGAAAGCGGGGTGTGTTTCGTTTCCGTCCACCCTTTTTTCGCGAGCCTGTCTACGAACATTTCAGGGAATTGTTTTTCCACGTCGCTCCGGTCGTCAGGGAGCTGTTTGCTTTGCTGGGTTAACACGCCTCCGTTGGGTAACGTTAACTGAAATTGAGTCGAGTCTTTTTTGGTCAAGGCGTTTGTGTTTGATTCGCCGCCTTCGGACTGTTCGCTCGTAGAGAGTTGTTTCATCGCCTCCGAGACGAACAAGGGATCTATAAACCCAGCATCAAGCCAAGGCGTTGGCATCATGCGGCCGTCTATTAAATCAAGAATAAACCGTTCGTACCGGCCTTTTCCGCGTAACTCTCGGTGCGAAGCCAGGGTCAAAACGGAAACGTGGCGAGGAGGCGCGGGGATGAGTTCCGTTTCGGAATCAAAAGGAGTAACGTCTTCTTCAGGGTTTGCGACCAAGTCAAGTTCAGGGCTTTTGATCACCTTAGGGTTAGGGTTATTAGGGTTCAGGGCATTTCCACCACCCATGAACTCCGCCTGTAACTGTTTCCGAAACGCCTCCGCGGAAACGCGCGGCGCCGGCAACCCGAAATCAATCTCCTCACGAATTCTTCTTGCAACTTCGACTCGTCTACTACCCTGAACAGTCGACAAATCACACCACAGCGTCTCCTCACCAAGCGCGATGATCTCCAGCCACTGCTTAGCTTTTTGAGAACCTTCCTCGTCGCACATTCGTTTCTCAACTGCACGGCCCACGAAAAGAACTGACGCGTCTTTGTTGCGAGATCGCCCTATTGCGAAATCAGCTGGGATTGTAGTCGACGTTGGTTGATCGCCAGTAAATATCCCGCACCCTGCGTGATACCTCCCACCGCTCCCTATGTTACTCCGGGCGAACCGAAGCTGCACATGCACATGCCCAACACTCAATCCCTGTTCCATCCTCCACCACCCTTCGGGTACGAACAACACGTCGCCGGGTCTGGTGATGCACACTTGGCCTTTCACGTTAGCGGCGTTGGGAAACTTCTCGTAGTCCACGTCGTTTCCCCAGTCCACCATGGACCGTCCGTCCAGCGGGTGCGTCACAGGGTACGGGTACACGCCCCTATACGTCAAATCAGGATTGACGAGTACAATTTTTCGTCTGCCAACCACTTGCACTTGAAGGGTTTCGAACCCGGAGTCGTCCCGTGCCGCTAGACTCGCTTCTTCCGCTTTTTCAATCGCTTTAATGTCAAAGTCTGAAATTGTAAGCCCGTGCGTGTCCGGTACGATTTTTGAAGGTTGAGAGTCTAATAGACCAGAGGTTTGGTCAGGTTTGTGTGTAGTGGAGGACGATTCAAAGGTTGATTTCGAATCTACAGATAAAGCGCCTCCTTTTATCCCCGATCCAGTGGGGACAGACATGGGGATGAGACTATTCCGCGTCCCCGCGCCGACCAGCACGGATTTGAAATCCCCAAACTTTTGGCCGCTCGCAATTTGTGAGACTGATTGCCAGTTCAGTGCGTCAACCACGGCTGTCCCCAGTCCGTCCCCACCATTCACGGGACGGACGTTGTGTGTAGGGGGTGTTACGTTATTCCCGGGGACGGTATCCCCGCTGTCTGCAGAACCCGTATCGTCTCTCCAAAGGGCGGCTACTTCATCTTCGAGGTACGCTCCTCTGTTTTCCCATTCCCGCGCGCACCCCACAAACTCGTTTACTGAAAGCCGGGTAACGCTTGTTTCAGGTTGTCGGACACGATAATGCAAACCGTAACCGTTGTGTCCCTGCACAATTGGAAAGAAACGGTTGCGAGCAGTGGGGGAGGTTCCGCTGAGCATGACGCGCCACTTTCGTTTGTCATTTTTTGAAGTTTTGGCGAAATGTTTGAACAAGGTTTCACTCTGTTTGCTCATAGAGTCCTCATCGGTATCAGCCAAGCCACCCCCCCACGTTTCCACCAGTGATTCTGTCGCACCGTCCGACCCGGTTGCGATTTTCGTGTTTCGAAGCACCGCTGGTTTTCCTTTCCGCATCGTTTCATTGGCGGCGTTGCGTTCAGAAATATCACTCCAGTCGAAAGTTGGGATTAGATTGGCATCGTCATTCGTCACGTAGTGCGGGTACGACGGAGGGGGATCGGATGGCAGGGAGGGTAATGACGTGGAATTCGAACCGTCTTTTGTGTCACGATTCGATACTTGCAGGTCTGTCGTGAGCAGGTATAGGTATAGGTATAGGTGTCAGCGATAGTCAGCGAAACAATTTTATTGAAGCATGTATCCTGGGAGGAGGTGAAACGTCGCGAGATCGTGAGGTGAAGAGAGGTCGAGTGTGTCATTCAGGCACCTCAAGTCTTTACCTTGCACTCGTGGAAGTGTTTTTAGGTCCTCAACGCTCTCCATCTGCGCGGCTCGGGGTTTCACGCGTCCGCGGCCGCGTTTAAAGGTGTTGACGTGCCGGATGACCAGCCGAGGCGCGGTCACTTCATTTTTTTGAGCCGATTCGGTTCGATCCGAGACTGAGGTCGAGTCGAGAGCCGTAGTGTGCTGCATGACGACGTAGACGTGAACGTGTGTGGGTACGTAGACACGACACGCACGCGCGAGGTTTCTTGCGGACTTTCGAAGCAGTCCGGTGCGATTCGGGTACGGGTCGCGCGCGGAAGACTGCGACTGCGTTTACGTGAATTGCTATCAGAAAATCAAAACAACAAAAAAATAGATTTGCAATCGCCCTCTTCAGACCGCAGTGCGCGATGCTGTGCCGCACGGCGCGTCGCTGGGCGGGGGTTTGGGATGCTGGGCGAGTTATTTCGTGGGAGGGGATCTTAACCAGAGGGTACGATCAAAACAAAACACGAAGGTGTCTCCACGTGCGGAGTGGGGATGATGAGCTACCAGGAGTGTACGGCTTGAAAGGTTTACATCGGCCGGAAGATTTTGCCCGTCTGGCGAGTCACGCCACTGCTACAAGTGAATCCATCGCCCACCCCCTACGCACCGGCACCCGAAATGGAATTTGCGTCATAAACGATCTGGATTCAATCTCCGACGCCGTGTGCAAAGTCGTGGATGTCGCGGAGCTGTGTCGGAACACGCATAGTGATCCGCAATGGGTAGTGGCCGCAGAAAAAGCGTATGTGCAACTTCAGCAATACGTCCACACCCTGAACGCGGACAAAGGGTTGTATGATGCTTTGGTCAGGATGCACGAGGCGCATTTAGAGGAGGAACGAAGGTTGCGATCACAAGCTAACGGGATTGATGCGGTTCGATCCGGGGAAGGGGATGTAGTGCGTCAACAGGCAAACAGTCAATACGATGCATCTACGTCTCAAAAAAATAACTTACTCCCTCCCGAAGCCGCGCGCGTGGCGTTGACGCTGCGCCGGGATTTCGAACGAGGCGGCATTCATCTGGATTCTGGGAATAAAGCAAATTTAGAACGTGCCGCTTCTAATGTCATACAGCACGGCATGACGTTCCAGAGGAATTTAGTGGATTTAGACCAGTTAGGGTCAATCGAGATTAGCAGAGATAAACTTAAGAGCATGCCTCACTCAGTGATGCAGCGAGCCAGTACCAATATTAAAAACAACTCCATAAGCCTTCCCTTGGACAACAGGACACTGGGGACGTGTATGCGGTACATAAGTGACAGAAGCACGAGAGAAACGATATACAAAGCTGCGCACCAAACGCCACACGGTAACAAGCGGGCGCTGGAAGGGTTGTTAACCAGCAGAGCCGAAGTTGCAGATTTATTAGGTTACGACTCACACGCATCGTACATGACGGAAAATTTATTAGCCGGGCACCCGAACGCGGTCAGGGAGGCGATAAAAGGACTCGTCGAGTCTACTGCAGATCGAGCACACCTTGAACAGACACACTTGCGGTCGTTTTTTGGAAACAAGGAGGGTCGTGCTATTCAATCCTGGGACAAGGCTTTTCTCGCCGGTCGCGCGCGGGATTCCTCCAAATCAAACACAACGCAATCTGCGAACGACTACTTTCCCCTTTCAAGGGTCGTGCACGGTGCCGGTGAGCTCGTGGAACGCGTGTTCGGAATCAAGTTTGAGCTCAATGAAGTCCCTGCGCACGAAAAGTGGTGCCCTGACGCGCGGAAGATCCTGGTCACCGACGCAAACACAAACGAATATTTGGGAACGATTTTTCTCGACCTGACGCCGCGACCTGGCAAGTTCCCGCACGCCGCGCACTTCGTGATCCGGTGTAGTAGGGATCGAACGGGAGATGGCCAGACACGAACTGGAGATGGCCTCCCAACCACTTCCCGCCAGCACCCCAGCGTGGCGTTGGTGTGCAATTTCGGCCATCACGGCGGATCCTTCTCCAACACTTATTTATCACACGGCGAGTTAGAGACGTTTCTGCATGAACTCGGCCATAGTGTGCACTCTGTTTTATCCAAGACTAAATACCAGCACCTTAGTGGCACGCGGTGTGCTTCTGATTTAGTAGAAGTGCCTTCGCACGTGTTCGAGTATTTCGCCTGGGACGCAGATGCTTTACGACTGCTAAGCAGCCACAGGACTTCGGGTGAGAAAATTCCAAAACAATTGATCCAAAAACTGAAGAAAGGGAAAGACCTGTTCGCGGCGAGCGACTTAAGACAGCAGCTATTGTTCGCCTCGGTGGATCTGGAGACGCACGATTTTGGAGGTGGTGAGGGGAGGGGGATAAGCAGTCAATCTATTCGTGACATCGCGGGTCAAATCAGTCTGAAGATGATGACTGGAGGCAATGCTTCTCACTACTCTGATGAATCTAAATGCGCGTGGGAGCTTCGATTTGGCCACGTCGTGGGATACGCTTCGACGTACTACTCCTACGTCTACGCCAAGTTGCTCGCCGCGGATGTCTGGGGCAAGTTCTTTCACGGAGCTAGCTTGGAGAAAAACTCTGGGGTACGGATAACCACTGGGTTGTTACAACACGGGGGGGCGGTCGCGCCCGATGTGTTGTTGAGAGAGTTGTTAGGGAAGGACGCGCTGAGGGACATTTCCTCTGTAGGAGTAATTAGTCACGGTGGTATCTCTGGACCGTCCGTCGGCGCTGTTCCAAGCCAACACGCGTTACTGAAAGAACTGCAGAGCTGGAATCCATATGAGTAATGCTGCAGTCTTTAGATTTAGAGCTCTAGTAATGCAATGCTATAGACTTTATTAGACTCGTTATTAGACTCGTCACGACAAGTGTCCCATTTGCATCAGCTCCGCGATGACGTCAGTTTGGTCCTGCTCGTTGGTTTTTTTCCGTCGAGCGTGCTGGTACGCCAACGCCTCCGCTGCGTCGTCCAAGGACAGTTTGCCTCCACTTGGTTGTGTCTGTACCCCCGACTCAGTGGTCACTCTGTCGTCGCAAAGCGTTGATCCGAACGTGGCCATGGACTCCGTCGGCGAAAACACTAAAATTGCAACACCTTTGATTCCCGTTTTCGGGATCTCGCGTTCGACCTTGTCAACCTCCCACTTGGGGAGTTTTTTTAGAGTGACCATTGCATGGTGATTAGCTATTGAGCTATCGGACCCCGCGTCGAAGTAGAACACCAAATCCGCTTTGGGGATGTCTTTTCTTGTCACCCCGGTGACCGTGACCGGGTTGCGGAACCCCATTTGCTCTCGCAAAAATTTCATCTCCTTGGTCCAATCAGTCGGCCACCCTTTCAGCGGCGATGCGTCGCCCGCTGTGACCAGCATTTGCGTCGCGTTCGTGGCACTTCCATCCGGGTTTGGGTAGAACAGTATGGCTTCGTGGCACTTTTCGTGGCGGTTCTGGGGGATCACGGTCAAGTTGGAGGGCTTGACTTTCAGCGCAGCATCGTGGTGCGCGGTGACCACCGCCAGACGCTTATCCTCACGACTCGTGACGAACCCGTACCGCCCGTTGTGCTGCTTCCCGGATTGTAAACCGTCAATCAACACGTACGCCCCCACCGCGATGTCGGGCGGGGAACCAGTCGCCGCCGCGGCCATGGTGACAGGGGGTGGGGCGCGGGGACGACTGGCCAAAAGCAGACTCTCGTGGAAAACGAACAATGCTTTTTTATGACTGGATTGTCTTTCATCAGTACAAGTAGTCTCTCTTCTCTTCCATCCCCCTCACCTCACGTCCCGCGCCACCCGGTTCAATTCGAACACCCCAACGTACACCTCAGTTGCAGAGGCGTAGACACTCAAGTGCGAGTTGTCAACGCCGTCGCCGATATCCACGAGCGCCCCAGGTTTCAGCTCGACTCGGCCAAACGGTTTTAGTCGCAAACCGTCTACGCGAACGGCTTGTATGGGTTGCGTCTCATCGGTATCTTCTTGGTCTATTTCTGAGTTAAATGCACTCGAACGTTGCGGCGCGTCTCTGGTGTCGTTGTCCATCACGTCGTCCATTTCGTCAATGAGGTCGAGGAGACCGGTTGAGACGTTAGCTTCGTATCGCGTCGCGTCGTCGTCGAAGCTCTCCTCGACTTCGCAAATTTCGTCACCGTCCGGAAGTTGCACGATGTGTCCGCAGTCGTCCTCCATGTCGATGAAAGAGTCGTATTCCATCGATGGGTTGGTGGAGTGCTTCGTTCGTTTGGCTACCTCCATCGCCCGCTCCTGTTCCGCCTGTAGCTTCTCGAACCACTCGCGTTTTTCCAGTTCATCCAGCGCCTTGGCGTTTGCGTTTTGCACAAACAACTTGCCAGACTCTTTTTCCAAGACAAACAAAGCTCCGCCGATCACGCAAGACCCGCTTTCGTCGCACAGCTCTTCCAGATCTATGGGTTTGGGGGGGCAGTGGGTTTTGGCGGTATCTTTGCTGACTTGGTCGAAGCCGCCGGAAGCGGTGCGATGGGAACAGCACCCGGGGGTGTCTAACAGCCAACTCACGTGGTGTGTATCACCACTGCCACACACCACTGAAGTGTTTTGTGGGTTTTTCACGGTCCTCGGAAAAAGGTCCGCGGGAAAAGAACGGGAAAAGGACCGCGCGCGAGTTGAGATGTGCGAGCGCGCGGAGCACAGGCGTGGGGCAGAGAGAGGGAGATAGAACGTGGAGGTCATGGGTGGTGAATGAGACTTGGAGGTGTGGGGGGGAGTGCCGTGGGTCGTGGAAGCGGGTCGAGCAACAACCTGTCGTGGCTTTGGCAAAAAAGTTGACTGCTCCAAATTTTGATCTCGAGATTGAGCTGAGCCAGTTGGCAACGCTGCTTGCGTACAGTATCTTCTTTGGATAGACGCACGTGGTCCACCACGACGGTCGTCTCGAGCCAAATGGCTTCCATGCCCGTCGCGGCGCTCTCCGCACGGATGACCCGCACGCGTTTCTTGCGAAGAGTCGGTTCGCAGTCCAACGCGCGTCTCGTCACGAACGCGAGGCTCGCGACGCCAAATCTGTTTGTGCCATCGTTGAAGTCGCGATCGCGAGCTCGTTCGTTCGTCATCAAGGCCAGTGATGACGGCGGAGCCCCATCGTTAAGTGTCAACGACGAGGATGCCACATCCGAGCCTAAAAAGAGAACCCCCAAGGCTTTAGACCTGTCTACGGTCCCACGACCTCCCCTGAAAATCGCCGCAGCGTTAGCCGCGACTGGTGCGTTGGAATCCAGCTACCTCGCGTTCGAGAAACTCACCAATGGAAACGTGACCTGTCCGTTAACGGGCTGCCAAACCGCGTTGAGCTCGGGGTACAGCATGTTGTTCGGCCAGCCCTTGTCCGCGTACGGGGCGGTGAGTTACGCGTTAGTCGCAGCTTTAGCCTGGTGGGGAGCGGGGATGGCGGATGAAGTGTTTGATGAGAAGTTTGAGAATCCGTCAGACGAGCTCAATGAAATTGCAAACTCCTACTCAAAAGCCAGGGGCTTGACGTGCTTAGCAGGAGCAGGCCTCGCCGGTGTCTCCACGTACCTGTTGTACGTCCTAGCCGTCCCTCTGGGAGGCGCTGAATGTATCTACTGCCTCACAAGCGCCGCCTTGAGTTTCTCTATTTTCGCGATTGGATGGAGCGGATTATCTCCCAAACAAGCGGCGAGCACCGCCCCCGCGGCAATCGCAATCTACGCTGTGGTGGTGTTAACTTCCTACCTTGCAATAGGTTCAAGCGCCGCGAAGGAGGACGCCAAAGCCAACATGGCCAACTTACAGCTGAGTTATGCAGCTCCTGTTATCGATAACAAATCCACGGCGTACTCGCGAGAATTAGCAATCTACTTACAAGAAAAAGGAGCGAAAATGTATGGAGCATTTTGGTGTTCGCACTGCGAGGATCAAAAGGAGATTTTCGGCAATGGGGCGGAGATCCCGTACGTGGAGTGCTTCCCGGACGGGTGGGAGCGGGGACGAGAATTAGCTACGTCATGCAAAGCGGTGGAGATAACCGGGTTTCCTACTTGGATTCTTCCGGATGGCACGAGAATTGAGGGCGAGAGGGAGTTGGCGGAGTTAGCGAAGGCCACGGGGTTCAGGGCGCCGCCCGCCGACGCTAGCGATGCCGCGTCTCAGCTAGACTCGTTTTTGAATTAATTTAAGGTGAGGTTTCAGTATATAGTGCGACTTTTCCGGTATATAGTGTGACTACTTACCAGTATATAGTCGTTACTTCGTATATAGTGTATCAGTATTACATTTGCGAATGCGGTTAATAAGTGACGGTTCTTGGTATTACTTACTTTGAGGAAAACGCGCGCATGAACGAGGGCCACGGCCGGCGGGCTTTTCGGTT
>TARA_B110000977_G_scaffold146001_2_pt1 | contig 36808 bp, 14 predicted proteins | sample TARA_B110000977 | Tara Oceans TARA_B110000977 (sample SAMEA4397798) | marine metagenome | biome: Polar Biome; feature: [SRF] surface water layer (ENVO:00010504); material: water (ENVO:00002006), including particulate matter (ENVO:01000060) such as... | depth 5 m | reverse complement strand
CCACCATCGACGCCATGGAGGCGTTGTCGCGGTCCCTGGAAGTGGAAACCCCCCAGCTCATGTGCTTCGCGGAATCGTGCAAGCACAAGAAGGTTCACGAAGATGCCACCTTCGATGCCCTCGTCAAAGCGCACAACAAGTTCGCGATCGTGTTTGCTAAGTACAGCGAAGGCGTGAAGGAATTCAACAAGCTCGTCACGAAGAAGGACACAGCGCTGGCGCAAACCATCGCGTCGTTTGAATCGTTCCACCCTGTTCAGGTTGAGATGGCCAGGGCGTATGACATTGACTTCAATAAGTTTGACCGCTTCGACTCTGGGGCGGACAAAGGCTTGTGCGGCTTGTCATCGTGCCAAGCCAACAACCTGTGCCACGTCTCATTGCATAACAGGTTTGAAACTTTCGTCGACACGGAGACGTGCACGGCGATTCCTTTCGACCCGCACTCGCACCAGTGCCACCCCCCGCCCTCGCCGCCTCCGCCGCCTCAGTCCCCGATCTCACCGCCATTGCCGCCTCCCACCCCTGCGTCGCCGCCGCAAGAGCCCGTGGACATCGACTTGCCCGTCACGGACGCCGAGGTTCCCCCAGGCGCGATTCACACTGCCGGGACGGAGGCGTGGGAAGACGCCGAGTTCAAAGCCGCTGATGCCAAGCAAAAGGTGGAGAAGCTCAAGCTCAAGCTCGAAGCCGCGGAACGCGCGGTCGCTGCGGCGGACCAAAACGTCGCGGACCTGGAGGAACAACTGCAAGCTGCGATCGAAGCGGCGGCGCAGCTCACCGGCTCCGCCGCCGCCGCCGCGCTTCGCTCGGTGGAGCAGCTGCGCAAGGAACTCGCGGAAGCGAAGACCGCGGCGTGGGAGGCGCACGAAGCCATCGCCGCGATCCAGGAGGATGTTACCGCAGCGCAAGAAGCGTACACGGACGCCGCGGAAGCGGCAACTTCCGCCAAGCAGTTGGTGGGTGCTCTCAACAACCTCGCCGAGGCGGAAGCCGCTTTGGACGAAGCGAAAGCGGCGAGGGACATCCTCAAGGCGGAAATCGCAGAGGCCAACGCTGTTATCGAAGCCGCAGCGGAAGCCTCGATTTTGGTGGAGGATGTCAAGCAACGCTTGGAGCAAGCCAAAGCCAACGGCGCGTCCGCTGAGGAAATCGCGGCGCTGGAGGTAGAGCTCGCGGAGGCGGAGCAAGACTTGGCGAACAAAGCCGCGGCGGCTGAAAACGCCAAAACCCTGATCACCGAGCTCACCCCCAAGCTCGCCGCGATTCAAATCGCGGTTGACCAAGCCTCCGCCGCGGTCGTTACTGCGCAAGCCACGGTCACCAAGATCGAGCAAGGCGACATCGTCGCCGAAACCACGGATACTGCAGAGGAAGCGCAAGCCGCGTACATCAACGCCGCCGCCGCTGCTGCCGCCGCGGAAGAGGTCGTCGCGCGCCTGGAGGACCAAATCCAAGCCGCCGAGGCGGCGATCGAAGCTGCGGAGCAGGCGCAAGCTGCGGTAGACGAGATCAAGGCGCAGCTCGAGGAAGCCATGAACAACGGCGACGCCGAGCTCGTCGCGAAACTGGAACAACAACTCGCCACCGCGGAGAATGTGCTCTCCGAAGCCAAGGCTGACGCCGTGGACGCCGAGGCGAACATCTCCACGTTGAAGGCGCAGCTCGTCGCAGCCGAAGCCGCGGCTACCGAAGCCAGCGCTGCCGCGGAGGAGGCTCTGGCCATCGTCGAGCAAATCAACGCCCAGAACGCCGCGGAGTCCATCGCGGACCAGGACGTGCACGGCCTCGACGCCCTCAACGCGGCGTGGGAAGCTGCGTCGTACGCGGAGGCGGAAGCCGCCGCGACGGTTACGGCGCTCGAGGAGCAAATCGCCGACGCGCAAGCGTTGATCGACGCCGCGGAGGAAGCGCAGTACGCCGTGGATGTGGTTACCGCGAAGATTGCGGAGCAACAAGCCCTTATCGATGAACTCACCGCCGCAGAAGCGGCGGTGAGCGACATCGAAGACAAACTCGCCGCGGCTCAAAACGCGGACCCCGTGGATGAAGCCCTTGTTGCTGAGCTGACGCAAGAACTCGAAGCCGCCACCGCGGTTGTCGAAGAGAAAACCGCGGCCGCGGAAGCCGCGGTGAAAGCAATCGCTGCGCTTCAAGAAGAACTCGAAGAAGCGGAAGCCGCTTTGTCTGAAGCCTCAGAAGCCGCGGCGGACGCCGTTGCCACGATCGACGCGTTGCACACCGAGCTCGCAGTCGCCACGGCGGCGCAAGCCGCCGCCGCCAAGGCCTCCGCCGACGCCAAGGCCGCTGTTGAAACCGCTACGCAAGTCGCGGAAGCCACCGCCGCGCACGCGGAGGCCACCGCCGCCGTGACGTCCATCACCGAGGAGTTGGAAGCTGCGCGCAATGCGGACCCCGTGGACGAAGCCCTCGTCGCGGAGCTGGAAACCCAGCTCGAAGCCGCGGAGGAAGCGGCTGCGGAGAGCGCGATTATTTTGGCGCAAGTCAGCGACGCCGCCGGGATCACCACCGCGGATTCCGCCGAAAAAACTATTTCCGACGAGGAGATGGACGACGCGGCGGATGAATTCGCTTCCCAGGCCGCGACGGACAAGACCCTCACGTACGTTGAAGAGACTGTTATTATCACCGGTTACGACCTCGCGTCGTTCACCGACGCGATCCAAGCCGAGTTCACGCACACCGTGGCGAACATCGTGCAGCAAGTCGACGCGGACGTCGTGGACGCCGACGTAGTGATCGAAGAAACAGAGGAGTACGAAGCCACGGCGGCCCTGGGCCAAAGCGAAGACGGCAAGTCATCAGACTCCTCCGAATCTACCGACAAGACCGAAGTGAACACCAAGAAACCGGTGAAAACCACGTTTGCGGTGTACACCACCAACCCCGTTTCAGTTGCCGCCGTGCTTAACGCCATGGTGCTGGATGCGTTCATGGAGTCTCTGGTGGACGCGGGTATGGACGACTTGGTTGACGTCAGCGTCCTGGAAACCGCCACCGTGGAGACCAACGCGAAGGTTGACCTGCTCACGGATAATGAAATCCTCTCCGCGGAGGAGCAAGAAGCTGCGGATGAGTTCCAAGCCAACCGCGACGCGGACTACGCCGCCGCCGCGGCGAACTCCACCACCGTGGAGGACGCCGTGGAAGCTGTGGAGGAAGCCACCGCCACGTCATCAAAGGCATCCGTCGTCACGTCCACCGCCGAGGCGGCGACCACCGTGGAAGAAGTGTCAGCCGTCGCCGATGCCGCGGATGCCGCGGTGGAGGAGGCGCAGGAAGAGTTAGCGGCTGCGGAGCAAGCGCTTTTGGATGCGCAAGAAGCTCTGGCGTCCGCCACCACGCCGGAAGAGATTGCGGAGGCGCAAGCCGCGATCGAAGCCGCAGCCGAGGCCATCGCGGAGGCGCAGGAAGAGTTGGAACTCGCGCAGGCCGTCGCAGCGGACACCGCGACGTGGGCCGCCGCCACGGAGGCGCATGCGGAAGCCGTGGCGGCGATGGCGGACCTCAAGACGCAGATCGCCATCGCCACTGCGGCGGCGGCGGACTCCTCGGACCCCGAGGCGCAGGAAGCCGCGCGACTTCTGCTCGTGTCTCTCAACGAGCAGCTCATTGCCGCGGAGGAGAAGGTTGCGGAGACCGCAGCGGCTGTTTCGGAGGCCAAGGCTGTGGTCATCGACACCTACGTCAACGCCGCTTCCGCGTCCGACGCGTCAACCGAAGCCGCCGAGGCGATGGAAGCCTGGGAAGCCGCGGCCACGGAGCTGGCCAACGCCAACGCGTTTGTGGACGAAATCACCGCTCAACTGGAAGAGGCGCAGCGATCAGGGGACGCCGAGGCGATCAAATCACTCGAGTCGCAACTCACCAAAGCCATCCAAGCGGCCGCCAATGCCAAGGTTGCGGAGCAAAACGCCAAGGAACTTGTTGACGAAATCACAAGCGGCATCAAGGCTGCGGAACGCGAACAAGAAATCGCGCAAGCGGAAGCTGCGGTGGACCAAGCGAAGGAAGCACTTCTCGACGCCAAGGCACTCGTCTCAGACATCGCCGCCAAGATTGCGGAAGCGCAAGCCGCCGGGGACACCCAGCTCGTTGCGGAGCTTCAAAAGCAGCTTCAGATTTCGCAAGCCGCCGTCGTCGCGGCTGAAGAGGCTGTCGAAGCGGCGGAGAAGACGGTGCTCACGATCCAAACCTCGCACGCCGCGGACATCGCGCAGTCCATTGCGGACGAGTACAGGGCCACGTCGGACGAGTTCGACGAAGAGGAGCACGCGGAGACGATGGCACAGCTCGAGGAGGTCGTTTCAGGCGCCGCCATCGCCGTGGACGTGGCGAAGAAGAACGTGGCGGATCTGGAGGCACGCATCGCCGCTATCGTTTTGGCCGCCGCCGACTCCTCTGACCCCGCGGCGCAGAAAGCCGCGCAAGCTGAGCTGGAGAAGCTGGAGCGCAAGCTGCAGCTGGCGAAGGAAACCTTTGCCGCGGCGGTGGATCACCTGGAGGATGTCAAAGCCTCGAGAGACGCGTACGAAGCCAAGGCTTTGGCGCACAAAGCCGCCACGGAGAGCGCGATCGACACTGCAAACACGATCGCGGGGGCCATCGCGGACAAAGTGGCGGGCGAACAAGTCGTGCGGTCGTACGCCCCCGGCATGGCCCCCGGCCCCGGAACTGCGAACATGCACTACATCAAGATCACCGACCCGGACGGCACCACTCGTTACGTCGCCGTTGACCAAGTCGTGCAGGAGGCGCAGCAAACGGTTACCGATTTGAAAGCCAAGTTACTGGCGCTCATCGCGCAGGAAAAGGCTGCGGCCGAGTCGGGCGACGCCGCGGCGTACGCCAAATTCAAGGCGCAGGTTGCTCTTCTCAAGGAGGACTTGGCGGCGGCGGAGAAGGCATTGGAAGAGGCGGTGGAGATGGTCAACAAGCACTACCTCGACAACCACTTCATGGCCCCTGGTGCCGCCCCCACATACCCCGACAAGTTCATCAAGGTCGTCATCGATGGCGTCACGACGTATGTCTCGGCGCAGGCGCTCGCGTCGGAAGCAAAGGCGCTGTACGAGCAGGCGAACGACAAGGTGGACGAGCTGAAGCAAGACTTGTTGCTGTTGCTCGCGCAGATGAAGAAAGCCGCGGACGCTGGGGACGAGGAGGCGTACAACGCCCTCAAGGCGAAGGTTGCGCAAGCGAAATCCAAGCTGCGCGTCGCCGAGCTCCACGTGGAGGAAGCGCTTGCGAAGTACAACAAAGCCGCCGAGCAAGCGCCTGGGGCGTTCCCCATTGCTGCCGCGCCCTCAGCGCACGACTCGATTCTGCTCTCCGACCTCACCAACGCCAAGAAGGAAGTGTCGGAGCTCAAAACAACGCTCATCGAGCTGCTCGCGAAGATGCAGCGAGCCGCGGACTCCAAAGACAAGGTGGCGTACGACTTGCTCAAGCAACAAATCCAAGAGCTCAAATCCAAGCTGAAGCTGGCGGAGATTCGCGCCAAGGACGCGCAGGACCGTTTGGACGGGGTGTACCACCACGACCACATGGAAATGGAAATGCTCCCGCCCAAGGCGCCCAAGGCGCCTCCCTCGCCCAGATATCAAGGTCCCCCCGCGGTGGTGTCAGTGGACGCCAGGCACATCACGTGGTTCGACAACGCGAAGGGTTCTGTGACGGGTACGATTCAATCCGAATCCAAGGGCACGCACGTCGAGTACGGCGAGATTCAAAACGTCAAGAAATATGACGTCAAAGCCACGGACGGTCTCAAGCTCGGGCACGGTGACATCAAGCTGCCCGCGATGCGCGAAATGGGCGACGAGGCTGTGTCAGTTGCGATCCGCCTGAAATTCACGCACGCGCCCGACAACGGCGCGTGCCTGTTCCACATGGGCAACGGCGACGGCGACGCGTTCCAGGTCAAGGTTGAGGACGGCGTGTTGACGTTCCAAGCGTCGCCCTCCGTCGCGGCCGGTGGGGATGAGAAGATGGCGATCATCGCCATGGAGGAGGATGTGTCCAAGTTTGTGCTTGGCAGGGAGTACACCATCGTCGCGGTGCTGGGCAACGACGGGTACATGTACTTGTTTGTGGACGGCGACAAGGTTGCGGAGGGTAACGGCATGGTGAACGAGCTCAACGGGTTCATTCGCGACGTCACCATGGGCCCTAGGCGGGACAACTACGTCGGTACGTGCTACGTCGAGGAGGAACACCCGTTGTCCGCGGGGATCATCGCGGTGGATGTGTTCGACGGGGAGCTGAGCGACTTGGACGTCATGATGGTGTCCGGCTCGTTCACGCAGGATGAGGATTTCACCACGGAGCCGGAGATTGAGGTTTAAGAGGAGGAGGAGAAATGAAAAGAAAACGAATTGATACCAATTGCTCTCGCGCGACCACGGCGGAACGCAAACTCCACCACGCCGCGCCAGAGTTTACATAAATGAATAGTTAGCGACGCTGAATTTAATGAACGCTATTAAACAAATAAACGAACACTACTAGTAACGAATACAACCATTACTACCCACTCTCTAAAACCAACTAAAACGACTACACGGTTGTGCGTTGAATACGCATTGAACTTCAAGAATTTTTCGTCATTTCTTTCCCTTTTCCAACAGCCGCGCGCGTCGCTCATCGTACGTGGGTTCGGTTTCGCGGCGCATAAGGGGCACGTGCGCTGCTTTTGCGGAGACGCCTATTCCTCCACCAACCTTGCCCGGGGCGCTCAAACAACACACCGCGGCGAGAACGTCGCCGGCGATATTTCCCGACGTATTTCCTGAATCGTCGCCCTTTTCACTGTCGTGTAAATTCAAGTCGCACCACGTCTCCGCCCAGACCCCCGCGCGTCGCAGGTGCGTTGCGAGTTGCTTTGCAGAGTGGGCCTGAAGCTGCGCTCTCGCTGCTGCGCTCGTCGTGAGCTTTAAAGTATCCTTCGGAAACCCGCACCGCCACAGCACTAAAGGCTCATCCGGCGCCATCTCGTACTGCGGCTTCCTTTTGGTTTTTTGAACATCCAACAGTTGATCGACCACACTTACGTCTTCCCGCCCCAGCCCGACGAGAAACAAAACTGTCGCCATGTACCTGACTTGGTGCCACAGGAATGCACTGCCTTCTATGCTTATATAGCAAAGCCCAGGCGGTGCGCCGGGTGAGGTTTGTGATTTTTTGCCCATAGCACCACCGACGAAACCAGACGCGCCCGCGCCTCCATTTGCGCCGCCGTGTCGCCATTCAGTTTCATCGCCGTCGCAGTCGACGACTTCGCATTTGTACACCTCTCGTCGGTAGTTGTGCACGTTCTTGGCGTCCATCTTGCACACGTTCCGGAAGTCGTGCTCGCCCTCGAATTTCTTCGCAGCGAGGCGCATTAAGTCCAAGTCTAATCCAGAGGATGTGTCAGTCGTTGCATGCGTAGTTGTATGAGTATTTAGTGTGGTACCATCCGTACTTTCATTACTCAAATTATCCTCCAGCCACTTGCAGAAGAAGTATTTATAAATTCGTTTCTCGCAATCGAAGCGCGCGGAGAATTTGGGGTCCACGTACGACGACCCCAGCACGCGGATATCGTCCGGAAGCGCTCGGTTCAGCAGCGCCACGTAGTCGTGCTCGTCGGTTTCGTTTTTCTGAGCAGACGGGGCAGGGGGATGTTTTCGTTGCGCACGATTTTCGCGGTTGGAAAGGTCATCAGACGTAGATTGCGTATCGATGTATTTCGATGTATTTTCGTCGCCGTCGGTGTTGGCGTTTGTTTCTTCGTCGCCCGCTTCGCGTATTCCCTCTTCCGCTCCAACTCCTCGCTTCGACCTTAATCTCAACGAAACAACCTGCCCAAGCGCACTCACTCCAGCATCGGTTCTGCCGCACCGCGTGTACTCCACGTCTTCCCAGGTAGAGTCGTGCCCAATGAGCTTTGTGCGTCGCAACGCGGCGAACAAAGCACCCTCCACGGTTGCCACGCCGCTTGTCTCCGCGCCCTGTTGCGCGAAGCCGTGGTACTGCCACCCGGCGTACATCACGCGAAGCGCGACGTGCGCGGAGGGGTAGGACGCGACGTCGAATTCGCGCACGTCGCGCTTTGGCTTCGGGGAGCTGAGGTTCATTTCATTCACCTTCCCAGTGGTCGAGACAACCTCGGCCTCGCCATGAGGCGGCGGTGAACCTTCCGAGGATCTCTCCGAGCAACTCTCAACTTCATCCGCGGCGGTGCGGAGAGATGCCACCAAATCGCGACGCCCTTCCACCGTGTTTTCTAACCCGAACATATCGAGAAGCGCGCGTTCCACGTGCGCCGCGACCGGCATCGCCGACAAAACCAAGCGCGGCGGGCGGCCGCGCGACTGAGACAGTGAGGTGAATCTAAAAGCTGAGCGCGCCTCGTCAGATAAAGAAAACCTGTTCGACAAATTAACTAACATTTCGACGCCCGCGCTCTACCGTGTAGGCTGCGAGCGTTCGAGCGGTTGCGTGACGTGGTAAGTCGTATTGGAGCATGATGGTCACCGCGATTGCCACACCGGCGCGTGTGGCGCACGGCTCCACTCCGGTGAACCCGACGCGTCGCGCTGCGTTTGCGAAATCGTCGAGGAACAGAAATTCTCATCGACGCGTCGTGTCCGTGAGGGTCGCCTCCGGGCGACGCGCTTCGCGGACGTCGTTTCCGGGAAGGTTCCGGAACGGTAATGTCCCGGGACATGTGCGCTTAGCGTCCACCACGCGCACCAAAGGCGCGGCTTCCCTGGATGCGGCGTCTGTGTTGCCCGATGAACCCTCCGGCCCGAAACACATTCATCCCCCAACCACGTACTTCTCGGAACCCGGCGAGTCGGTGCTGATGCAGTTCGGCGAGTCCATGCGCATCGAGGAGCTCCCTGCTGGCACGAGGGTGGCGTACCCTGGGATACGCGCCAACGCCCCTAGTGACCCGAAAACCATGCGCGCGATGGTGGAGCACGCGCTGGATAACCCGATCGGCCAACCCCCGTTACGAGAAAAGATTCGATCCCTGTTGCAGAAAAAACAAAACCCAAAGATCCTCTTCGCGTTCGACGACGTGAGCATACCTCTCCCCCCCATGCGCTCCCCCGATATTCGAGTCCTGATCCTTGAGGAAGCCGAGCGCCGGTGTATCGAGGAAGGCATCGACCCAAACGACATTAAATTCGTCTGCTCCATCGCGTTACACCGGTACATCCGTTCAGAAGAATTCAAGCACGTGTGTGGCAAAAAGCTTTTCAACAAGTACTTCAAGAAAGGCCAAATGACAAACTGGAACGCGGTGGACAGGGAGTTCAGCACGGAAATCGGTGTGACTAAAAACGGCGAGAAAGTTCGTGTGGCGAACGAGTTCGCGGACGCGGATTTGATGGTCTACGCCAACGTCAACTACGTCGCCATGGATGGGGGGTATAAAAGTTATGCCACCGGGCTGGTGCATTACGAAACCCTGGCGTACAACCACGACTCGCGGACTTTGAAAAAAACGCAATCGCTGTTCGACCCGCCGCGATCCGCTTTACACCAATCAATAATAAGAATAGGCAAGATCATGCAACAGCACACCGACGTGTTCCACGTCGAAACCGTGCTGGACGATAACAGGTTCCCGTGGTACCTTTCCTGGGTACAAATAATGTGGCGGCGGATGCATGTTCTTCAAAAAATAGTAGCCAAGATTTCTTGTTTCTTTTTGCGATTTATTCCCAACTGGATTCGGCTTTTGATCTTTTGGGGACCGTTGGTCAGGGGGCAGTTCGGTTTAGTGCAGGTCGTTGCGGGAGAAACGGAACAAGTTCACGAAGAGACTTTAAAAGCTAACTACGAGGACTCGATCGTGGACGTTGACGGGCAGGCTGATATTCTCGTGTTGGCGCCGACCTGCATCGGGCCGTACACCAAAGACACGTATTTGAATCCATTATTAGTCAACACGTACGCCCTAGGGTACTACTACAACATGTACGTCGGGGGTGTTCCGTTATTGAAACAGGGCGGCGCCATGGTGATTGTCAACCCCATGCCGTACAAGTGGTAAGTCTTTTCTTTTTCTTGCCCTGACTGTTTGCCCACTGCCCCGACTGTCGTACTTAATAAATCGCCCATACAATAACTGACTTCTTTCCAAAATCTCAGGACCTCGCCGACACACGACGCGTACCGGGCGATTTTCGAGGAAGCCGTCGGGCCGCTCGGTCCTGATGGTTTTGAAACCCTCCAGGAACGGTTCGCGACGGATGACAAGCTGAATGACATTTACAGAGCTGGGTTAGGGCCCGCCGCGGTTCACGGGTTCTACATGTACACCTGGGCCGCGCACGGCATGGAGAAGGTAGGGAAGGTGTTTGTGGTTGGCGCAGAGGATACCCGTGGGCCGGACGCGCTGGGGTGGGAACGGAAAAACTCGGTCAAGGAAGCAGTCGCGGCGGCGCGGGAGTGGATGGGGGTTGAAAACGCGGAGGCGACGTTCTGGCAGGCGCCGCCAGTTGGGTATGCGCGCGTTGCGGTGGGTTCCGAGAGCAAGCGGTTGAGGATCGCTGAAGAATCGGAGTGCCCTACAGGTAAGGCGAAGCGGCTGAAGAGGGAAGAGGAAGATGCGAAGGATAAGACCAAGCGGGCTGCGGCGGCGAAGAAAGACGCGGATGCAAAGGTGAAGCAAGCGATGATGGCTCGAATGGAACAGGCGAAGAAAGGCGTTTCCACTGAAGCAAAGCAGTCACGGAAAGAAACGGTCGTTACCGAGGGTAACAACAAGTCTCTTCCCGAGTCCAACGCTCCGTCCAAAAAAGAAGTCAAGAAAACGCCCGGACTGAACGTCGCGGCTCGCGTGGCGACGACGCAGGTGAAGTTGGCCACGGCTGATGTTCTGTCGAACACGACGTTGACAACGCCCAGGGGACTTGCTACAAAACGCGTGGAGCGCGATATGTGGCTGGGCTCTGTGACGAACGCACCCGCGCACCTCGACGGCACGCTCCCGGGCGACCAGGGCTTCGACCCCCTTGGCTTGGGAAAGGACGTGAACCGGTTAGCGTGGTACCAGGAGGCGGAACTCGTGAACGGCCGGTGGGCCATGGCCGCGGTTGTTGGAATTTGTGCTGCCGAGGCGTATGGCGCCTCAACGTCTTGGTGGTCCGCTGGGCAAGCGCAGTACTTCCTACCCACCAACGCGTTGCTAGCGGTACAGTTTTCAGTGATGGGCGTCCTAGAGCTGAAACGTTTACGAGGGTTCCTAGCCACGGGCGAATCGGGAGTCCTAACCTCCTTCCCCTTCGACCCCCTACACTTAAACTCGGACTCCAATAAAATCGCAGAGGTGAAACACGCGCGGCTCGGGATGCTGGCGTTCGTTGGCATCGTAGCGCAAGCCGTGGTGTACCGCGTCGGCCCGCTGGCCGCCTTAAGAGACCACGTAGAGGACCCGTTCATGTCCAACGTCGCGCAGAACGTTCAGCACATCGGGCAGACGTTTGAACAAGTCGCGTCGAAAATGTAGACAGGTTGATATCAATAATAATATTACATGGCATATGTTCAAGACAGCTCTTGCAGCGCTTTCATGTCTGCTCGTACTTTCGCCATGATCCGCGACGATTTCGTGCCTCCGTAGTCGTCACCCGAATTATTGTCAACGAGCTCGTCCGCGGTTTGCGCCGCCCTCGCCGCGACCGCGACCCGGCGTCGAAGTTCGGTTGGGTCCATATCACTCGCGTCACTCCGCCCGAGCGACCGCAGCGCCTTGGTGAGCTGCTGCACGAGCATCTTCTCGCTGGACGCAGACGCGGGGGTTGGTTTGAAAACCGAATAGTTAGAGTTGTTCACAGGTTTCGTGGCTAACACTGCTTCCGCTTTCAACCGGCCCAGCGTGGGTCGCGTCCACGGCGCGTTGCGTTGCGTCGCGTTCGCACTGGCAGCCGGGGCGAGCGTTTGTTGGCGAAGAGAAGGAGGATGTGTTTTTGCGTTTCCACTGCCTTTTGTTTTCACCGCAAACGGGCTCCTCGGCAGCGCGCTGCGCGGCCGCTGCGCGTTGCCGTGCGTCCCCATGTCATTCCACTTGTTCGCGGTGGCCCCAGAGGCGGGTGACCACCCGCGTCGTGTTTCCATATCAAGCTCCTTCGCAAGGCGCGCGCTGCTGGGACGGGCTGCGGTTTTTGTTCCAGTGCTCGCCCGCAAAGCGTCCCTCTCTGCTTTTCTCGCAACTTTCCGTTTTAAAGCCTCCCGCGTAGACCTCGGAGACGAAGGGACCCACTCCATGTCCATGAAAACGTCCCTGTTATATTTTTTTGCTGTGTTCGACGAATCCGTATCGTCCTCACCCGCATCACCCTTCTCGCCATGACCATCCTCCCCTCCAACCCTTTCCGTCGCTTTCAGCACCCCCAGGTCCGCGCCCGGTACGCGCGACTGGCACATCTCCACAGTGGACAGCGTCGCGTGTTCGCGCATCACTTTGCCTATTCGCGACGCGTCTGTATCCGTCATTTTGTTTGCCCGCAAACCCAAATGCCGCAGCTCGGTATCTTGCCGCAACGCAACACACATCGCCTCTGTGGTAGTCGCGCCGAAGTCGTTGTACGAAAGCTCGAGCCTCACGAGGCCTAAGCGGTTGAGGTTGTCTGGTTCGCTGGACTGGACTGGACTGGAAGAAAAGCCGCTTTGAGTTCCAAGTTTCGTCTCGTAGTGCCGCAAGTTGTTTTCCCACGCCTCTTGCGCTCGTCTTCCCGCCCTTACTCGAACCACGGACGCGACTGCGGCATCGCTCACGTCCGTTAAAGAACACCCACTGAAGTCTATTTCCCGTAACAAGTCGTTTCGTCTTATCCCGTCGATTAACACCGCGAATGACGCGTCGCCCATTTCAGAATCCGCAAAAGAAACGCGGCGCAGACTTTGCGCTTGCGCGATTGATTTGCCCAGCTTGCCCATGACGGTTGGTCCGAAATCCACTCCAAGCTCAATCTCTAGAAGCGTCTTACTTCGTGCAACATGCTCCGCGACCCGTTGTCCAAGCAAGGAAAGCACGTCTTCGGGACTGCGGTTGACTGTGTTTTGAGAAGCTCCATGACTCTTGCTGGCTCTTGATTTCGCCGCGACCGAAGATGCCAACTTCCGGCTCTCCATTTGCTTCGTCGTGGATATGGGTAGCCCGCCCCCGCGTGCTTCTCTGACTAGCTTGATGCAGGTCATGCCCCTTGCGCGTCGTAAACCTTCCGCCAACGCTCGCATTTCGTCGCCGGACAGAGGTACTAAGTTGACGACGATGGCGCCGGCGTTGCTCATGTGATTCGCGAGAGCCTTGGCACCCTTTGTGCCGTCTGGGCGCAACAACCGCTTCGCCTCTGTGTTCCGCCATGAGTTCCAGTATGGGTCCTCCTTTGGGGTGGACATCGTACGGGACGGCGACAGCCAGTCTCTCGCGCCAGTCGCGTCGCAACTGAGCGGTGGTCGCCGCTGGCCGCGCCGTGGCCTCAATGGGCGTTTTGCGTTGGTTCCCCCTTTTTTTTGGGAGTGAGTTTCGGCCAACTGCCCAACTCCAAGAAAGCAACAAACAATCTCACCCGGGCATAGTCGTTCAGCGCTGGCGAGCGCACGCACAGATGGCGGACGAGTCTGCCGCTGGGGGCGTGGGATCTCGGTCCGACATGGACACCACGTTCCCAGTGTGGGACGACACGAAGGTGGAGGAAATCCTCACCGCTGAGGACGGTACGTCGCGTACATGGATAGGCGCCCGTTATAGAATATGCGCAAGTGACCGTGTGCGATGCGCGTTTCGGATGTTTTTCACGCCCCGTTGACCGCGGTTCCGACCCGGTTCTGTGCGGGGGGCGACCCCCGGACAGGAATTACACAGCGCATAGACGCATAACCCCCCCTTTGCACGATTCCACCCCTTCAAAACCTTCCCGTAACCCACACTAACTCCCCATCGAGCTCCGACTGACCTCCGACGCTTCCATTTTTACGCAGACCCCCGCGGCGTGGATGGAAAGTTCGTAGATGAGCTCGATGGCACCGCGCACCCCACCGCGATGGACCCCTACCTGGTGGAGTGGAAGCGCCCTGAGACGCTGTTGGCGGACACCTTGCAGGTGCCGGTGGTGGTGCTCAGGGAGAAAGAAGAGCCAGAGGAAGGCGAGGGCGAGGCGAAGGAGGCAGATGCAGAAGGAGACAATGGCAAACGCAATCGATTGTTACTCGACACGCATTGCCTTTACTTCGGCACGCCGTGCGTGGAGTGGATCGCGAACGCTATAAGGTTAATTTACGAGCGACGCGATACAATAGAGGAAGGGTACTTGCTCTGGGAGAACATATGGCCCAAAGACGAGGAAACCAACACACCTATCCAGAGTCCGAATGGAAAGTACCTCGTGCGCGTGTTTATCATGAACGAATGGCGCACCGTGACGGTGGATGATCGGCTTCCGGTTGATTTGTTCGGCGCCACGCTGAGTGCCGCGAGCAGACCGATCATGTCCTGGCCCGGAATCTTGACGAAGGCTATTTTCAAATTAATGAAGCGGTACGGCATTGAGCACTTAGCGTCCACGAACGACGTGCCGTTGGTGCAATGGCTGACGGGGTGGGACCGTGAAAATTTGGGAACGGACGACGCGTTCACGAACGATGGCGCGTTGTACGATCGACTGTTCGACGCGCATCGATTTTCGAAACGCCAAGCCCTGCCCACTGCGATCTTAAGGGACCGGTTCATCGTTCCCAAGCCGCCCCGAATCATCGCTTTAACTGGCCCGCCTGGCATTGGCAAGACCTTGCTACTGAATAAACTAGTGGAGCGGTTCCCGACGCGGTTCGGGCGGTGCGTTGCGACGACGTCAAGGCCGCCGCAAGCGCACGAGGAAGAAAACAGAGAGTATAACTTTCTACCCCGCAAGCAATTCCGAGAAGCAATCAAGAATGATTTATTTTTGGAAACCTCAACCGTCAGAGATGCCCGGCTAGGTGCTTCCAGTGACGTTTCGTATCACATAACTGACAGGAAACCGGACGGGAAGCCGTACGTAACGGGCATGTCGTACGAAGAAATCCGCGCTGTCGCGGCGGGGGGGAAGGTTTTGTTGGCAGAGACTGATTTTACGTCATGCCAGTTTCTGAAACAACACGTAGGGTTCGAGGCGTACGTCATTCGCGCTGACTGCGTTACGTCTGAAGCGCTGGGAGATATTCTTAAAAAACGCTTGAGGGAGGATGAGAGTACTATTCAACAACGACTTGAGTTTGCCAAGGCCGAGTGGGAAATCGCGCAACCCGGCGGTCCCGTGGTTCTCGAAGAATCTGAATCCGTGGAAGAGGTATCAGACCCGCCCCCTGAACAACCTGCGCAGGAGAAGTACCACGCCGTTATTCTTGAAGATGACGCTGACACGTTGTTCTACCAGTTCAAAGTGAGGTGCGCGGAGCTGTCGCCTGTTGTGCGGAACAGACTGTTGGGCCTACCCTCGTACATCCTAGATTACTCCGACGTTATTCCCGCGAACAAAACGCAGAAACCGAAAGTGAAGCCGATTGTTGCGAGCGGGCCTAACTTTATTGAAAAGAACGACTGTTTGCGACGCGTCGCGGAGGAGTTCCCGGAGGTTTTCGTGTTTCCGCAAATTGTGACCACGGAGCCGAAGCAGCCCAAGTTTCCCAGCGATGACGACCCGGAAGAAGAGGAAGAGGGAGGTGCGGGTGAAGGTGATGCAGAAGGTGACGCTGCTGACAATGAGAACTCCTCGAGTGACGCCAACGTCGATGAGTCAACCAAACCTTCATCTGAAAAATCATCAGCTCCCGGTAACTCCGGGCACCCCTGGTCCCCCCTCCCCATGGCCCACTTAAGTGTTGACGAGTTCACTGCCGCGGAGGGTGAGTACGCGTGCGTGTGGGAATCCCAGTTCGCGCACTCGGAGGTTACTTACAAGTACGGTATTACAAAATCGAGCTTAGAATCTGCGGCGTCCGACGAAAAGCTCGTACTCATCAACATACCTTCCGTTCAAACCCTGGATCAATTCGTTTCGTCATGCGAAGGTAATGGGGAGACGATGGCGCCTGCAGGAGGATGCATGCCGTTGTTTTTAGGGCCGAGTACTATTGAAGAGCATGAACGACGACTGCGGGAGTACTTGACTGAGTCGCCTGAAAGTATCGCATCGCAAGTTAAAGTATCTGAATTCGAAAAAAAAACAGGCACTACAGAGAACATTTTCGACGCGTTTCTCACCGTGGAGGATAAGGGGGACGATTTTGAAAGTGCAGTAGACAAGCTATCCTTTATAATCTCAACCCAGCGGCCTGACATGATCCACCCCCCTGACCCAGTGGCGGAGGCGGCGAAGATAGTGCGACCGCTAGTCGTTTGCGGCCCGTCTGACGCTGGGAAGAAACAAATGATCGACCGGTTGTTGAAAGAGTACCCTGGACGGTTTAAGAAGGTAATTCAAACGACTACGCGTCCCGTAAAAGAGAACGAAACGGGCGAGACGAGTAATGCTGGCGAGGGGGAGGGTGAGAACGAGGGTGAAGGCGAAGGCGAAAAAACGCCTCGTTATTTCTTTACAAGTAAGGAACAGTTCGATGCCGACGTCGCGGAGGACAAATTCTTGGAGTTCGTGGAAAGGAAGCCGCCGACGAGTTCGGAGACGACACAAAATGAGCCCGGCGCTGGGGGCGAACAACCTGAAGGCGAAGCCAGTGAAGAACCTTCAACCGAACCAGTCGTCCCTTTCATGTACGGCGTTTCCAAAGAGGCGTTTGAGTTGGCGTGCGAAGGCGGTTCCATTCCTATCATGGACGTCGACGTTTCTGGAATTAGAAATTTGAAAAATCTCTTCCCAGAAGGCGCGTTTTTTTCCGTGGTACCAGGGAACGTCGAGTCATTAGAACGCAAGCTACGTGAGCGGTTTGATATGGAGAATGCCAATGCTGAAGGCGACGACAACAATGCCGCTACCGAAGCGGGGACAGAAGCTGCGGGGACTGACGCCGACACCGCGACTGAGAATGGCGACGGCGAGATCGACGCCGAGGCTGCTGCTGAGGCTTTGAGGTTGAAGCAGGAAACCGAGGAAGCCGCCGCCAAAGCTCTGGAACTCCGTATCACGACTGGGTGCGATAAGATCGCGGTTGCAATGGAGGATTTCGATGAGCAATGGCTATTCACCGACGTGGTGGTTGTCGACGAAACCGAAGAGAACGGGTTCACTGAATTGAGCGAAAAGAACGCCCTTGACGCGGCGTTTGGCGATTTTAAGCTGGGTATTTGGAACTCTCCACTTGGGCCTCATACGAAAGAGTTCCTCAAGCCTCCACCTCGTCCCCTAGTCGTCGCCGGCCCGTTAGGCTCACGGCGCGAGAAAACCTTCGAGTTGTTACTCAAGGAGTTCCCTGATAGGTTCGGGTTTCCGATTGGCGTCACGACGCGCGATCCGACGAACAGCGAAATCCACGGCGTGCACTACGAGTTTATCACTCAAGAGCGGTTCGACCAACGCGTCGACAACGGCGAGTTCATGGAGTGCACCGAGGTTATCGTCGGGTACGGAACGTGGGACGAGTCCACGCAACAAAACCCACCCATAACTCACAGTTACGGCATTTCAACCAGAGAAGTGAAGCGAATAAAACACGAAGGGAAGATGCCGATTGTGGAGACCGACGTCGCGGGCGCTGCGGCGATGAAGGACGCCGGGCTGGAAGCCGTGTACGTGTTCTTTGAACACCCTTGGGATGATACGAAAGATTCAAAATATAGAAAAGATTCAAAAGCGCCTTCAACACTCAAGCAGCAGCACATCGAGAACTTGCGGCTCGCGGGGGAGACGGTTGAAAGTCTTGACGCGCGCTTAGCGGAAGCGTCTTCCGAGTTGTCGCTATCTCGCGAAAACGAAAACCTGTTCGATTTATCGCTACGGTACGAAACCGACGAACTTTCCCGGTACGCGAAGCTGAAGGAGATTATAAGTTTCGTGGAGCCCGGAATATGCCCTGTTTCGTCGGTGTGGGGCTTTGGCAGGGCTCGGTGGGATGAAACCGTTCGAAGGTACGGAGAGAACCCGTTAAGAGTAGCCGTGATTGGCCCGGCAGCTTGCGGTAAATCTACGGTGGCCCGGTCGCTCGCCGCTCGGTACGACGCGCCGTTGATTTACCCCGGCGCTTTGCTACGCGCCGCCGCATACGACGCCCCCACCGCTCTTGGCACCGAAGCCAAGCGGTATTTAGACAGCACACGCACGGTACCGGACAATTTCATGATGAAGCTTGTGCTGGAGCGTTTGGCGAAGGAAGACGTACGACGAAGGGGGTACGTACTGGACGGGTTCCCGCACAACCACTACCAAGCCACGCAACTCGAGGCGAATGGAATCGAATGCGACAAAGTGTTGGTGCTGGAGATGCGAAGCGCGGATGCGGTTGAACGAACCAACGGAAGGTTGATCGACCCCGTGACTGGCATTACGTACCACAAAGAGTTTGCGCCTCCCGGTGAAGATGAGCCTGACGTGCAAGCGAGACTCGTCACTCGCCACGACGACGAAGAGAGCAACGTGCGAAACAGACTCGCGAAGTACGACTTTTCAAACGCCCCCGTTAGGAGCGTGTACCCGCACACGAGTTTTTACCTCAACGCGAACCGATCGCCACAGGAACTTGTGTTTGATTGCGTGAACTTCATTGAGCTTGAGGATTTGTTGCACGACACAAGAGTGATAACGCATCCGTTACAATTACCCTCCCTGGAGTACGAAATCACGCAGGTTGAAAAGTACCGACGAGCGTCGGTGGTGAAACTGGAAGCGCCAGGGCTGGTGTGTGAGACGCGGGAACAGCCGGTTTGGGTCGACTTGTTTGAACTGACTAAAACAGCGCGGCAGTTTGTTTTGAACTCCGACCCGAAGTTGTATGAGCACACAGTGTGCGATTTAAGAAAATATCTCACGGAACTCGGCCCGGGAGGCAAGGCCGCACCGTTGGGGAAGATGATCCACGTCGATTCAGAGGAACCAAGCGAGCTGGTCGTGAGCGTAACGCTGGCGCCGCGGGATCCGGCGCCAGAAATCCCGAAACCAAACGTATTAGCGCTGTGCGGCGACGGCGCCGAGCTTCTCGCGTTGGCGCTGTGCGAAGCTTACCCTGACGTGTACCATGTCGCGAAGCTGCAGGAGCTGCCGCCGGTGTTGGAGGAAGACGAGGTGTACAAAGGGGGGGAGGAGGAGGAGAAGGAAGAGGGGGAGGATGCTATGGACGAAGGAGAAGAAAAAACCGAAGGAGAGGTAAAAGATGAAGAGTCTCCTGCTGAAGGATCTCCCGACGAAAATGGTTTCGTTCGCGAGGCGTACCCTGGGGCGAACCACAGCGGTGAGCTGATGCAGGCCGGGTTGTGCCCAGTGGTGTGGCTGGACGCTTCTGAAGCGGCCGCGTTCAAAAAAGCTGTGGTCTCTTCTTTGGAAGCGGAACAAGGGGAGGCTCCGGCTCCGGCGGAGGGTAACGACGCCGATACCGGAAACGAAACAAAAACGAAAATCGGTCCGACGGTTGTGTGCGTGGGCATGCCCCCCCCCCCGAAAGCACCGGGGAATGACTCAGACGATGCGAAACAGGCGGACGGTGACGAACCCTCCGAACCTGCCGAGCCCACTGAAACTGAAACTTCCGAAAATCAATCCCCCTTCGACGCAGTGGTGTACCCCCCTTCGTCCGCCACGTCGGTTGTCCCGACGCTAGAAATGCTCAAGGGCGTGCCGGCGATTGCAAGTCGATTAGAACTCCGCCGGTCCGAGTCCACGGATGCGGAAAACGTGTGCCAAGTCTTGGTGCACGACTACGACTGGCACGAAACCGGTAAGCCGCAAAGAATCGTGTCAAGTCTGGACACCACCTCGCACTGCACGCGAACCATCACCCTGCCAAGGGGACGGCACACACTGCAACTCTCAGTGGACCCCGGATTTTGCTTCAACGCAGCGGTGAGGAGTAATACAGAGTTCGCGATGGATGAACCGTCTAAATTACTTTTAGAAAAAGAACTCGCCGCGCCTGTCGTTTGTGAAGGCGAGTACGGGGTGTTACAACCTGGTGAGTTCGTGGTGTGGTTCAGACGGGTGTTTACCGTTGCAAAGGGTGTTATGCTGGCGAGCGTTTTGGAAATCGCCGACCCGTTCGCGAGCCCGTTCGCGCGGTTCGCCGTGGTTGATAACGACGACGTATCGGATGGGAACTTGACTCACTTTGTCGCGGGGGCCGCGCCGCCCACTGAGTTCCAGCCCAACGAACACGGGTACACCCTAATCGCTTACGCAAAAACCCTAGTGCCTCTGCCAAGTGGCAAGTGGCGTTTAAGTTGTTTGTCCGACACCGCGTTGGCGTCGTTCCAAGACTCTGAACCGGATAAGCAAAGCTGGGAGGACAAGGAGACTTTCAGCGGTGTGTATTCGCCCAATTACGCCTTGACTGTTTGTCGTTTCCGAGTTAACCTGAAACAGCGCTCCCTTTTAAGCCTTCACTTTGAAACCGACATCCCGTGCGGTTTGAAAGCGGTTTTCGTTGACCCAGAAGATGGGTGGGAGACGAAGCAGGCTGAATATCTACGGGGCGGGCACCAGGGGCATTTATGCGGAACGGAAGTGAAACGGTTCGACGCTTACGGAGCGCTCACCGTCCCTTCAATCATTTTCGAAGAAACCCCGGGTGACACATACAAAGTTTTCGAAGTCAAATTAGTACCAGAGCGCACGTCCTTTTCCATTGACACTAACGGAGATGTTCCGAGAGGTATTAATTGGAAACTCACTGTGTATAGTACTAACATCAGTGACACTACTTGGACGCTCGACGATGCGCGCGAACAATACCTGTCTAAAACAATCACCGAGTGGAATGCGGGTGATCCGGAACGCGCCGAAAAAGCGGCGCAAGCGTTGCACAAGAGGAAGGAAGAGAGAGAACTGCGACGTACAGGTGAAAACTTGCCACCTGTGAAAAAGCCAGTAAAGGTTGGCAAAGACCAGGAGGTGAAAGAGGACGCGGAAGTGATTGAGCTGGACAACTTTGAGAGGAGAAGGACTTTGCGAAGGGGGGGGGAGACCGTGGACGCCGCAAGAGCGGCGGCGGCTGCGAAGGCGGAGCGGTACAGGTCGGGCGGCTTCGCTGTCACCGCGCGGACAGACGCGTTCGGAAACACACTCACTGGGAGCCTCACTGGTACTGGGTATACTTTCAAAGATGCCCCAAAGACTCTTTACCCCACGTCTGCTGTGCCTTTCATCGAGCAGGTTACGATCCCCCCAGAGACCTACGCGGCGAGGGAAGCGGAACTCCAATCCTCCATCGAGGCGAGTAAAGCTCGGTTGCTGGAGTTCGTGGCGAGAAGGGATTCGGAGAAGGAAGCGCGGACTGTTCTTGCTGAGACTAAAAAATCATCGTTCCACGAGTGGCGAGTAAAGGAAACGGTGAAGCGGCGGGACGCGGAAAACGCGACGTGGCGCGCGAAGCGAACGGCGTACTTAGAGAGCGTCAAGCCGGCGGTCGAGGTCGAGCCGGAGCCAGAGACGGTGGCGGAAGACGGAACGGCGTGATGTAGTTTTTTATTCAAAGAAGTATGTCTTTCTCTATCTTGTTGCTTGCTCACTTATCGAACCCGAAGTAGCCTTGAATGGTGAAGGGTTCTTGCTTGGACCTCGGACTCTTGTTTATCTTGGGATCGAGTTTGATTTCGGGCGAACTCTCGGGCTAGCGCTTGATTCGCTTCGAGCTCGGCGGATCCGCGCGGCTTTGTGAGGTTTGAGGTGACGTCCGAGAAAATTCCCGAAACAATTTTGGCCAGAACCCAACTTTTCACGAATGGATAAAAGCACCGCCGACACTCGCTCGGCACTCAGTAGCTCATGCTCGTGGTGGACCATGCTCGCGTTCGCGTCGGTATCCCCCAAGGTCGCCCCCACTGCTCGTCCTGCGATGTCCAAACGCACGTCGTCAAAGAAAACACAGAAGAGAGGCGGTTCCGTGGTTCGCCACGCAACTGGTACCGAGGAACCCTGCGATGAGGATTTTATCTTGTTCAATGCTATGTTGGGGTCTGGTGACATCGCACAGGCGGTGCGGGATGCCGCAGTGGAGGGCACCTTGACACCAAAGACCCTGGGCGCCGCGTACGTGGTGTACGAGAAGTGTAAGACTCTTGAAGAGCAGAGCCCTGTGTTAAAAACGTTAGAGAGCGTCATCCTGTTAATCACGCAGACCCTGCAGCAGCTCAACGCCACGCCGGCAGTGAGATTAATCGACGAGCTCATGACCATGGACCCTTTAGTCGAAGCCTCTTTAGTGCGATTGAAAATATCCGAAGCGATCGAATCGAAAAAGTTGACGAAGGAAGATTTGACACAATCGCTGACCATGATGATCGAAGGTATGAGCGAACAGGACGCGGCGTGGGAGAAACACGTTGCGAGCGCGGCGACCACCGAAAACAAGGAGGAGTTTGAACAATTAATAGCGCACGCCAACGGACGGATGGAGGCGAAAACGCGGCTGGCGCAGCTGCAGACGATGACGAACGAATAAGAGTAACGTGGTTGGTATGGTTATGAGATATAGGTTATGTGTTATTAATATGCTAGCCCTAATCGCCCTATATTCCTATCGAGATCATCAATCTGTTTCTGTCATCGTCTCTCACGTCTTCACGTCTTCGAGAATCTTGACCACCTTTATCAACTTCGTTCGTATTGACTCGTGTAACGACTTGTCCCTCGAAGCGTTGCGTAGCTCAGTCATAAAATCAGTACGGCTCTCCATCGCCCGTTTTGTTTCCTTTGAAACCTGCGCGAGATCAACAAGTGCCGCGGCGGCGTCAATCGCGACGAGCCGGCGCTCGTCGGATTTACTTTTTTTTGTAGTTCCAGAAAAAGCGTCGTCGCCGTCGGACTGTCTACTCGTACCAGCTCTGTTTCCTTTTGTTTTTGTAACACTCTCACTTAACACCCTTCCATCCTCCGTAATCAGCCGTAACAGAATTTCGCACGCGCCATGTTCCACGGCGTGCGCGACGTGCCCGCCGTCCCGCGAAACTCTCAACACGGTTCGCAACCTAGAAACGCCCGCTTTCCGAAAAATCACGTCCTTCGACGTGCACATCTTCACCGCGGACGAGGCGGTGCCCCCCCCAACTAGCGGGAAGATGAAGTAGGCTAAGTACGCGGCTGCAGCGACCGACGTCAACGTCAGGAGACGTGACCTAGTCGTGCTTTGCGAGTCACTCAACCCAGCCTCCATGGAGACGTCATTGACTTTCACCAGAAACTCGTTTGTGTTTTCGCCCGCGATGGAGGAGGAGGATGGAGCAGGGGAAGGACGGTTGGAAGCGAGCCGCTGTCTTGAACAAGAGACGCCGCGCGTTTGGGACACTGCCGCACGAACATCACAACTCCTCGCGCGCGGACCCAACGCACGCCACATCGAGACGTGCGGCAACGACTGATGAGAGATAGGAGAGAATAGATGTGATTTTACAATTCATGTTTCTTATTTTCAAGTCTCATCACACCCTGACCTCTCTCGCCTAATCATCCTTCGTAGCCGAAACGATGATGGGCACGATGATGTACCCCAGCACGCAAAGTGCTAACGTCGCAAAAATCATCTTCAGTTTCGCCAAACGCCACCACATCATGCGTTTGATGTGGTCGGAGCGTCGGTTAAACTGGCTCGCCCCGGCTCTCAACGCTTCGGATTTGTCCTCCACAGCGCCGACCGTCTCAGCGTTATCCAGCATCCGGTTTATGTTCCCCTCCATCATCGATTGCACTTCCTGCACCTGGCTTCCCACGCGCGCGATCTTCGAGTCACCCTTGCCCAACGAATTCAAATCCGAATACCGAATAACAGCCTCCTTCATAAACGGCAGTTGCTTTCCGAAGCAGTTTTTTTTATCACAGCCGTCCACGTCGACAGATGTGATCGACGCCTGGTTGACCTGCTCTCTGATTTCGTCCAACAATCTGAATGCCAGTTTTCGTGGGTACTCCGGGGCGGTGACCACCGCAATCACGTCGTTGCCCCCTGCGTTTAAATGCAGAGTCCCTATCTCAGCCGTGACAGTCACGGTGAGCTGCGCGTTTGGTTTCAAGTTGCCGGATTCTAAAACTTTTGACGCCGTCTCTTGGCACGCATCCGGTGCTCTTCTTGACTTGTGCGATGCCATTACCAAGCCATCCGTGAGCCGGCCGTACGCCAGAAACCGAACGGGGTCGTCGTACTCGGCCATTGTTGGTGGTTGTTTGTGTGCAGAGTTTCGCGTATCAAACCCAACACGTATCAGTGGCGGTGCCTAGGCGGGCGTGCGATCTCACAGGCCGTTGAAACACGCGTGTGCCTAGAACGACGGGAGCGTGCGCCGGCAGTCTGCACACGTGCGTCTGCGGTTGGAAACCGGTGGTCGCGAACACTCACGAAAGTGCGACGAAACGCGCGGTAGAAGTTGGCCCGCACCCACCCGGTACCTGGGCGCCGAGGTCTGACCTGACGGTTGCGCGTCTCGAGACGCTTGCTGAGGCAGATTTTCGTTCGAACGAGTGTCTGGCATATTTTTTCTGGCATTTTAACTGATGATTGACAAATCAGAGTTACCGTATAAGTCGATACCAGCCACGGCCCCTCTGTCGAAAAAGCTTCTCGATTTTTAAGGTTTGCTTGTCGCCGCGCCGCCTCACACACCCACGCGCCCTTCGGGACCGCCTGCTTCGCGGTCGCTATCACGGCGAACACGCCTCGTGTCCTACGCCGCGCGCTCGGCGTCTGCGAGACGCTCTTATTAAGAGCAGGGGGGTTACGGAGCAGCTCGCAAGTCGCCGCCGCCGCCGACAACCGGATCCATTCGCATCAGGTCGCAACTTTGACAGACCCAGCATCCTTCACCACCCCGATGGCGGAACCGACGCTTCCCCCCCCTGAAGGATACCAAGTTCTACAAGAGGGCAAGGCGAGAATCTTGACGCAACAGAACGACGTGTTTTACAACAAGGCGCAGGTTGTTAACCGCGACGTATCGCTAGCCGTGATGCGGCAGTTTCAAAAGATCCGAGCAGAGGAACATGACGACCCAACAAAGAAGCCTCCAAAGAACAAAAGGAACAAGGGAAACATGTGCGCCACGCCGCGGGATTCGCCGATCTTGCCGCACTTGATGTCGCCGGAAGAGATTGAACAGATGTTTGCATCACAGGAGGAACATTCAAAGCGCTTGGAAACAGAGAGAGCGGAGCGCGAAGCGAAAGGGGCTGCTGAAGAAGGAACTGAAGAACCGAAAGAAAAACCCCCTCTGAGAGACATCAGGATTCTCGAGGGCATGGCCGCGAGCGGATTAAGAGCGATTCGATACGCACGCGAGTTACAAAACATCGGGTGCGTGGTGGCGAATGATTTAGACCCAAACGCGATTGAAGCGATCAAGCGGAATAAGGAGTTTAACGCGAAACATTCAGACGCCGCAAAAGAGCAAATGTCAAAAGTAATCTGCCACGGCCAGGATGTGCGCATGGTGATGATGCAGCACGAGAAGATGTTCGACGCGGTGGATTTGGATCCGTACGGGACGCCCTCGACCCTTCTTGATGGAGCCGTGCAAGCTATCGGCGACGGCGGGCTGTTATGCGTCACCGCCACGGACATGGCCGTGCTTTGCGGGAACAACGGCGAAGTTTGTTGGACCAAGTACGGAGCCTATCCGCTTAGAGCGAAGTACTGCCACGAACAGGCGGTCCGGGTGCTTTTGAGCTCTATTGACGCAGCCGCGGGCAGATACAAACGCCACATCGTTCCAGTTTTATCAGTGCACATCGACTTTTACGTCAGATGCTTCGTTCGTGTGTATAGCTCGGCGAAGGACGCGAAACTCGCCCCTACCAAAGTTAGCTACGTGTTCCAGTGCGCCGGGTGCGACACGTTCGAGCTCCAACCGGTTGGGAAGTGCGTCACGAAGCACAACTCTACAAAGTACCAGGTAGGAGACGGCCCGGTTGTCCCTCAGAAGTGCCCGCACTGCGGCTGGGGCTTCCACATGGGCGGTCCGTTTTGGACCGAACCCATTCACGACCAAACGTGGGTATCGAGTATAAAAAAGCAAGTCGAGGACAACAAAGCCGATTACCCCGGGTACGACAAGATTCACGCTTTACTTACAACAGTGCAAGAGGAGCTTCCCGACAGTCCCCTCCACTACGACATCCACAGCATGTCAATGACGTTGAAAGCGACGCCTCCCCCGATGGCGTTGTTCCGAAGCGCGGTGATCAACGCCGGGTACAAAGTGTCGCCCGCGCATTGCAACCCTTTAGCGGTCAAGACGAACGCGCCGACGAAAGTGCTGTGGGACCTGCTGCGGTGCTGGGTCAGGGAACACCCGGTGAAGGAGGTACAGCATAAAACGCCGGGATCCGCTATTCTTGCTATAGAATCTGAAACTATCGCGAACTGGACCCGGGTCAACGGTGCGTTTACGAAAGCCCAAAGGGACGGCGTCACGCGGTACCCGAACAACCCGTCTGAAAACTGGGGCCCGAAAGCGCGGGCGGGGCGACATCTCATGGACGGACAGCACCCCGGCGTGGAGGGCGAGGTGGGTGCGAGCGGGCAGAAGAAAGGGGAGCCCGTGCCGGAGCCGAAGAGGAGGAAGAAGGAATAGAGTAGGTTTGTTTGTGGATCTATTTATTTCCTTTCACGTTCACAGCAGTTACGAGCAGTTCCGTACATTGCGTTCCAGTCGTCTCCAAAATGTCTCGTCACTTTTCTTCGGGGTTCAAATGATTGCGCTATTCCATTCTCCTCTGCTCCTATAGCTCTACGACAGCCTTCCGACGTCACGCCACGCGGCACGGAGTGTGCGACTTTTCGATCAACCCTTTGTCGCCACAATGTGTCCCCTGCGGGTTTGGCTTCTGTTCTTCTCCGGGATCATCGCAGCGTACTTGGCGTGGACCTCGTCGTTGTTCGGAGGCAACAATGACGCGACGTCGCCGAAGGATGGTTCCACGGATGCGACATCAACCAAGGTGGGGTGGAGGGACTACGCGAAGTTCGCGTTCGACGGACTGAGCGGGAAGTACCTGTACAACACGTTGCGAACAGAGGGGAAAACGACAACGCCATCGCCAAGGCGAAGCACGAGGGAACGGGGGAAGACACGAGAGAGGGAAGACACGAACGAGGGAAGACACGAAATGAGTAAGAAGCAAGCGTGACATTATGAATCTCCCGAGGCGAATATTAGACGAGCCCGCATAGACTCAATAGACAGAACTACCAGTAGAGGATGTATTACGATAGTATGAATATTAAATAGACACCATTAATGCATCTTCTGTGCGCATTGCTTGATTTCATCCGTGCCGTCGCACTGGCCGGAGTTCTTGCCCAACGCTCCGGCCGCACACGCAGAAGCCACGTCATCTACGCTGACTGGTTCTGCGAGCGTCAGTTTAATCGGCCCGGGCATCTTCTCGGCAATGGATTTCACGAAACCAGCTCCTAACAGCTTGACTAAGATGTCACCGTACTGCTTAGTGACTCTAGGCGGGTTGATTCCAAAAGCATCCCCTCCGTAAATAAAAGACGGCTTGACGATGAGCGATGCGTTTTTCTCGCCGAAGGATTTTGTTACGGCGGACTCGGCGATTTCCTTCCCCTCGAAGTAACCTTTCAGGACACCGGCACCGCCCACCACGTCTGGCACGATTGATGCGACGGAGACGTACACAAAGCGTTTGACGCCCGCGGCCTCAGCAGCGGCGACCGCGACCACGTTGGCGTCGCCGTTGCCCAAACGGTTTTTATCGTCGTCGCCGCCGATGACCCCGACACATGACACCACCGCATCGCACCCTTGAAGAGCTGCTTTCAAAGCTTCACCGCATCCGGCGTCCGTGAGGTCGATCGCGACGCCGCCTGTGCCGGACTTTGAGACGGAAACCACGTCAGCCCCGGCGGTCTGGAGGAGCTTCACCACCCGTGTGCCTACGAAACCAGTGCCACCGAGTACTGCGATCTTTTTCCCATAAGCCGACGCGGATGCCGCGGCACGAAGAGGCGCGACGGAGCGGCGGGGCACGGTCACGCGCGGGCGCAAAGGCGCAACTTGCACTTTGAGAGAACGTGCGGCGAGGGACATGGCGTACGACGTGCGTTCGGTGGAGTCACCGCGCGCAAAGGTATAACACCACCGAACCGTCGGAATCGATGAAAGGGCGGGAGAGAGACACGTGGCAAAAGGTGTGAGCTCAAAAATAAATAGTTTCATTGCAATCAGAACAGCTCTCTCCTATCTCTTGCTTATTATTTAAAAGCACCACATGTGAGCAGATGCTTGCCAAAGACTTGCCAACGACTTCAAACGTCTTAACTCGGCGCCCCCAGGTACTGGCACACGCGCAGGACGTCTCCGAAGACCCCACCCGCGGTGACTTCTGCGCCCGCACCGGGTCCTCTGACAACGAGCGCCTGTCCCTCCACGTACCGCTTCGTTTCGAACGAAATGATGTTATCAGAGCCTGACAAGCCCGCGAACGGGTGGTCCTCGGTGTACGCTCTCAATTCTACGGCTCCAGTTCCGTTCTTGACGTCAACCACCCCGACGTACCGCAGCTTTTTGTTCTCCGCCGCGGCGTCCGAAACGCGCGTTGTCATCTCGCCGTCGTAGTCGGGCAACTTTTGCATAAACTCCTCCACGCTGTCCACCTTTTGAAGCTCTTCAGGCACCAGTGATTGGATCGGTACGTCATCTAATTCAAGATCGAGGCCGCACTCTCTCGCGAGAATCACGACTTTTCTAGCCACATCCATGCCACTCAAGTCGTCCCGCGGGTCGGGCTCCGTGTACCCCAACTCCTTGGCAACTTTGACAATCTCGGAGAACGGCTTGTCATCCGTCCCGAAGGTGTTGAAGATGTACGAGAGTGTGCCACTGAATATGCCTTCAATTTTCGAAACCCTGTCACCTGAATCTAACAGGTTCCGGACAGTCGAAATAATAGGCAAACCCGCACCCACCGTGCCCTCGTAGAAGTAATGCGTGTACCCGTTCCTTTGGATGTTCCTCAACTCTTTGTAGTACTTCAAGTCACCCGAGTTTGCTTTTTTGTTCGGCGTCACCACGTTGATACCTTTCTGGAGCCACCCCTTGTAGTGCGCCGCGACGTCCTCGGAGGCGCTGCAGTCGATGATCACGGAGTTTGGGGAACCTGCGCTCAACACGTGCTGTGTGAAATTGTCATTGTCAGCATCAACGGCATTCGAGCCGCCATACTCGCCTTCCCAGGTATCGAGATCGATCACGACGTCGTCGTCACCTGAGAGGAGCATTTTGGAATTTCCAGTAATCGCCACCACGCGCAAATCAACGGCGTAGTCCGACTTTAATTCAGCGAGCTGCTCGTTCATCTGTCGTAGGAGAGTTTTGCCGACGAGGCCTGGACCTACAATACCTACAGAAATAACAGTCTTGCTGAGGTAGAATTTCGAGTGCACGGCGTTCAGCGCCTTGGTGATGTCCGCGTTCTTGACAACGACGGTGATGTTGTATTCCGAAGCGCCTTGCGCGATGGCGACGACGTTGACACTGCTCGCGGCGAGGGCGTCGAAAAGCATCGCGCTGACACCTGGGGTCTGGCACATGTTCTTGCCCACCGCGGCGAGAACCGCGCAGTCGTCCACCGTGGAAATCTCCTTGATCCGGCCAGCCGCGATGGCCTTCTCGAAGCGAGCGGAGAGGGCTTTCTTGGCAGCAGCCGCTTCGTGAGACCTAACCGCAAAGCAAATAGAGTGCTCGCTACTAGCTTGCGAAATCATAACCACGTTACACCCGGCTTCCCGAACGGTTTCGAACACCGCATTCGCGGTGCCTGGGACACCGACCATCCCAGTACCCTCGACGTTGATAAGGCACACGTCGTCGATCGTGGCGAGGCCGGTGATGAAATTCACCGTACCCGAAGACGTGTCGATCATAGGCACGCAACCTTCGTCATCTGAGATTTCGCAGTTATCGGAAATACTCGTCCCCGCGGCGGCTTGGTTGAAGTAGTTGCGCAGGGTGACTGGGATTGAGTAGCGCATCGCGGGAAGCGTGGTTCTGGGGTGCAGTACGTTCGCCCCAAAATACGAAAGCTCCCAAGCCTCATTATACGACAACTGCTTCAGACACACGGCTTCCTTTACTTTCCGCGGATCAGCGGAGTACACGCCGTCCACGTCGGTCCAGATTGAAATGTTCGCTGCTATTAACAGCGCGCCGAAAATCGTGGCGGAGTAATCAGAGCCGTTGCGTTTGAGGGTGGTGGGGATGCCGTCCGGAGTCCTGGCGATGAATCCGGTGGCGATCAGGACTCGGTCGGCGCCCGCCTTGTTGTGACCTTTCACGTCGAACAGGGCATCCAAATTCCCATTAGATAGGTCGTAATCCACATCAACGCCGCCATCCTCGGCATCTGTGACGACTAAAACATCACGCGCATCAATCCACTCCGCGTCAAAACCTTTGCATCGGATCGCGGCGGCGCACAACCTCGCGGTCCATAGCTCACCGTGCCCCACCACGAAGTCTGCGAACGCCTGCGTTGACGTGCCCGCGATTGACATCGCCTTCAACATGGCTTTCAAATCTTCCAACTCCACCGCGAACGAATTCATGTACGCCTCGTACTCCTTTTTGTCCGTCAGCAAAGCCTCCGCGGTGGTCTGGTGCTTGTGCTCGAGTTTCACGAGCTCTTCCAGGTATTTAGGGTCCCGGGCGCTGGCCATGTCCGTGGCGTTGATCAAGCAATCAGTGACCTTGGGTTCGCCTTTGTTCGCCACCCCCATGGCACTGACAATACCGAACGTCTTCACCCCAGACTTGGCGCTGTCGATCAGCAGATCGCAGCACCCGCTGATCCGCTCCGCGGAACCGACACACGTCCCGCCGAACTTGTGGACCTCGTACCCGGAACCGCGGTCCACGCCCCCGGAGCCGGCTGGGGCGGTTGCTGGGTCCGCCACAGCCTCAGCGCGCGTAAGCCCGGGGGCGGCGCGCGTGAGTGGCTTGATGCTCTTAGGGGAGGCGCGGAGCACGCGCGATGTCTTGGCGTACGCGCGGCAAGCGGAGGCCATCGTGGCGTTGGACACGGGCGCGTACGCCGCGGCGTGAGCGGCGGAGGCCATCGTGGAGATGGTCACGTAGCGTGCGAGACGGGGAGCGACAGGTGGTTGATGCGACCCGGAAAAGATAGCGGAGTTTCCCGAGAGCGGTGAGACGCACGGGAGAGATGAGCTGACGCTTTGAACGTCGGCTTGAAGTCGCCTTTACGAACGACGCGGACGGATCGAGTTTCAGTCGCGATGCAGAACGCACGAGACCGGTGATCGATCGACAAGTGGGCGAGTGCGCCACTCAGTGGGAGGCGCTATCGCGATGGAGAGCAGAAGGGATCGCGATCGGAAAAGCGCGTGAAGCCGTCCATTTTGGATGGCGGAACTAGTCCATAGAACTTCAACAGACCGTCAAAACGAGGGACAAACACCAGATCACGCATTCGTCTCACCAGATTTGCCACAGCTAGAATACCACGACTTCTCGCGAATCATCGGAAGGAAAGACAGATCCTCAATCACTGCGTGCGGTTCTCAGGCGTTGGGCGAAATGTCCGCCGACCCGAACGCCTTACTGGCGTTCAAGCAGCTCAACCTGACGGAGCGGGTACGTGTCTTATTCGTCGTGTGCCGTTAGATTCCCACCCCAGCGTTCCGGCGTCCCGTCCGCCGCGTTGAAAAATGCACAAATGTTTTCCCGCCGCCAACAATCGCGTAATCAATTATCCGCGTACCGATCGATAACTCACCCGTGTCTTCCTATTCTATAATCTTCGCATCCCCCCCCTCCCCACTGCAGCTCGAAGTGTACCGCGAGGAGATCGCTCTGGGCGAGAAAGCCGTGGCTAGCTTAAAGCGCCAGCAAGCGTCGTACGAAGAGCGCGCCACCGTGGTTGCCACGGAGTGGAACTTGCTGCAAAGTCATGTGGAGACGCTGGCCGCTCGAGTCACAGGTGGAGGCGCTGCGTCGAACCCCAACGCCAAGCCAAATCACCAAGTACCCTTGCAAGACCCGTTCCTTGCACGGTTGGTGAACGCCTCTGGGGGTGACGACACTAACGGCACTTCCGGCAGCAGGAAACGCGGCAGAGATGAGACCGACGATGTCAACGGCAAAAACGCAAAGAAAAACAATCAAAATGAACAAAATGAATCCGACTCGGAGGATGAGGATGGCGCGGCGAAAGACGTGGGTGGGTTGGATGACGAGGACAAGAAAGCCGTGGACCAGTTGAAAGCCAGGGCCGGTTATGTCAAGGACTTGCTGGGTAAGGTGTTGGACGCCGTGGACGCCGCGAACAAAAAGCAAACAGATTCGTCGAGCGAGGCGATGTCGAAAGATTTGCAAGCCGCTCGGGCTCGCGTTGCACAACTCGACGCCAAGTCCTCCTCCGACTTCGCCGAAATCGAAAATTTGCGTTCGCAAACCACGAAGCAACGCAAGCGAAATGAAGAGCTCGGTACGAAACTAGATGACACCGTGGCGGACGTCGAGATGTTGCGACGGCAGCTGCGGATGGCGAGGTCGGAGTCGAACCAAATCGAAGGGCTTCCCCCGATGGCCACCGCGCACAGCGCCAAGGCGGCTGCGGCGGTGGCAGTGTCCGCTGCAGCAGGTGGGGGCAAGGAAGGCAAGAAACCGGGGGATACCCCTGCGGGAGGCGCGAAGACTCAAGTGGGCACTGGCACCAGTACGCCCGGGCCGAGCGAGAACGGCGCGGCGTCCCCGGAGGAGGTTACACGCATGCAAGGCTTGGTGCACGAGCTCGAGGGGCGGTTGAAGGCGAGTTCCGAGCAACTTGAAAGCACTTCTAAGAAGATCGGGTCTCTTGAAGGTGATTTGCGAGGGTTAAAGCACGAATTAAACGACGAAAACAGGCACTTCACCTCGCGGGCGTACAAACAACTGGAGCTGCGTTTGAACGAAACGCGGGACGAAAGCCAGCGGTTTCGGCAATTGATGAGCGATCTTCAGCGGGAAGGGGATATTTTGAGACATGATTTGCGAGCCTCAACTGCGCTGTCCTCGAAAACCATAGAGGCGCAGCGTCGATCGCAACTGGCGGAAGCGCGGGTGCACGACATGGAGGCGCGAATGCGTTCAGCGCTCGACGAGAGGGACAAAGTATCGCTTCAGCTCTTGAACAGCGTTGAAACTGCTTCCAAGAAAAAGCTAGAAGAAGACCGGATCAAGGCTCTTGCCAAGTTAAGGGAGGAGAACACAGCTTTGCGGAAACAAGTCACGGAAGCGAGGGCGACGAAAACAGCGCTGGACGCTGCGAAGCTTGATGCTGAGAAAGCGATGGCGGATGCGAACGCGGCGCGAGCGGAAGCGCAAGATGCGGTGAAGGTGTTTCAGAACGTCAAGACTTCTGGTGATAAAAAAACCATAGCTGATCTTGAAAAAGACCTCGCGGCTGCCAAGCGCGACGCAACTGCTGCTACCGCGAAAGCCACCGCAGCGGAGCAATCATTGACCGAGAAGAACGAAGAAACCGAGGCGTTTATGGCGGAGATGGAGGCGATTGGGTTGGCTTATGAGGAGGCGGCGTCTGAAAACGCGCGGCTCATGGAACGCTTAGCGGAGAGGGACGACGGCGTCACGAAAGCAGTGACGGAGAAGAACCAGCTGAGCATGAGCGTGCGGCGGTTGCGGGATGACTTGCAGGGCATGGAAGCCGTGGTGGCGCACGAACGAGGCGCGGCGCAGGCGGCTCTGGCGAGAGTATCACAGATAGAAGCTGCTGCAAACGAAGCGCGCTCGGAAATTGACAGAGCTCGCGAAGATGCCAAGGCGCTTTCGTCTGAAATGGCCACCCAGACCGCGACGCTGACCACGTTACACGAGAGCAACGAGAAGAACAAACAGCTGTTGCATACGAAAGAAAAAGAGGTATCGAACTTGCTTCAGACCTCAAAGGATGACGCTAAAAAAGTAGCCGAAGCGGAACGAAAATACCAAAAGTGCGAAGAACAATGCGCGGGTCTCAAACGCCGAAACGAAAAACTCTCAAAACACGGCGGCTCCGCGGATGAGTACAAGGAGGAAATCGACGCGTACAAAAGCATGTTGCGGTGTTCCGTGTGTAACGACCGGCCGAAGGGGGTTGTTATTACTCGTTGCTTTCACATGTTCTGCAACGACTGCATCGCCATACGGTTAGAGAACAGAGACCGGAAGTGCCCGGGGTGCGGTTTGATGTTCTCGGCCTCAGACGTCAAGAGCATCTTCTTTTGATTTTTTTTTGAGAATAAAGACGACTAGTACACACTACACCTCACTACTCACTTCGTAGAACCGCTCTGCGTTTTCCCGTGTGATTCGGCATGTCTCTTCAACCGTCCACCCTTTCGATGAGGCTATAAACGCAATCATGACTCGCAAACTTTGCTCCGCGTCCGTTGGGTCGACTAGATCGCTCTCGATGAGTAATTTATCATCCGGAACAGACGCGATGACTTGTTTCGTTTTCGGGCTTTGCAAATTAACCACGGAGGAAAACCCGAAGTAAAACCGGTCGCCCCACTTCTTCATCTTGACCAGGGAATCGAGGTACCCTACGGTGCCTCCGAACGAGTGCATTAATATTTTCGGTGGGTTTTCGGAACGCGAGCGCAACGTGTCAAAAACGTCGCCATACGCCTTGACGCAGTGCACCGCAACCGGTCGTTGAAACTCAGTCGCGATGTTGAGTTGCGTTTGGAAGCAATCAACTTGATTTTCGTAATCGATGGGTTCGCCGGTAGGTGTGTCGGTTTCGTCCAGTGGCACCGCTACCCGATCGAGACCGATCTCACCCACGATGGCGCCTGGCAATTGTAGAAGCGTTTCTCTCAAATCACCTGGCCAAACGCACCCCTCATCTCTCAGCAAGTGCTTGTGCGCCCACCAGGGGTGTAAGCCTAATGCGACGCAGTATCCATGTGGTCGTGTATGTAACACCTGTGAAAGTCTTGCTGCATCCGCACACGCCTTCCAGTCAGGGGGCTCCGTCGACGTGAACGCGGCGCCGGCAAGTCGACCCGCCAACGCGGCGCACATCTCCACTGACCCGCCCAGGTGCCAGTGGCAGTGCGCGTCGAAGATTTCGTGTGTAGGGATGCTCAATGCAGCGGCCGATAAAAGCGTATCGGATGCATCATTGACGACAACCCTGGCACTGGCTTCACCTGCGTCACTGTGCACAGTCACGTTATCCCCAACAACGTCCTCGAGCGCACCGTCCGCGGCTATAAAAACACCCGCGGCGAGGGAAGCGCCTTTCGCGAAGTTTTCAAATTCGTGTCTGTCACCCCGCCCGTTGTCATTATTATCGTCATGATTGCGGCCGGGGTCTCCGTCTCCGCCTCCACCTCCTCCTCCTCCTCCACCTCCATTGTCGCCATGTGCTCTCGATTTCGGCCAAATCCGTGAGCGCCACCCCCGTGTGTACGGCCCGCTTTGACTTTCGTCATATTTCATTTTATTTCTCTCACTGTTTTCCATCAGCGTCAGCGTGATGTGCGACGCGGCTTTGAACCCTAAGGCCCCGGTGACGAACACCGCAGAGCCGCCCACACCGTCACACCCTATCCCCCCTCTTCCTTTCGTCCCTTGTTCCGAAAACTTGTTCGCGTTTTCCGGTGCGTACACACACTTAACTCCGAACTTCCCGTCTTTCTTTTTCGATTTCTTCGCTCCGGGAAACGTGGGTGCGCCTTTCGGGAATTTGTACTCGCGGCGCAGCACTCGGCGCACGCGTTGAAGCAGTCGGTTGAACGTCGCGGCGGATAGGTCTTCTATTATCAAGTCGTTCAGGTTGTCGATGCCGCCTGCGCCGCCTGTGACGAGAATCGGAACCATGTGATGTACGCATGCGGCGACTATCGCGGCTTTGTCGTTTTCTGAATCGATGGCATCCAGGACGAAATCGGGTTTGCGAAGAATTTCTGATGTCGATGGATGAGAGGATGAGGCTTCATCGTCCTCGACCTCATCATGCCCCTTCCCACTCCCCAGCCCCAACACCTCTTCCACGTTCCCTTCGTTCACGAAGTCGTTCACCACGCGCACGTCGCATTCAGGGTTTATATCGAGCACTCGTCTTTTCATCACCTGCGCCTTGGGATCGCCGACGGTGCTGTCGGCGGCGAGCACTTGGCGGTTCACGTTGGTGACGCACACGAAATCAAGGTCCACCAGGGTAAGCGCGCCAATTCCGCTTCGTGCCAACGCCTCAACGGCCCAGCTCCCGACGCCGCCCATGCCGAGGACCACGACGTGCGCGTCTTGGAGCGCGGCGAACCGGGAGTCGCCGTAAAGCCTCTTGGTGCCCTCGAACCGGAAGGATTCAGCATCTGGTAAAGCGCATTGCGCGTCGTCGGCAGCCGCGCGGTGCGTCACAAAACGCGTGTTTCTCGATACCCCGGACCGACGCACATCCCGTCGTGACGGGACACACCACACGGGCTCGAACCACGGCGCACATGACATCGTCGCAGGCGCGGGGACGTGTGCCCCGTTCTTTCGTGAAAAGTTCTTTCGGATGACGACTTTTATTACGAGTATATTTTCGGTGATGAGTCGCCGCTACGCTCTCTTCTACAGACGAGCTGTGCACAATACATATTTATGATACGAAATTAAATATTATTAGACCACTACATCACACACACT
>TARA_B110000977_G_scaffold177415_2_pt1 | contig 37182 bp, 23 predicted proteins | sample TARA_B110000977 | Tara Oceans TARA_B110000977 (sample SAMEA4397798) | marine metagenome | biome: Polar Biome; feature: [SRF] surface water layer (ENVO:00010504); material: water (ENVO:00002006), including particulate matter (ENVO:01000060) such as... | depth 5 m | reverse complement strand
TTGAAGCGCGCGAGACTTGCTATTCTTTCAGAGCGCTTGAATTGATTCGCTCGTCTGTAGTTGTTTGGGTATATACTGTATATACGCACACACGTACCTTCCTCTTACGGGCAGCAGCACCCGCAACAGCATACCTGAACGCAGCACGAATGCCTTGTCGGCGGAGCCGGGGCGTCGTCCATGAGGGCGCCTTGGTACCCACCCGCTAGTCCGGGCGCGGCGCCTTGTTCTTCGTTTTGCTTTGACGCGAATCGAACGAACACTTGTTCCAACGTGGTTTGAGAAACAGAGTACTCGTCGACCAAGCAGGCGCCTTGCGTGGGTGAAGCGGGTTGTGGCTGATTGGCAATAGGGTCACCACTCGCCTCCATCGACAGCACCGCCTGTAACGGCGGCACCGGGCTACTCCTGAGCTTCTCAACAATATCGAAGATGCGCCAAAGCTGCGTGCCTTCTTGCTTAGCGCGTAACTTCAATTCAGTGGGGTGCGTCTCCACGATTTCCAGACCAGGGATGTTTGAGTTATTCACCGCGTTGACCACTTGTTCCACCCGTCCTGGCTGGAATCTCAAGTCGATCGAATACCCCTCACTGAATCTGTTCTTCAAGTGCTGCAAGCTCCCCAAACAGGAAAACTTGCCGCCGACCATGATCCCGATCCTGTTGCAAAGCGCTTCGCACTCCTCCATGGAGTGCGAGGTTAACACAATTGTGCGGCCTTTTGTTGATTCACTAATCACGTCCCACATGAACCGTCGGGCTTCGGGGTCCATGCCGGTGGAAGGTTCGTCGAGTAATACTACCGAAGGTGATCCAACAAGAGCAATAGCGACACTTAATTTCCTTTTATTCCCGCCCGAATACGTACCGGCTTGCTTCTCGCAGTACTTTCTTAACGCCATCTTTTCAATCAAAGAATCCACGGTGCTGTCTATCAAATCGTCAGGAACCCCCCTGACTTGGGCGTAGAACTGAAGATGCTCACGGCCCGTCATGTTGGGTTGTAATCCGTCGAATTGGGGGCAATAGCCCATAGCTCGTCGTGCCTTTGATAACTCAGAAGCGACACTTATGTACTCGCGTTTTCCGCCCCCGGTTGACAAAACTTTTGTGTCGCCGAAAGTCGGCGCGAACTCGCCGGTGATCATCCTGAACGTCGAGGTTTTTCCAGCACCGTTGATTCCCAGTAATCCGAAGCATTGTCCTCTTGGCATGCCTACTGACAGGTCTCGGACAGCTCGCTTCGATTTGGCACCTGCGCCGAAGGTCTTGGAGATGCCGTGGAGGATCACGCCGTCCCTGGTGTCTCGGGTGACTTCCGGGCCTCTTCTCTCAGGGTCAAAGCCGTTCAAACTCATTTGTTCGATTCTTTGCCTTTCGGTAGCGACGTCCTCATCTTCGTTAGCGGCATCCTCCGCATTCTCTTGTTCTCGTTTCTCTTTCTGTGCTTGCCTTTGGGCTTTGCTCGTGAAGAGAACCGCAGGGTCAAAACCCCCGATCAACCCTGACAACACGGAAACCTTGCCTTCGAAAATCTCAATGAAAATGATCAACAAGCCGTAGAACAGACACATGCCGACCAGGAACCCTATATCGTCCCCGATAACCTCGGCGACCCACCAGTCTTTCGAGCCGACTGGTGAGACTGTCATCGTCTCCGCGTCAAAGCGAAGTCGCTCGCCGTTGAGCTTGTTCTGCCCGATATCGTACAGCCCTTTTCCGAAGGAGTAGTGCGGGATCACCAGCGGTAACAGTTTACTTAACACGTCGTTCGCGATTTTCGTGTCGTCATTCAAGTCTTTTATCGCTTGCACCACCATCCCGGCGCTACTCGTGATGAGCCCCAAAAACATCTTCGCCCCTACTAAACCAACGAACGCGAAAAACTCGTTCTTGAAGTAAAAGCCTAACAGGTGGGTGTAGGTTATTGAGCTGCAGACGAAGCACAGGAGAAGCACGAACACCGCGCGTAACTCACCGCGGTATTGTTCGATGTCAAACGCCGCGAAGACAATCATAATAGCGCCCATGGGAAGAATCATCTGCACAAGATCCGCGAACCAGTGGCACAGCCAGTACGCCACTTTGTTCACGCCGGATACCATCTGGAGGTGTTTCGAGTTGTTCCGGCGCTCGTATACGGGAAAAACCACGACTGACGAGGTTAACACCGCAGCGCCCATCACTACAAACAACGACGTGATAAACGTGCTATCGTTGGGCTGGTTCACCACGTCCCCGTCGTTGAACCTCTCCACGATTGGGAACCACTCTATTCGCGGTGTTAGGGAGTATGAATCGTCACCCGTGCGTTGCCTCAAAATAGCCGTGTTCGCCGTGTTCGCAGTGGCCCACAGCGAATGGTGCGCGGTCTGGTGCGCGTAGAGCTGGTGTTGGTACTGGCCGTCACTCTGCGAATATCTCTCGACCTTCATTGCGTCACAAAACACAGTCTTTTGTTCCTTACATAAAGTTCCCCGGCCTTCGCTGTGTTGCCACAGGTACGCGTCGAAGGAGTTATCAGCGGTACTCGCGCAGGATGGAGCCACGTCCATGCCTAAAGTGTCACTGAAACTGCAGTCGTCACCGCTCGGGTAGTCGTCAATTATATTAGCGGTGCAGTAACTGTACACGCCTACGAGCTCGGCGGCTGGGTCGAATCGCGCGAGCGTCGGGTTCGCAGCGTACATCGAAGCGTTCACGGTGGCGTACTCGTACATGCAGCACTCCTGGGGCATGAACACCGGGGCCTGGTCTGATTGTGCGCAGTTGCACTCGCAGGACATGGTTGGTAAATTTGCTTGCTGGTCGACGTTGTCGGTGTCCCACTTGTTTATTACCGCCAACACGTCAGAGTCAGTCAAATCGGCGCTCATAACAGTGGGCTTGTCTCCGAGCAACCTACCCCTGGTGATGTCAATCGGCGCGAAGCTGGTATCTTCCGTGAACTCCAGCCCCGCCAGCACCAACGCCAAAATGAAGAACAAAACGGGGACGACGATTTGAATCAAAATGGACCACGCATCCCGTCTCCAGTTCAGGAAACGTTTCCATAACAGTCCGCGGATTTGTCGCTTCGTCAACTCGAAGCCTTTGACGTAGTTTTTGCGTAAATCTTCATCCGCGTTCGCGATCGCGTCGTGGTCGTCGTCCATCAACGGGGTAGTGGGGTTGCCGGTAGAAGGGGTGCCGATAGTACCTTCCTTTCCTGAGTTAATAGACCCTCCAGCTCCATCAAGACTCGTTCGCTTTTGCGACAGAGCTCCAACGCCGCCAACGCCGCCCCTGGCGATTGACAGGAAAACCTCCTCTAAAGTCGTGCAACTTATTCCGTAAGAAGTGAACCCAGCTCCGGCGATTTTATCATCCAGTTCTTTGAACAGCCCAGCGAACTTAGCACTCCCTTCTGACGGCAAAATGATGTGTAACTCAGCACCCACATCAGAGGTGATCGACGCGCCGGGGAGGTGACTCCGCACAGTGGAAAGAATCACGTCCCCGCCGCCGCCGTTGTTCGAAGACGCTCTCGCAAGAGTCAAAGTATACCCCGTTCCGTACCTGTTTTTCAAAAACAGCGGTGACCCGACGCAGGCTAATTTTCCAGCTGACATGATTGCAATTCTATCGCACAGCAGATCCGCTTCATCCAGGAAGTGAGTTGTCAACATGATCGAGGATGTCGCGGCTCGGCGTCGTATCACCTCCCACGTGAACCGCCGTGAGTACGGGTCCATACCCGAAGTGGGCTCGTCCAAGAAAACGACGTCTGGTTTCGTGACGAACGCGATTGCGAGGGATAATTTGCGTTTCTGGCCTCCGGAGAGGTTCCCGGTAGGGGTGTCGAGTTTTTCGAGTAGCGCGACTTCTGCGACGGCATGTACCACAGCATCCCGCACCTCACTCCGGGGCATCCCCCCGAACGCAGCGTACAGCGTCAAGTGCTCGCGCACCGTCATCATCGGCCAAAGCACGTCGAACTGGGGACAAATTCCCAAACTCGCGCGGATCGTGGACATGTCGGTCTTGATTGACCTTCCATTAATCAAAGCGTCCCCTCCAGTGCTGTCAAGCATACCGGTGAGCATGGAAATTGTAGTCGTCTTGCCCGCGCCGTTATGGCCTAACAAAGCGGACACCTGACCAGGGACGAATGTCACGGATAAATCATCAACAGCGACGACGCCGTTGTCGAACGTCTTTTTCAGGTTTCGAATTTTAATTGTCGCATTTTTGGAAGCTTCCGCGGGTAATTTTTCAAACGTCTCGCCGACTTCTTCCACGTCTAACGTATCCGAAACGTCGTCGAAAGGGTTGGTACCCGAGTTAGGGAACCAGAACTTCTTGGTGAACAGAAACCAGGGCTGTTCACGCGTGCCGTACTCCTTGGGCCAGACTTTGTCTAAGTACCAGGTGAGGAAGCCGAAAAGAACGCAATCCAGGACGGTCATGCCAATGACGCTCCAAGCTGTAAACGTCCCGTCGCGGTTCAGGTTCTCACCCGCGGATTCGAAGGTGACACCCTTCTTGGCGAGCTCTAACCGGGCTAAAATATCCCCCCACTGGTTGATGGAGGAGCCTGGTAGGAGGCACACCGCTAGCCAGCCGGAGCCGCCTGATGGCGTGGTGATGCGGACAGCGATAGCGGGCGCAATGCTCATGACGTAAACGAAACACCCAACCACAGACGCCGTGATGCTCCGCGAAAAGCACGTACTTAACATGTAGTTCCACAGAATACAGCTCGTGATCCACGCGGTGTAGAAGATGAGTTGCATGATAGGATTCGTATATTCGAACGGGTAGATCCCTATCACGACCAACAGCACGACGGTGCACATCCCAGTGACCCAGTGCGTGAAGAACCAGGAGAGCCAGTACATGTTTGATGACATGCCCATCATCTGCATGCCTTCCCTTAATCGAAGCTCCTTTTCCACGACGACGGATTTCATGATAATAACCACGTTTGAAATGAACGCCAACGTGCCGATAATCGCGAACACCCCGGCGGCGATGATGCCGCCCAGGTTGAAGTCGTACCCGAGCCAGGGGTAGGGGCGGACGGAGACGTCGAGGTTCACGGAATAGTCATTTCCGCCATCCTTCGTGTCGATAACCGCCTCATCTACAGCTGTGCTTATGCGCAACACGTGCGCGCCGTGTCTCCAGTAGTTTGAATCCGCATCAGTGCCCCACTGGCTGGCGAACATTTCCTGGGTAAGTTCAGCAATATCGATATTATTAGATTCTCCAAAACTCGTCTCGTTGACCCGGATGGTGTAGGTTATAGCCTTTGAGTCTGGAAGAGTAGTCCCAGTCAAACCCGAATTAAATACAATCTGTGCCACGGCGACGTTCGGGTTGTCAGTGACCCACGTGCTCGCGGTGGCGTCGTCGGCGAAGGTTTCGACCATCAGATCGGCAATAGCGCCTATTCCATTTGCATAACACGTAGCGTCTCGAAGACACGCGTCGCTACAGCTCGTGTCCAAGTCAAACGTGCTGTCTGTTCCGTAAATCAGCGCGTTCAACAGGATCACAGTGTTTGGGTCACTGATGTTCATGGCCGCGAAGTTCTCGCCGCACGAAACCGCGTTGTAGAGCCATGAAAACCCGTACCCTTTCGCGTCCGGCCAGTTCGACTTACTCGCGTCGCACACTAAACTCACGTACGCCTTTTTAGTCACGTCGATGACTTCCTCTGAGTTGGGAGACGCGACCAGCTTGTACCCAGGCGCGCAGTCCGTGTTGTCCCACCGCGTGCTCAGTTGGTACGGCTTGGCGAACACGTCGTTGTTTCTGCTGTCGTCCACTAAAGCTTTCGGGAGGCACAACAGTGCTAGGAAGAAACAAGGTAAAATGATTTCAACGCCTGTGCAGCAGCACAAAATGCCGCGTGTCTTCAGCGTGAAGTTCTTACGCACGAGCGCGGCGAACTGGGACCGATCGCTGTGTTGGGGTAGGGGTCAGGGTAGGGTAAAAGGATGGATGGATGAAGGAGAGTTGATCCAAAGCGAAACGTTCCAAATTCCAAAATAAGACAAAACAGTGTCGGAAACGTGACACGTGTTGCAATGGCGGCGAGGAGGAGGGGGAGGTTGGTGAGTGTCTCGTGTGGGTGTGGGTGACGCGATATTGCCGCGATGATTGCGTATGTGGTCCACATGCCACTCGTCGCGTCGCTTGCAAAAGACCATCGCCATTCGAACTGCCCGCGCGTGTTCCGCACAAGCGGCGTCGGTCACAAAATGGAGAGGTCTTCTGCAACCCTTTCGCGGTGCAGGGACGCCAAAAGAAATGAAGGCAAGTAAGAGTCAGGCGCGTACCTCACGGGCCCGCGGGCATGGCCCTCGGGAGCCATGAGATTATCCCGTTTCGGAGGGGGAGCCCCGAACGCGGAGTGCGAAACGCGTGTCGTGGCGAACAGCGCGCACACGCGTGTGTGAGGAAGGAAGCGTCAGATCCTGACTCAGGAAAAGCGCAGAGCGCCACGTGCCGTTCGACAAGCGAGGAGGGATTTCTGGGCATCGATTTTTTCGTGAGTCGGGCCTCGGACAATAATCAAGCTACAGCGCCGCGCGCGTGTCCGTCCAGACGGCGTGGGTTCAGTGGGACTTCTAGTTAGAGTAGTGTGTGTACGCGCACGCCAGTGCTCCACGATGGCCGATGAAACGGAAACGTATGACCTGAGCCGGGAACAGGAGCTTCGTATTGAAGTCGGCCACGGGCAATTAGTTCAGGTGATTTTGCAAGATGGCACCGCCGAGATCTTCGGGACGGAGATTGCGAAGGGCGCGAGTGTCAAATTACCGGGCGGTAAACATGCACTATTTACATGGTCAGGCGCGTCAGTGGACGTCAAAGGCGTGTACGAGGAGTGCTACGTCGCGAGCGAAACCCCGATGGTGGAGTACGTCAACATAAGTAGCGTATTAGATGAACGAAGAAATGTCGCGAAGAGTGATTCAACGAAGGAAATGAACGGCCCGCGAGTCGCGTTGGTAGGTCCTACTGACGTGGGCAAGTCAACGTTGTGCAAGCTTTTATGCAACTACGCCGTGCGCAAAGGATGGTCACCTCTATTCGTGGACCTGGATCTAGGGCAGAACAACATAGGCCCGCCGAGTACTATTGGCGCTGTTCAGGTTGATCGCGCACTTGACGCCACCGACGGGTTCGTCAACCTCACCGACCTCCCGTTGGTCTACTTCCACGGCGACACCTCCCCCGGGAACAACCCTGATTTGTACAAGCACTTAGTCGAAAAGCTATCCACGATGGTCGACCAAAGGGGAAACACGAACCCGGACTCAAGAAGCTCTGGGTTAGTTCTGAACACGATGGGGTGGGTGGATGGGGCGGGGTATAAATTACTATTGCACGCCTTGGACGCGTTCAAAATCACCGACGTATTAGTAGTCGGGCAGGACAAGCTCCACGCGGGTTTAGCCCGCGACTTCCGGGGTAAAACGCAGTTTGCGACGAAAACCCCGGTGCAAGTGTGGCAGGTGAAGAAATCGGGGGGGGTGGTGGAGCGATCGCCGCAGTTTCGGCGGCAGACGCGTGAGGCGGTTATCAAGAGCTACTTTTACGGCGCGGATGGGGAGTTGAGCCCGTCTAGCACGTCCATTGAATTTGGAAAGGTGAGCATCTTTAAGATTGGAAGTGGCCCCCGAGCACCTTCATCCGCGCTGCCCATCGGTCAGAAGACGAGCGCGGACCCGTTGCGAGTGACAACCGTGGCGCCGAGCATGGCTTTGTTGAACTCTGTGTTAGCGGTGAGTCACGGGAAGACGACGGGCGAAATTCCAAACACGAATGTTGCGGGGTTTATTTTCGTCACCGAAGTGGACATGGTGAACAAGAAACTGACGTACATGAGTCCCACGGGAGGGGGGTTGCCGAGTAGGAACTTAATCACAGGGACGTTGAAGTGGATCGAGACTTAATGGGACGAGAGAAGGAATGCTTATTACAAGAGCTCATTTATAACGACTTTGTATGAAGAATAGTCATACTCCGTCTCAATCACTCAATTCCATCAATAACTCATTCCCCTTTGTTGAAGAAGCCTTTGCCAAACTTCCCGGTGGTGGGTTCCTCGCCAAGGGCGCTTTGAATTTTCGCACACTTGGAACGGCCCTGGTCTTCCCTGAAACAAGTGTCAATAGCAGACACAGCATTACTGATACTCGCCTCTTCGCCGTTTTCCTGCCAGTAGAATTTGGTTCCATACTTACTCGCTAATCGAGTCCAGAACGATGGAGGCACTTCGAGGTCGACGTTACTGCCCACTGAAAAATTTAAGATGTTCCCCAACCCGGGGTCCGCCACGAACACCACGGTGTCGTCATCCACGCCCCAGTAGTCCTTCACGGCAAGCCCTGGTGTTTGGGGATACGCCTGCGCCAAGACTCTCAACTTGATTCCCGTGTCTTTCTCCAGGTTTTTCACCTCATTCGTCAATCGTGCAACCTCGCCTTTCGTCAAATACCCCGCGACGTCGATAACCTCTACTACTGGGCCGCTTGGAAGCAACTCGGGGTTGTTCACGCCTTCTAACCTTGCGTGGGATGGGGCAGTGGTGGCGGCGATGATAGCTGCCGATGCCGCGAGACCCACGGCTGTGTCTCGTGCGGTTCGCAACGCACTCGCGCCGAATGCCTTTTCAGGGTTGGCCACGTCAGCGTCGGGTTTGGCGGACGCGCGGGTGGCGGTGGTCCTGGCACGCGTGCGGCGATGCACGACAGGTCTTGCAGTGGTAAACGCAACAGATGAACTAAGTGTGTATGCCATAATTGCCGAAAGTACTACTGTAGGTCCGAGCGCGCGGCGTGGTGTGCGAGGCTTTCGCAGTCCTATCCGATAATCTCACCTGGCCAGTTTCAGTCTTTTGGCAAGTAAAGAGAAATACAATCGTGTGAAGAGTCGCACGCTGTTTAATTCCTGTCCTGTATTACTACTACCGATACTATGCGACGACTAATAGAGGGTACTAAATGCAGAAGCCTATGAATAATAATGAAAAAACCTCTCACTTTCACGCCGTGGCTTCTGCGACCCGATTGCCAACGTCAACGACGTGATCAGAGAACTTGTATTCCCGATACACGTCCATTAATAATTTTCTCGCCGGCACCTTCGCGTTCAACCGCATACAAGCTAAAAACGACCCACTCAGTTTCCGGTGCAGCGAATACGCCTCAGCCGGCGGCGGCGTCAACCTGTGTTTCAGCATCACCTTCCCAAGCCCAGCGACGCGGCGGGTCATGTCGCGGTTAACGCTGAAGTCATAGAGGTTGTGAGTAGAAGCAGATTGACCTGAATCAGAAGTATCAGAACTTTTCTGAAAAGGCCTGCCAACTTGAAACCCGGCTTCCACGTGCGCGTCGATCAGGACTTGCGCCTCGTCCCCAGTCAAGAACCCTAGTTTGATAGAGGACTCAACGACCCCGTCTCGGTCCTTTTCAGCACACGCCACCACCATTTTAAGGTAGTCGTCGACGAATTGTTTGGGGTACTCTTTCGCGGCTCCGAAATCAATCATCGTCAACTGAGAACTCTCTTGGCAAAAGAGAAAGTTGGCAAAGTTCGGATCGCTTTGCATGAACCTGAATTCGAATAGTTCCCTTAACGTGCCTCTTAACAGCTCAGTGGCGACGTAATCCCGGGTTCCCTGGTCCAGCGTTGCGACTTTGTCAATCGCCATGCCCGGGGCGAAGGTTGTCGTCAGAACACCTTTACAGCTAAGTTCAGGAACCGTCATCGGCGCTTTCCACGCAGGATCGTCGTGTAATAATGCCCTCATGCGATCCGTAGACGCCAGTTCGTACGCATAATCGCACTCTAGCGTCAACTCCTCCTTCGCAGTGGCAACAGCGTGCTCGACATACAGCCCCTTGGGTAGCAGGTCAGTCATACTTATCATCCGCACTAAATTGTCGATATCGCTGTGAATTGACCGCGCGACGCCAGGGTATTGAATCTTCATGCACACGTCTACTGTTTCGAAAGTATCTTCTGACTGATTGCCCATAGGAACCCTTCGTCTCACCGTCGCCCGATGCACTTGGCCTATGCTCGCCGCGGCCATGGGCTCGGGATCAAACTCGACGACTTCCACGTCCCCGCCGTCGCGTAACAATCCATTCTGCGCTCTCCAGTTTTTTCCTAAATGACGCTCGATAGTTTCCAGCAGTTGCGCCGCCGGCATCACGTCCGCTCCTTCCCGAACTCTTTCCAGCGCTTTCGCGATCGCAGGAGGCACGACGGATTCGTCTTGGATGGAGAGCATCTGGCCCAGCTTCAACGCGGCGCCGCGCATGCGACAAAGAGCCACGGCTAAACGCTCCGCATTAGCTTCGGTCAGGAACACGCTGTCGTTGGCGAGTAAAGGTTCTGAGTAGTCTTGGTTGTTTTTATTTGAGGTATCGTCTAATGAGACCGCGCTTGACGTTTCTTTCCCTTTCCCACCTCCTCCCCTCCACGCCCTTCGGGCGGACTCAGCCATCGTGCCCGCGACTAATCCTGCTGCGAGCTGCCCGAAACCTAGCACCCGGGCCACGGGGGAAGAGGGCACCGCGACTTCCCGGCGGCGCACGGGCGCCATTTGAGACGAGAAGGATGAAGTCACCTTCGGTTTTTCGTCCATCAATGCATTCGGTTTCGTCACCGCTTGCTCAGGACGTTCGGACGTTGAAGCGGTTTCGTTCGAGTCATTTGTTGTTGCGGAGTGTCGTGCATGGGTAATATGCCGTTCGTTCACGAACACATCCTCACTCCTCGTCTCGGAAGCTGTCTTCGCCACGACAATCGGTGCTCGACGCACTACGCCTCCCGAGACAACCAACTCCGCGACCGCCTTTAACTCCATCGACGCCAGTGGTCCTCTCGTCGCGACGCCGCTGAGCGCCACGCCCAGGGCGCCGCGTGCCAAACGACCGAGAGACGATGTGATTTCAGACATCGTAAACGAGTCGAGCCACGAGCGAAGTGCGTGCGCTTCGCAGTCTGATGAGAGAGTGTCGACGTGGCTGAAAGCAGTGGCTCAAATGAAAGGACCTCCAAAACATTTTCTTAAATTCATTGCATCACCCCCTCTCCCTCGTACGGCCGTAATTTATGACAAGCCTTCCCCTCCACCCCCACGTCTTCCCCCGTTTTGCACAACGCGTTACACCCAAACAAAAGCGCCTCGTCTTGTGCGATGGGAGGCGGCGTTTTGCCAAAGTAAAAGTCACAACTCTTGTCTTCGAAGTTCGGCTTAATCGTTAATGGAAGGCCAAAAACATCTGTGAAAAAATCTTGCGTCGCGGTCTTACACATGTTCGCGCACATCGCGGTGCACCCAGATTCCTGGAGCCATCTGCACTTCTTGATATGCACCCGACTCTCAAGTAGCTCATTCAAGTCGTTATCTGAAGTCGCTCTCACTTCCATCGGTCCGACCATCCACGCGAATACCATCTTCGTGATAACCGCATTCAATTCTAACGAAAATTTATTCACGGGAAACAGCCTTCGGAACACCTTGTCCCCCCCGGGGGGCATTAAAGATGTCATGATGTCGAACGTGATGTCGCGCTGGCCGTTGAAATCCCGCCCTCGCATCTGTAAGAAACACAGCGCGATGAACTCATCGTAGGAGATGTTCTTGGGGGGCGGAACCTTAATGGCCATTGCTATTTTTCGACTGAACCACGCCATAAGGGCCAAGTCTAATTGGCTGTCTTGGTACCTCACCTTTGCCGTGCCATTTCCCCAGTCCTCCGGGAACTCCGCGGTGGCCAGGTTGAAGAAGGAGTAGGGTTCGGTGAATGCTTCTCGGGCAGGCTCGTGTTGCGGTGCTGTAGGTGAATTAGAGCCTGTGGATGCTCGTACTCCAACTACATCTCTTCGGTGTCGTCCTTTCGTCGCGCGAGATTTCCTTGCTTGGTGCACCCTGCTTGAGTCCGACATAAGCACGCGCACCGCAGGTCGCGTCGTTTCATCACGGCTCGATTTGTCTCGAATGCACACAAGTGCGCCGCGGATCGCGGCGTGGCCACTCCACACGGTCACAGATGTCATCGTCTGCGCTGCAAGCACTGGTGAGTGACCGACGAGGTGACGTAAATCAGCACTTGACTCGAAAATCCGAAATCGCGGTCGTCCCGAAAACAAGCCGATGCCCTTCCAGCTCCGCCGCATTCTACCCTGCGCCGGCACGCTTTGCCTAGGTCGGTTCTCGTGACGCCAGCTCGTGTCGTCATACATCGCGTTTAACTCACACGTTTCGGGTTAAAGACTTGTGCCAAGACACACCCCGTCTACGCGCATCCAAAGAGCGCCGTCCCGCCGCCACATTAAAAAACTCGCAACCGCCGACTGTCATGGGCAAAATCACGCGTTCCGTGATGCCCAAAGGCGGCCGCCGAGGAAGCACGGGTTTAAAAGGGAAGGTCCACCGGAGCGTGAGCCGGGTGCCTTTGAAAAAGACAATCGCACGGGACCGTTCGCAGGATTATCACGGCGTGGATAAACTCGAGGCGAAGGTGAGGGCGCTTGAAGAGGAGGAAGCGGGTGGGTGGGTTGGACTCAATGCGTTGGCGGTGAAGGCGAAAAAGAAGGATCTGAAAAACACGCGCGCAAAGCTCATGATCAAAGACGTTAAGCACGATAGGTAGAGCTGGGGAGAGTGTCTACACATGTCTACGGATGGCATTGTATCGAAAGTATATGCGAAAGTACAAAACCTACTCAGAATAACTGCCCCTACAAGAAGTACGGCACGCTCGCTCGCGGCGCCATCATCGTGGAATTTTCCGGCGTCTCCGTGAAATATTTTACGGTGCGTTCGCCAGTCTCATCAAACGCAAGCACTGAAGCTACGTTGCCACACCGGTAGCAGTAGTTAGGCGCGCTCCATACCGTGACTAGACTCTTCTCAGGAAACATGTACTTCAACCCTTCCTGTACCAGCTGATGCGCGCGGCAGATCAAGTCGAGGCCATTTATCTCATTGAACTCAGCGGTGACTCTTCTGCCGAACAACCACCCCGCCCCCCGCGGCGACACGGCCCAGGTTTCGATATCCTCCGGATCACTCCACATCATATCGCAGAACGGGCCCTCGTGGGGAATCTCGCAAAGGCGGTCGATTGTTCGGATCTGGTCCAACGCGCGGACATCAGGGGATAAGCCTCCGTGGACGCAGAGAGTTGTGCCATCAATCAAAGCACTTAACGTTAAATAGTCAAACACATCCGTGCACCACCTCCACGCGTTGGCGTTGCCGTATTTCCGCTGACACTCATCGTAGAACCCGTACACCTGTGTAATTTGTCGTGATTCGTGGTTGCCTCGGAGTAGTGTCACGCACTGGGGCCATCTAGCTTTCAACAGTAACAATAAAGTGAAGGATTCAAGACTGTTATACCCCCGGTCGACGAAGTCACCCATGAAAATATAATTAGTGTCGGGCACATCACCGCCGGTTTCCAACAGCTTCAGCAGGTCGTGAAACTGGCCGTGGATGTCGCCGCACACGGTTACTGGACTGCACACGGGCTGCACGTTAGACTCTTCCACTAATACTTCCTTTACATAGCCGCATAAAGCCTCTAATTCGGATTCTTCTAGCGGTTCACACTGCTTGATCTGAGAATTGTGTTTATCGTGTGGGGAGGTAGATTTTGGAGTGGGGATGATGTGTCAGGGAAGGTGTAAGGTGTGTTTGATTACGTGCAAAAACCGTTGGCATCGCACGCGTGGTGTACGCACAACACACACGGCGTCAATTTGTATCGCAACACGAACAGCACGACACGTCCGTTCGCAGATCGCACTTCACGCGGTTCGTTCGAAAAATGAGACGCGGAAACGGGTCCCCAAGTCCCCGCGGGGCTGGCTCGCACGTCAAAACGACGTACCTTTGCGATCCACGCGTCGAGATCTAGACCCTTCCCCATCACGCTCCGAGCGGGTGTCGAGCACCAACTGCGGGTCCAAACCGCGCGTCGTCCCGACCGCGCGTGGGTGAGTGAGGCTGCCGGTAAGGCGCTGGAAGACAAAATCTCGATGAAGCCGCCACTTCGACGTTTGACCGATTGATTGACAGCAAAGCAGAGGCGTTTCAGAAAATGTGAATGAGAGAACATACGTCGGACAGCGAAACCTCTTGCAGCCTTGTAAAAGCTTAGTTTCTTTCATTCTTTCATCTATCTAATCCCCTCTCTTCCCTATTCCGTCTCCTCTACTCCCGCTAAAAATCTATTATTACCAACGTCCAGCATGTAGTCATACGCTGTTGATACATTCTCGCCGCGAGCCATCTTAAGAATAGGCCCGTCCTCCGCACACGTATCCCCCCTGTCCACCTTGCAGCTCCCATGAGAAAAATCCGAATCCGAATCGTCACCATCATCCGTGCCCTCGCCACTATCTTCGTACGAGTAGTGCACCGCCCACGCCGAGTCCGCAATCGCGCTGGACCGGTCTTGGACGACGCGTCCGACTTGGTAAATCAAATAGTTATCCAAGCCGTGTTCCCCGTGGCCCAAATCCACGTTCACGTCACGCGCCACAGCCTTTAAGTTCTCCTCGATCACTTTGTTCACCAGCGCGTCCCCGAAGATGACTAAAACTTCACTCGCACCGGTCAAATTACCGGTGAAGTTTGACCGGTATAACGTGAGCTCTTCGGTCAACGCGGTGGTGACTTCGATTTGGTACGTTTCGTCGTCGTCGTCGGTGAACCATAGAATCGGAACGTTTCCAGCGTTGACTTCGTCATCCTCACTTCTACTCAACGCACAAGATATGAACCGTCTCAACGCCTCCGAATCGGTGTCGCACCAACCCAACATGTCGCCTCGGCGCACGTGAAGGGTGGCGAACTTTTTGTTTCGCAATTGTGGGGACGTGTGTTCGATCACTGCGAGTCGCGTTTTCTCTTCATCGTCCTCGGTGATTGTGATGGGCGTCCCTAGATTGGTGGTTGTCATTTTCCTGGTCAGTGTTTGAGTACCAGAACCAGTACCAGCCTGTCTAGTCATACTCGTTGGAGCAATCAACCCTAAAACTTTCACTAACCCAAAGGCTTCCAACAACACGATATCTGCTAATTTTTTAGCCAAGGTACTCGTAACGACCTGCGCCAATCGACAATCGCGCAGGAATAAATTGCCATCACTAATCGCGACGCCATTTGAGTCAGATCTTTGCAAATACCCGTGCTCTTTTAAAGACCCCTCTATTATTGTTAAATCGATAGCGTACATATCCCGGTCCGGTTTATCGCCGTATTCCCGTTGCCAGTACGCGTACCTCGCGCCCCAGGCTATTTCAAAATTCATCTGCCAGAAAAACGGCTTGCCGAGTTTCGTCAATTCGATCGCTCTACTCAAGTCGTTCAATATCTTAGAGTCAGTCAATGTATCTGGAGTATCACCAAACACTTCTACTCCCGGATTACGTCTGAAGTCCTTTAAACGGCCTATGGTTTTGAAATCCGCTCTCCAATCAAGGAACAAGGGTTTTGGTTTGTGTTTCGTTCGGTCAAATTCAACTAAACTTTCGTTGTTGAAATACAAGTCCCACCGCCATTCGAAGCCCAACACGTCGCCGTCGTTGTGCCCCGGGTCTAGGGTTAATTTAGGCGGCATCAACGCTACTTTAGTACACAGTATTTGTCCCAATTGACCCAGCATCTCTATGTAGTTCTGTCGGTCACCCAAACCAGCGCGCCACGTGGTGTTGTACGCTATTGCTGAAATTTGTAAATCGTTGGAGTGTCCACACACCCGGGTGCAAGATTCGCAGATTGGTGCGTCCACAGCAGGGTTAAATACTTCGTCATCGAATTTGCGTTCATTGGCGTTTAAAGCATCATCAGTGCCTTTTACGTATCGCGCATCATCATCTGTATCGATTGCAGCGTTCTCGTCAGTGTCCCAAACCCTGTGTCGCATGAACGACACGGTTGCCATCACTACCACGACCAAAAGCGCGACACAGCCGAAAACATTCAACACGCGTCGGAACGGGCCCGAGGTCTTGGGCTGTTGCCCATCCTCCGACACGAATAAAGGCGTACGCTCATCTATCTTCCCGCGCCGCCAGGACGACATCACAAGAGCTTGACGCCCTCGCGCCGAGTCTCCCTGTGAGCAGTAACAACTGCAGGTGTCGGGGTGTTGAACTGCTACGACGTACCAAAAAAACGCCACCGTGTGTCTCGATGACGGTTGAAATCGGTAAAATATTTTCACAAATGTGTACGTACGCCTATGTCATAAAATAAAAACCTCTACAAAACTCGGTACGCCAGCACGGTGAGGTAGTTCCCTTCCGGATACCCCGGATCCAACGGCTGGTCCTCCCCCGCGCCTCGAGGGGCACCTAAGGCGGTGATAGTCTTACCCGCACTCGCGGCCGCCGCAATCACGACATCCGGCAACAACCGATTCTGAGTCACCGCACCCGAGCACGAACACGTGACGAGGAGTCCACCTGGCTTGAGTAACTGCATAGCTCTCTTATTCAACCCGACATACTTCGGAGTAGCACGAGGAAGACTTTGCACATTAGGCGCCAACTTAGGCGGGTCCAACACAATAATATCGTAACTGTTCGCCTCGCCTTGTTCGAGTAAAAACTCCAAGTGCTTAAACGCTTCGGCTTTTTTAAACGAACAATTGAACCCGACCCCGTTGGTCATGGCGTTTCGAATTGCAATATCTAACGCGGGTTGACTGGAATCGACACCGACTACATTCTTCGCGCCACCAAGCGCGGCGTTGATTGCGAACCCTCCGGTGTACGTGCAGACATCAAGAACTTTGTCAGCATTGGACGCCCATTTTCGGACTTGCAAACGATTCTGTCTTTGATCCACGTAAAAGCCGGTCTTGTGACCAAAGGTTAAATCAACCTCGTATGTGACGCCGTGTTCCTTGACGAGTAAAGGGGTGTCACTTGAATGGGGTAACGTAGTCTCATCACCTGTTTTCGTGTCATACACTTTCGTCTCCCACTTAGGGTTGACGGTTTTTTCGGTTGCGGAGTTATTTTCAGCATCCCCAACGTCATCTTCCTCACCATCATCAATCCTCTCACTCTGTCTTTCCCACCCCTGCGTCCCAGTTTCAAGCGCAAGCATCTTATCGTCCACGCGCCACACCACGGTGTCAACGGAGGCTTCTGTTCCTAAAGCGGTAATAATATCTAACTTGTGCTTCTGCGTCCACGCCGAGCTGGAGGAGACGACCGCGAATGTTTTTTTGTCTCCCGAATTACTTTCTGAACAATCACCGTACACGTCAACGCAGCACCCGCTTAATCGGTCACCCTCCGCGTTCACTAATCGGAACGTAGTCGTTGCTGTATCAGTAGTTGGGGTATCACTCACTAGTCCTAACGTTTTCCTCAACTCATACGCTGCTTTAATTCGTGATTTAATCACGTCAGACACGTCGCAACGCACAGCTGGCGTGTTAGATCCGTCTTTCGCCACAATCTCAACTTCCCAGGCCATTTGCAAAACTCGCACGCGGTACATGGAATGCGGATTATACGTCCCCCAGGCGATTACTTTATCATTTTGATCGACCACGACGACTGGGTCGGAAATGTTTGGATCCCCTTCGACTGTTTCCACGGCACCGCCGTACACGATCGGGGCGCCGTCTAAAAACAAGTTCGCCTTGCCTTTCGCTAACCGGCAAAGAGACACCGCTTTTTTATCGACCAACGTTTGAAGCGCTTTTATGGATGCTAATTGTGCTTCGCTGAACTGCCTAGGTCGTTTCTTGACGATTGGAGTGTTACCTCCTCTTCCGTCGCCTCTTCCCCGCCCACCACTGCCGCGGCCGCCTCGAGAGCCTCTGCCTCCTCTGCCTCCTCGGCCTCCTCCTGGCGCATTAGATTGGTTCTCTGCCCGTGGGGATGCTGAAAACGACGCCGCCGCCGACGGGCGAATGTTAATCATGTTTCGAAGCGTGACGCCCCGCCTCACTACGTGTCCTACCGAACCTACTCGCGACCCGACCGCAGTCGCGAACGTGCGCGTAGCGAGCAGCGCCATCGTGCGGTAAAAAGTATACCTATGCGTATCCAAGACCTACGCACATTGACAAGGGAAGAGCTCGAAGGTGCGTTAAAAGTCGGCGGGCGCTTTTCGGAGCGAAACACTTTTTGGGTTTTCGAGAAGAGACGTTGAAATTCGTGAGCCGCCATTCACTGACCCTGGCGCGTGAGCGCCCTTGTGGTCGGTCAAAGCTGCGGCGTGCACGTCAAACACAGCTATGCTCTCATCGTGACCGGCTACTGGAATAAAAGGTGGGGGCGCGCGAAGGGTCACTCTCGGTGGACGAAACGGAACCACGATCGAGCGCCCAATTGGAGCGCCTCGTGGACGACTCATCAAAACCTTTGGACGAACACCGGGCGAAAATCCCCGGGCAACGCGGCGGAAAGCGCCAGTCTTAGCGGACAGGACCTTCAGGGTTAGGGTTTATGCCCTACCCTGGAGCAGCTAGCCATAGCACAGTCATGTGACCAACAGGGAAACAACCTGTCAACTCAACGGGGTTTACTCTCGACGCTGACCTCCACACCACAGACATTTTTTACTGCAGGGTAACGATACAGTATATACAGTGCACAGTGCTTCACTGCAGTGGAAATACAGTCAAGGTCCATGCGTTCTGGATCTGCGCCAGACCGTGACGATGCGTTCCATGTGTCTTGTCATTTTAATCTCACGGCGGCTACTTGCGAGGAACATACAAACGCGGCTTTAGCTGTACGCGCCATTACAGCCGATCGGGAGCGGTGCCCTCACTACAAGCAGAAAAACAGCTGCGCGACGTGCACCCTGTGTCCACACGGCAAGTTGAAGCGAAGCTACGTGGAGTACAACCCATGTTCTTACGGCAAGGTGTAGTACAACTGTTAGGTCTGCAACCCCTGCCCCCACGGCAAGGTGAAAAGCATCTGCTCGAAGTGCACCCCCTGCCCTATAGCAAAAATGAGAGGAACTGCAAGTTGTGCTACCCCTGTCCTCACGGCAAACTGAAGGGCCACTGCGCGGCGTGCAAAACGGAATGATACAAAGGTGTCCCTATAAACACCATCACTGCACGAAAGAAAAAAAATGATTAAAGGGATACACCCTGACGTTTCAACTATAACTACCCTCGCTACTCTTCGCCCTCTTCAGGCGCGTCTGTCTTGATTATTGTACTCCCCGAACCTGGCGTCCCGCGCACTTCGCAGCTCGTCCCGCAGCGCCGCGACCTCTTCAGGAATGTCAACCTCAAATTTCGAACACAGCTTTTCAATGTGCGCGCAATACACAGACGCTCTGTGTTCAAGAGGGCACCGCTCCCACCGCAGGTCGGAGGCTACTTTCGTGTACGCAGAGACGGCGACGAAAGAAGTGAATGGATTTTTCTTTTTGTCTTCGTCATCATCATCATCGTCATCCTCCTCCTCCCCATCCCCTTCTTCAAAGTCCTTCCCCGATTTCGCCAACAGTCGCTCATCCAATAAATCTGTAACACCCAACACTCGTTGGTGTAAAACCCTCTGCACGTGATTGTCAAAGAGCGACCGCATTTCGGTTTCAGTAAAGTCAGTCGTAACCGTCGCTCGGTTTTGCGAGTCGGCGAAGAGTTTCTTTTTTAAGTCGTCCCAGCTTGCCGTCGGATCCCGCAAGACCTCCGCCAACAGAATCTCAAAGTCCTCAACGCTTTTATTGTGCACGTTTTGTTTACGTAATCGGGAGATTCGTGCGTCGGCAACCGCGCGTTCACTTCGCAAGCGGTCCTCCTTGCGCTTTCGTTCGCGCACGCGTTCCGCGTCATCGGAATTAAATGTTTTCTTTTCATCCTGTTTTTCATTTTTTTGTTTTTCCGATTGCTTCTTTTCATCATCGTTCGCGTCTCTTACGAACTTTTCGAACATTCTTCGGCGTTCCGCGTGCGTTTTTATTGCCTTGAACCGTTTGTCGCTTTGAATGCTTCGCACAGCACGATCCCATCGGGATTTTGAGTCGACGCCTTCTTCGGTAAGAAGCTCGGTGAATTGACGCGCAGAGAGTTCCGCCGGCGATTCCATTTTTTGTTTTTCTGGTTCAACTATTTTTGCTTCATCATTCGCTTCACCTTTTTCCTGAGCTCTTAACATCCGGAGATCCTCCGGTGCGAGCGCGGAAACGGGCACTGAAAAGCCGTTGATGACCACAGTTTCCTCGGGTTGAATTTCATAAATATTCTCCTCCATATCGTACGCGTCCGGGTCGAACTCGACGTCGTCGTCGGTGGCGTCGTCATCGGTCGGAGTCGGCTCTGCATTTTTTTCATTTGACTTACCGGCGTTCGCATCCGGCGCGTTTGTTTTCATCTCCGCGTTGAGTTTTTGCACATGTTGACTCGTGGAGGGATGCCGGGCTGTTCCATCACCCATAGCAGGAGCTGCATTACCACCAGCCGCAGGACGTACTTTTCTTCCCCCTGACGCTCTCGCTTGTACAACCTCCGCGGGAGGGGTCCACGTGACTTCCTTTGTGTCAGGTCGGTGAAAGTACGACGGCTTTCCAGGCTGCGTGACCTCGAACCATTGGGTGCCTGGCACGGCGATTTGGGTTGGAGTTGTGGATGGACCTGCAGCACATGCATGCATCATAGGTCCCGGATCTGCGTACTCAGCAGGCCGTGTCCAAGTCGTTTCGTTCGTCATGCGGTTGTGGTAGTACACGTGTTTTCCATCCGCTGTGTTTAACGCGGTCCAAGGCTGCGTCGATGGATTGACGTATGTGCTATTACCAATGCTATTACCCATCCCTGGCCAACCTTGCAACCGCACCTGGTTCGTCATCGTTGGCGGGCCTCGGTTGTGGGGCAACCGCGCGTTCGGGGCGCGCCGGTCGCTCATGACGTCTCCGTAGCCACGCGCCCTGAGGTCTGATGATCAGAACCGACTGGAAAGGTGAAAATAGTTTCTCGGCGAAATTAATTTAGGTATTCTCCTCAAACCCGGGCGTGATGAACAGAGTGTGCCGCGCATCACGCGTGATGCGAGTCTCGTCGTCGCTTGTGTTGTGATGACTCGGCCATTTTGACAACCACGGCGTCGCCGTAAACGCGTGTCGGACCGTTGAAACCCTCGCTTTCCGTACGTGCCCGATTCTTGAATGCGTCCAGTCTTTTCACGCCCTCGATTCAACGATCGAGCAGACGACCCTACGCATCGAACGCGCGACGGTTCACGTTCCACCGTCGTATTTCCAACCACTACATCCACACACACCGCCAAAATACCCAAACTAAATAACCAGTGATGCAAACCGACTTCTCGAGCGATTCTTCGGAACGACCGGCGCGTCGTTATTCCGTAGTTCTGGTTTGTCACATCAAGAGACGCATTCGAATCAATGAATTCGAACCCAAAGACTGTATGAACAGGCAGTGTTTGAAAACGCGTTTACGTGACCGACTTGGAACCGTTGACCGACGCTGTTGAGCCTTACATGAGAGTTGTATTATGAGAGCTGAGGGGTATTTATTTGGAAGCGAAGACGGCGATGGTTTTTTCTCGGCGGATTCGCAACATGTTTTGTGTTTTTACGATTTTTTGAGATTTTTTTCGTGACGCTCTTCTTACTCACCTGACCACTCCACTTCTCATTTCGTTTGCTATGCCACGCAGTGATATAGTATGTACGCTAAGTACATTGTAGACGTAGTATAGATAGTTGTAGCGTATTCGTAGACTTGGAATTATATTCCAGAACGCGAAATATCGCTTACTTTTGCCAGTCACATCCTCGAATCCGAAACTCAGGGTGCCTGAAATATTTGAACTGGGCACACGTGATCATTCGTCCTCCGCCATCAGCCGTCACACCTCGCCGCGCTGTCCATCGACACGAACGATGGACGAGGTCCCTGGTATGACCCAAGTGCTTGGGGGCACGCGCGTTCCCCTGGATGGCAAAATAGTCAAGGCTGCGATGACCACGCAACAACCCGAGGGGATTCAAAAATGTTACCTAGATCTGGGCCAAACGTTTGGTGGGGTGTACGACAGCTTTAACGAGCTCGCCAAGCAGTTGGCGTCCGAGGACGGCAACGGCACTGCGATTGACAAGTTGAAAGCGGCTTTGCCCAAGCTGGTCGCAGTGCAAGCGTCGAACGCCGCACGCCTGGAAGCCATCAAAGAGTTTTCGAATACGTACCAATGCTCAACCGAGAAGACTGACTTTCAAGAGCAGCTGTTAACCATTACTACGAGCGCGTTAAGACGGCCGGGCATCGCGTCTGACCCTGCCGGCGCCGTGAAACAATTCGGAAAGGCCGTCAACGAAGGTAAGGCGATCAAGGAAGGCCGAACAGAGGATGACGATGAGGATGCTGATTTGGTCATTACGCAAGCTGGCGGGGGGGGCGGTGGTGGAGGGTACCAACCGCCGAACGTGAAGTGCCCGATTTCGGGAATGAGTCTGAAGGACATACAAGACCCTGTTGAGGACGACAAAGGGTACGTGTATGAAAGGCAGCCCATGGAGCAGTACATTACCCAGCACACGAGGCGAATCCGGGAAACCGCGGTGGACTGTCCTCAAAGCGGCACTACGCACAAAGTGTCCTTAGCGTCGTTGAAGCCGGCGATGAAATTGTTGCGACAGAGGAAAGTCGCGGAGCTCGCCCGGAAACGTCAACGAGACGCGAGCGACAGCGACGAGGACGAGGATATCATTGTAAGCCCTTAGTCGTGTGGTGTGTTAGTAATAGCTAGATGTACGATTGTCTTTTCAATACAAGCATTTCAACACGATTTAATGCTCAATACTTGCGGCTTATTATGTCACGTATCCTCCTCTTGTGATATTATGTCGTCAATTTATCCTCCTCATTAATACAACCCAATAAATTTCCACCACGCTCCGCCGACGATGCCCCAGATCAGGATATTAATGACGCCGAGGATTCCGCCTACTTTGAAGGTAGTGGGAAGGTCGACGTATCCGGCGCCGAAGTACACGGCGCCTTGCCCTGAGGCGTAGTGCGTGATGGCGCCGAATAGGTTGGTGTGGAAGGCCATGGTGAGGCCGGCGAGCATGGGGGGCGCGCCTGAGGCGATCATCATAGCCATGAACGCTGTGGAGAGAGCAGCCACTTGTGCTGTTTGGCTCGCAAACAAGTAGTGCACGCCAAAGTAGCAAGCATGCAACAACACGAAGGTTTGTTGCCACCCCATCGCGGTTTTCGCCAGTGCGCCGGCGACGGAATCGGACAAGAACGCGATGAATCCCATTTGGTTTAATTGCGCGCTCATTCCAATCAGCACGGCGAACCACAACAACGTGTCCCACGCGCCTTTCTCGTTCAAGCAATCAGCCCAGGTAATGACACCGGTAAACAGCTGTAGAGACATACCAAGCATCGCCGCGGTAACACTCGACATGCCAATCTTGTCCCCGAAGATCCAAAGAATGACGGTGAGACCCATGGTAACGCACACCATGGTTTCGTCCTGCGACAGCGGGCCTAATTCTTTTAATTTAGCGGCGGCTTCAATGGGCGCGTTGGGGGTGTCTTGGATTTCAGGGGGCATCAGTTTGAAGACCAATAAAGGCGTGACTGCTAATCCCACGATCGCTGGTACACAGGCGGCTTTGAACCACGTCAACCAAGGTGATGCGATGACGATGCCTAAGCTCGCAGCTAACTTCAAACTTAACAAGTTTTGCGCCGCCGCAGTCATGCACATCGCGCTGCTGTGCCCGGAGCACTGCAGCTGGGTTTGAATTAAAAACGCGCCCAATTTGTTCGCGGTGGGGCCGGGTTCGGAACCCGCGTTTTTTGCCAACGACTTGATGATAGGGAGGTACACGCCGCCCGCTCGAGCGGTGGTACTAGGCATCGCAGGCGCCAGCAGCGCCTCCGAGATTGAAAGTCCATAACTCAAACCAAGCGTAGATTTCCCCAAAGTCTTCACGAAAAACGTTGCCACCCGATCCCCTAACCCCGTCTGCACGAACCCTTTGGCGAAGAAGAAGGCTAGCACGATGAGCCAGATCACGTCGTTGGTCATGGCGCTGAATGCTTGCTGGAAGGTTAGCGTTTTCGTGACAACCGTCGTCGAGAGACCTAAGAACGCCCACGCGCCTACTGGAAGTGGTGTCAAAACCAGCCCCGTTATAGTCGACAGAAAGATCGCCAGTAACGTCCACGCTTGCGGGTTCACCCCACCCGGACAGGGAATCAAAAAGTTCACTACGACGCCTACCGCGATTGAAATCGCAGCGGCGCCGAGCTTTGCACCTTTCCACACGAATTCGGTTTTTTGGGAATCAGATGAGGATCCCAAATCAGCGGCGGAGAAAGTCACGGCGTTGGCGGAGGCGGTCGGGGTGGTGGATTGTCTTTTCTTGACCGCGAAGGGCTTGCTCGCGACACCTACCGTACTCAACGCGCAACTCGATTGGCCAATGGTGGCGCGGAAGGACAACTTGGAGTTGGTGGGTACGACGCGGGCGGCGGTCGGGGAAGCGGTGGCTAGATGAGGGGAAGGGTATGGGGACGGAGGAGAAGGCATAGAGATGGTGACTGTCAGCGATGTGCAATTCTAGACAGTGTAGCGTGTGCGATACGCGAGTAATATCAGCAAATACTTCCGGTATCCGTCGGGCATGTCAATCCGTGCTCCTATTCGTCGTGTCATGGCTGGCGGATGACCAATCCGAGAAAAGCGTTTGGGAAATCAAAAACCAATCGCGACCGAGGAAACGGATGTGATGAGCTCGATCGCCAGACGTACCTCCGCCTGTGCGATTCACGCGCACTGGACGAACATGGCCCGCGACGACAGCGAACGGTCGGGGTTGAACGGCGAACATCTCGTTTTGGGCCGGGGGGCGACAAGAGAGTGTGAGGGACAACGGTAGGTTTTCAGGGTTAAAAGAGTTTTGTTGTTCGTTTTCATTTTCAACAATCTTTGTGACAAAATTCCTCTCACAACGTCAACGCTGGTATGCTAGCCTCTTCATCGTTCAATGCTCCATAGGCATCGTCTTCGGGATCGACATCATCGTAATCTTTCCAAGCCCAGATCGCACGCCAGTCCGTGAAGTCGTTGACGGTCCGGCCATATCCTTCGAGCACCTCGACTATTTGCTCATCCTCGGCGATCACTTCCAACCCGACGGCGTCCAGATCGAGGGGAAGCAGCGACAGCGATTTGAACATCGCATCAACGAGCACTGCCGGTGTGAACATTAAGCACTTCGACGGCATATTCGAAGCGTTGATGTGATCATCAGATCCACTAGCCAAAAGATGAACTGGCTGCATCCCTCGTGCCAGGACGTGGAGTCGCAACCGAATTCAGTCGAGTTTTCTCTTTGTTTCACGGTGCCGTTGAGAAAGTCATCGACGTAGTAATCAGAGCCGTCGTAGAAGCCGTGTTCAAGGAGTTGCGCGATCACGAGCTTGATCAAGATCTCATAGCGATGGAGGTAGCGCGTTAAAAGGTGATTCAAGCTGCGCATATCGGTTACGCGTTCTGCGTGAGCCTCCTTTGTTGTCCTCTTACCGTGCGGCTCCTCAACGTCGAGCTTAAGGTCATTCAAGTCAGGCATACAAGCCAACGAACCCGTGGCAAGCGTTTCTTTTCTCATAATCGTGATTATACTCTGCGCGTACGGTAGTATTAACTTGTAATGACGCATCGGTGAGGCATTACCCCACGTAGTCGTGTCGTATCTCGGATCGCCGAGCAGCTTCCTCCAGCTTGCGTAGGGAAGGTCTTCATACTCAGTGGGGTCGTCCCTAAAGGTCCGCATAGCTTGCTCCGGGACGAATTTGAACGCGTCCTCCACGGTGGAAAGCGCATCGGTCCGGCACTCGTTCTCCGTGTCGATGGTTCGGCAACACTTGTTCACCGAGGCGAGGCGTGCGCAGTCGACTAAGTTAAACCCCAACGTGTCTTCGTTCGTTAAACAAGCTGCCGCAGGTCCGTAAAACGGTGCTCAATAAGGCCTCTGTCTTCTCGGCTACCACCTTGCGCGTGTCGCTTCGCGTGGTTCTCGTCGCGACGACCGCATCGGAGTCGCTCTGAGAGATGTCACCGAGCTTCCTTCGTCGCGTATCGGGCATTGACGCGTCTGTCATCGTGTCTTCAGCGCGCGGCGAGATATGCGCGCGTCCAAAGTAGTCGTGGCTTGAAACGCGGGTTCAAATATGCAAAATTAGGGCAAATCTTCGTCGAGCCGAAAAGAAAACGTGCTGAAGACGAAAGCGGACTCCAAAGGGAAAGAGTAGGTAAAGGTTTCTTGATTCAAATTGTGTATGCTACGTTTTATCACGCGCTGTCCTTTGCGTCCTTCGCCAGCTTCTCGTACACATTGGCCACGATCATCCTCAAATCATCGTAGCTGTCGTTGGTTTCGTGGCTCTTTTCGTTGTCGCCCGTGTCGTCGGCGCTATCGAAGTTGTCGTCGTCATCGCTGTCACTGCCTAAAACGGACGCATACTCGAGCGGAAGATCGTCGTAGTTTCTTCACGGCCCGATAGCACGCCAATTGTCCTTGAAAGCTTCGACGGTCATCTCGTATTTTAATGTGCCTTGGAGTACTCGTCCTTCGTGAGTACCTCGTAGCCGATCTCATGGAGGTCGAAGGGAGGCACTTGTAGTGATCGGTACACTTTTTTACCGAGCATGTTCTCGCGTAGTTTTCTATCGATCGGCTAGTTCGAATCTGCGAGGCGCGCGTCGTCTCCGCTGTTGATGCGGTATATCAACTCGTTATTTCCGTCGCGCCAGGACGAGGAAAACGTACCGAATTCGTCTCCGCCGTACATAACGCAGCGTTTCATGAAGTCTTCTACATGGCAGCATCCGTATTCTAAGCTGCCTTGAAGTCGGTGCGCGATGACAAGTTAAATCAAGATGCCACACCGATGGTTGTGATGTTCCGAAAGTTGAATGATGCTGCAAATTTCTTTCTTTTGTTCCTCGCGTTCCGCGTCCGTTTTGCCCGGCCACTTCGGCTCGGCAGAGATGTTCCTTCAGTTCTTCCATGTCTAGATCCCAGTCACTCTAAATCTCGCAAAGAGACCTTGCCGTCATGATCTCGATAACCTTCTGTGCTTAAGGTAGTATTAAGCTGTAACACGCCATGGGTGTGGCTGCTTCCCACGCGGTCGTTTCGTACTTGGGTCGCCCAACCTTCCTCTCCAGGAAGGGTAAGGAATTTCTTCCCGTTCGTCCGCAAAGGAGTCTGAGCCATAGCCCGCTTCGAGTTGCGAGGGGTCGAATTCGTAAGCCTTCTCCAAGGCTGACAGCTCTTCATTCCAGCAGTCGTTCTCGACGACGATGGTTCGGCACGACTTGTTCACGGCGGCGAGGTTTGCTCAGTCGACAAGGGAGAGACCGTACGTGTCTTCTTTTACCAAACTTCCGCACGTCCTCAACACCTGGTACAGAAGTCCTTCGGTCTTCTCAGCAACGACCTTTCTCGGGTCGCTTCGCGTGGTTCTCGCGAGTGCGCAAAAATCGCCAGCACCACTCTGGTGGATCGTATCGTGCATGATCGCGTCGGTCATCGTGTCCTCACGCGTGGGGAGATATGCCGCGTTCAGATCAAAGTTGTTGCTTGAAAAGCCAAAGGGGTTTTAAATAGCCAAAAGTCGGAAAGTCCTAGAAAAGCTCGAGCACGTCGTCGTCGTCTGTTTGCGCCGCGACGCACACCAGCAACGTGCACGACTGCCGTTACCATAATCACCGCTGCCATAGCAACCAATCTCTGACATCAACTCAACATGGCCACGACCCCGACGCCCGACGGCGTACTCACCGTGCTTAACGCCGCAAATGACTCCTCGACTGTCGTCGTTTCCCAGAACCCTCCTGGCGGGGCGGTGAAGCGCCGCGGCTCATCGATCCTGGACGACAGCGCACTCGGCGACGAGCCCCAACACGTTGATATGACCTTCGGCAAAGGCCTATTACCGGACGAAGCCAAAGCAGAGTTCAGGCCAGGTGCGATGGATGCGATGGATGCGAGAAGAGCAAACACAACAACAACAACAACAACAACAACAACAACAACAACAACAAACACCTCTCGAAACCCTATTCGATGTCAACTGCTCTCTTTGTCAAAATATATAGAACCTCACTGACGTTTTATTATCTCTCCCCGATTCAAACACAGGTCTTCTGCAACTCTCCATGTGTTCCAACCGCTACTGTAAACTCGATATCGGTTTCCTGTACGTAAACGTGTGGTCCGAAACGCTGGGGTACTCCTTCGCGCTCGGACTCGATATGGACCCGGGGTCTATGTTCCGAGAAATTTCCAATCCATTATTTTGGCGCGCGATTCTCGCTGAGTTCTTAGGCACGTTACTGTTCCTATACATCGCGTTAACGACGGCAGTTTACCGTGACGCGTACATAGTAGACAGTGTAGATATGTTACCGGAACAAGCGGACGAGACCACGGCGCAAATCGCCACCTCAATCATAGCCTCAAACGCCAAGGCGACGTCGCACTTGGTCATAAGCTTAGTTTTCGGCCTTACCATTTTCCTCCTGGTCTACGCCTTCGCACCAATCAGCGGGGGCCACTTCAACCCCGCGATCACGTGGGGACTAGCGGCTACGAAGAAGGTAACCGTCGCGCGGGCGGCGTTCTACTCTGGCGCGCAGCTGGGGGGGGCGGTGGTCGGAACGCTGCTCGCGAAACAACTTGACGAGCAGTACTTCGACGACAATGGAGGCGGCGTGAACGGAAACCAAGGGTCAAGTTCTCTAAACGTCACCTCAAACGAGATGTTCATCGCCGAGGTCATCGGTACGTTCGTATTGCTCACCGTGGTGTACTGCACAGTTGACCCGCAGCGGTCAGCAAGCGTGATGCATATCAGCGCGTTAGGGCCGCTTGCGATTGGTTTAACAATCACAGTGTGTCACTTGTTTTTGCTTCCGATCGACGGGTGCTCGGTGAATCCGGCACGAAGCTTCGGCGCCGCGGTCGTTGCTGATGACTACTCAGACCACTGGGTCTTCTGGTGCGGCCCGTTCGCCGGTGCGCTACTCGCCGCCCTCGTCAACGAAATCTTCTTCAAGGGGAGAAAGGGGTTCGAAGACAAGTGGAGCAAGTAGAAGAGGGAGTGGAGTAGGGTGAAGAGACACGCAGAAAAATAAAAGACAAAAAAGAGACAACATACAAAGAGAGCATTCGCGTTGCAATCGACTCACTCGACCTCACTGATATCCGTAAACTCGCCGTCTCGAGTGTCACCAACAGCTGCGCCATCTGCTTTCAACATGTCCTCCGGGACTTTCAAAACGTGCCGGTCAATAAACGTATGAAACCGCTTGGCGTACGCTTCGGGGGGCTGGCACGAAATGTCCGCGCCGCACATCAGGGTTCCGAAACAAAGATTTTCTGCAACCTTCGCGGTGCCGTACTGGGTTAGGATGTCGATGATGCCGAGGTACGCGAGGCCAAAAGGTGTTTCAAGTGCTCTTAGCTGGAACTGTAACTGGGTGTCATCCGCCGCTGGTTCCGCAAAAGGTCCAGTGAGGACCGCGGGAGAGTCCAGGGTGTTGGAATCGTTCATATCGATGGAGTCGAAACCCTTGTGCGCAACAAACCCCTTCGGGGACACAGGCGGCGAGAAGTCGTGTGACACCGCGCCAGAGCCGAAAGACCCGTAACCACGCCGCGCGCGTCTTCCTGCAGGTGATTTCAGACCCGTCTCTGTGTCCTCCGCGGAAGTCGCTTCCCCGCCTTCGCTGCCGCTGGTGATTGTTTTTTTACCGTCGTCGTGTGAAGCCACTATGTCTTTTGACTCTATACCCTCCCCTATCCCCTCGTCGTCGTCGTAAAAGTGCAACCCCACCATCATGGAGTAGTCTATTAGCTTGTTACGTTCCATGAACGCCACGTCTTTCTCTATGGCCTTTTTAACATCCTCCGCCAGCGGGTTCTCGACTTTCAATTCGGTTTCTAAAAAGTCAAGGTCTTTCAAAACAGCCGCGCTGCCTTTCAACTTTTCCTTTGAAGAAGCCCTCCTCCCTTTCGTTGAGCCTTTCAAATCGAACCGCTTACTAATCTCGTGCATCGTGGCGAACCAGTAGTTCATTATTATGAAGTGCGCGGATCGTGAGCCGACTTCTATCGAGTAGACACCATAATACTGCGGTAACAAACTCGTGCTTTTGTTCTCCTTCGCATGCGAACTGTATTCTCCGAGAATATCGAGAAGAACGTCCCTTTCCTTCGCGGTGCACGTTTTAACCAGGAACCTTGAGTCCTTGGAACAGAAAAACCACGAGCTTGATTTACCACTCGCAGCACTACTGCTAATGACCCTTAAACTCGTCTCTTTCGGTAAAAATATATCAGGCGAGACGTTCCCGCTCGCGCCGAAGAACGATTGATCGACGGTTCGCGAACATATTCCTTCTTCCCTTATTTCGCCTTCGTAGTCGCTGTCATTCGCGGAGAGATCAGTCGACCCGACGGAGTACCTTCGGGTGTGGTGAGGTGCTCTTGTTGTGCTGTAAACAGGCGGCGGCGGAGCGTCTGCGGTGGAAGTGCCTGCACCATCCGTCGAAAGCTCTTGGTCGTCGTTCACAAGCACATGCCCAGACTTGACTGTGGAAAGCTCTTGGGAATTCCTTTTCGTAGCTTCAGGAACAGAGTCTTGAGCAGTATCTTGACCAGCGCCTATTGTATTTTTCTGCTTAGTTTCAAGCGCGAAGGACTCGGCGTAGTTCGGCAGTGACAAGCCCCACGCAGCGCGTACCCTCTCAAACCGGTTAGGCGCGTGCGTCACGAACCGGAACGACGGTAACTTCGTGCCGTCCTCAACCTTGGCGCCAGCGACTTCCATCACGCGTTGATGGTCATTTTCAGTCAGCATTTGGTCAGTAACATCTGTGAATGAATCCGCCTGTTTCTGCGCTTTTAAACTCAAAGTCAACCCAAGCTGCATGCAAAGTGCCAGTTGTGTGGTGGTTTGCTCCTTTGCACTCACCACAGCCCCCATGGTGTTCGTGGCATGCACCAACCTCTTCAGCCGTCGTCGCGCTTTCTTCGCCCGGCGCTTGGCCTTTTTTCGCTCCCTGTTTGATTTAGATTGCTGCAGTGACGAGTCGTGGTCGGTTCCACTGCCAACAACGTCACCGTCTCCATCGACAGCACCCACTACCTTATCATTTTCATTATTCGTGTCGCCTTTCTTTTCCTTCCGGAAGCTCATCCCCTTCGTGAACGTGTTGAGGAACGCCGCTGGCGAGCGCATGGCCGCTGCGAATGCACCACTCGCGTCTGATGACCTCGGCGACCGAGTGGGACTCTCCAGCGGCGTCTCGTACCCGCTCGTCGCGACTGATTTATCCGTCTGGTTACTCTTTCTGAACTGCCTTCGCGTATGTCGCTCCTCCGCGGTTGTGCCATCCTCGTCATCGGCTTGGTCGCCGTCGGAGGTTTGTGAGTGGTCGTCTTCGTCGGAGACGATTTCAGTTGGATTAGATTCAGCCTGGATCTCAGGATCCCCAATGGTAACATCTACCGCAACCGCGACATCTTCCGGTGCCACGTCCGTTTCCGTAGTGCCCGCTGGGACCTCCTCCGCCACTACGACGGTACCACTGCTAGATCCGACACTCGCTTGCGTTTCCAAACCCCGAACATGGTCTGGTTCCAGGCTCAGGTGTACCTCCTGTGGCACATTCGAGGTAACTGCGGTCTCGACATCGATCGGTGCCGATGTCGGGTTGCCCACCTCACCCGGCGTCTCCGTCGCGGACACCGATGCATCACCCGCGGACGGTGTCGTCGTATCACCAACCATATCGTCACCCCCCACAGGAGGTTTCTTCATTTTACGCGCCATCCCCGAGGATGACGCGGCGCATCAATGACCGTGAAGAACAATCCCGACGCGATTTTAAAGACACTTGGAGAGACCGTTGACAAAATGCGAAACGTTTTGCCATCTCGGACGAAACGACGGCACTGCGCGGCGCGCCTCCCCGTGAAGGCACGGGTGAAGGTAGGGAGTGCAACTCGTCTACGCCCCAAATGCCCCCTCCCTTCCAACGCCCCACCGGCATGGTGGGCAAGAAGGAGCTGCTGGTCTGGGTGAGTGAGATGTGCGGCCGGCCGGTTGTGAGTTTCAGTGAGCTGAAAGACGGAGTTGCCTTAGTCGTGTGTATCAAAGAGACGTGGCCTCTGGCGTACGACAAGTACAGGGAAAACTACCCGAAACGACCCAACGGCAAACGAGACACCGGAAGCAACTACAGTTTGATTGCTGATATCTTTAAGTATCTGGGTGTGCCTGCATCAGTGCTTGACACAAGAGGTATAAAAGCAGCAGCGTTCAAGCCATGTTGGAACCTGCTAGTATGTGCATTCTTCCTACGCAACTTAGCCCTCTACAGTGACTTCTCCGTGGACTTCACGCACCCCGTGGACTCAACGTTGGCGCGGTTTCTTCAGTCGCCTGACTCGGTGGCGAGCTTGCGGAAGGGAGGGGCGTTGAGCAATTCCAAAGCCAGTGAGCAAACAGTCAGACATGACGGCAAAAAAGCCAAGCGCCGAAGTACCACACACGAAAACGAAAACAATCTCAACGAGTCGTCGCGGGCTTCACTGGAACACACGGACGCGAATCCGTCAGTTTCAGCGAGAGCGGAGCGAGCTGCGCAGGGGCACGCACAGCGCATGTCTCGACCGACACCAAACGCGGGGGAAAAAGGAAAGTGGGAAGCGAACCCACCGAGAGAAGAGAATATTGTCGTGCAAACGCCGGGAAGCGTGTTTCGCCCGCCGAGCAGAGCCAAAGGAAAGCCTTCTATGGGTAAACAGTCAGAGAATACGAAGGAGACGACTTCTGTTCCTCATTCCGCCCCTACTACTCCGGCTCGTTCCCTTTCCCCGAAGCGCTCGAACTCGCTCGGACGGTTTTTGAAAAGGAGAGCGAGCGTCGCGGTGGGGACGAGCGGGGAGTTTTCAAAGGAGTTTGAAGCAAAGGAAGGTTTGTCGACGCGACAAGTTACGGAGCCGACTGGACACCCTGCTGGCGATTTAAATGAATCAATTCACCCTGAATTTATTCGGGGTGGTATGGGTAAACAGTCAGAACCGTCCGACGACCCAAAACTCAACGCCGCTCTTTTCGAAGTCGAGGGTTTTCGCCGCGTGTTGCGATTAATGAAATCTGAGCAGAACGATTTGGGACGGAAACACGTCGCGGAGTTGGACGCGTGTAGAAGTCAAGCTTTGGCGGAAACACAGGCTGTTCGTGACACCGAGAAAAGGAAGAGACAACAATTAGAGTTACGATTAGAAAATCAACGCGCGGACGACCAACGGGCATTTCTGAGGGAGTTGCGGCAAGTCGCGGAGGAGACGTCCGTGGCGGTAGGAAGTGGCGTCGGGTTAGACGAAGACTTATTAATCGGCGACGATACCAACGTCGACGGGTCTTCCGCGGTTCAAATTGCCAGGAGTCGCGCGGCGCTTGAAGCGGTTCGCGGGCGGGAAGTTGTCGCGCTGGGTAACCGAATAACAACCCTGGAGCGCGAACGCGAGAAATTGTTGGTCGAGTTATCGGTGGCGCGAGTGTCGGACGGTAATAAAAATGATGACACCCAATCAGAGACCGTCGAACAATTACGTTCCGAACTCCGATTAGCAGAGGCGAGGCACGTCGCTGATGCGTCTTCACGCGCGCGTGAAATCGACGAGCTGCGGCTTGATTTGAGGACAGTTAGGAATGAAAACGCTGACGCGATAAACGCGAGGGTATCGCTACGCGCGGAGACGGGCGGCGCCTTGCGACCGGAAACCTCATCCTTCGATCTGCTGTTAATGGAACACAGGGACAACCGAAAACTAGCGCGCGTCGAGCAAGAAAAGAAACAAGCGATTGACACGTGCGAAGCGTTGAGGAAACAGGTTGAAGCGCTTGTGGAGGATGAGCAGGGTGATAATGGGAAGACGTTGGTGAGAACATCACCTGATGATTCTGACGATCACTCTGCCTCCGATGCTGGCGCGCTTCTCAGGGCGATTGACGTGTTGCGAACGTGCGCGAGCGACGCGCTCGGTGAGTTGTCCTCTGATTGCGACGAAAATGAATTGCTTTCCATTAACAAAAAGCGCGAAACCGTGGACGCCGCGGCTGCTGCAGCAGAAGCCGCGGCGTGGCGCAGAGCAGCCGCGGCGGCGGTGCGTCGGCGGCAGTTATTAAGAGCCACCAAGGCTTTGACCACCTGTGAATCTAAGATTGCGAGTCTGGAGGTTCAAATGGAGGATGACAAAGCAATGTATGCAGACATTGAATCCAACGTAAAACAACGCGCCCGATCCGCGGAGGATGACTTGAGCCGCGAACGCGCCGCGGGGGGCGTACGAGCCGCTTTGGCGGAAGAGGCTGAAAGATTAGCAAGAGAGGAAACGCAAGTGGCTCGAAACGAAGCGCAAGAAGCCAGGGCCGCCGCGTCCGCCGCGCACGGCATCTCCGCCGGCGCGTTGAGAGACGCAAGGGACACGTGCGCCAAGCTTAAATTACGCGAGACGCACTGGGTCGGGTTAGTGGAGTGTCACAGGGAAGCCGCTGATTTATCGCGGCTGATTAGCGAAATGAACGCGGTGATGAATGCGGGTGACGATTCGTCTGACAGTGTATTCCACCAAAAGGCTGAGCTGGAGCGGGTTACGACGCGACGCGCTGAGCTTGAGTCGGAAGCGCAAAGGCACGTCGAGGCCATCGAAGCGATTGCGTCTATGTTACCTGACGAGATACGGCTAAATACGGAATTTAAAAATGCGACCGACGAGACAAACCCAGACGCGATGACACGCGTCGTGGCTCGCGCCGCCGCCGCTGAAAAGTTATCAGAGACTTTAAGAATCCGCCTGGCGAAGAAAACCGAAGACGCCGCGAGTTTAGCGTTGCGGGCGAAGCGACACGAGTTACGAGCGGAAGAGGCGACGAGTGTACGTGCCAAGGCACTGCGTGACCTGTCGGAAGCTCGTGAGAAACAAAATGACATAACCGCTCAAACTAACGAGAATTTATTAAAAGCCAAGGCTGAACTGAAAACCAAAACGAAATTGTTACAGGAAGCGCAAGCGGCGTTGGAGGACCGGGACGCCGCGCTTGAAGTCGGCGTCGCGGTCATAAGAGCGGACCCGGAATCCGCCAAGGTGCTGATGAGCAGTATGAAGTCGCAGTCGAGGAATAAAGAGAATACTCCATCCAAGACCGTATCCCCCTCGCGTTCGTTTGGAGGGTTCATGCCCATTTTGTTCGGGACGGCTTCTCCGGAAAAGAGTGAAAATATCGACGATAAAAATTTGAAAGCGTCTACTCCGAAGGTTACGAAGACTCCGTCCAAACATGGTGTGGGTACGTTACTCACCCCGGAGGCTGTGGCGGTTGCGGTGGCGGAAGCTACACGGGCGATCGCGACGACACCCGGGTCGGTGGGCAGTGGGGTTGGAGGTCAGCAGGTCAGCACGAGAAAGAACGTGTTTGCAAGTCTAGACGCAGTTGTGTCTCCTCCTCCTTCATCAGGGAGGCGGAAGAACAAACAGACAAAAAATGATGATACTAAACTCACACCGGCACGATTAGGACCCGACGCACTGTCACCGGGCGGGGAGAGCACGGGGAGTGTTGGGACGCCTTTGATGGATGTGTGGGAGCGAGGCGCGCCGAAGTCGCCAGTTGTCGCGACGCCGTCGCAATCGTCGCGAGGACAACCAACGTCCCCGTTGTACGGCGACGTAATCGACGCCGCGGTTGACGACCTTACGGAATCGGCAGGTCTTGAAACGCCTACGGCTATGACACGTAACGCCAAAAATGTAGACACAGGCCCTGCTTCCTCGCCCTTCGCGGGTTTGCTCAACTTGTTTACGTCCCCTCGACGCGTTCCTTTGCCTCCGTCGCCGCTGGTGGAGGAGGAGACGGAAGATTCCCAAGGCACGGATGATTTTGATTTGACGAAGGAAGAAGTGACACCTGGAGTTGTGCAAACCGCAGGAGGCGCTACCCCTCTTACTGAACGCACGAATTACACGCGTAACACGCAGTACTCGCCAACTGCTGGGGGGGTGAGCTCCTACTCGCCGGGTGACGATGTAAATCAGTCTGTCAACGCTGACGACGTCAATCAATCGTCGATCACTCTTCCAGGCGGGTTGTCGTTTCTCCGAGACGCGGAGGCGCATTTAGAAATCGACGTCAAGAAATCCTGGTTCGGGCTGAAGGACGATGAACGGTCGCCCATTTCGAAGAGGAGTGATTGAAGGAGTTGAATGAATGCGATGGCTAGTTTATTATTGCAATCCACTATTTTAGATTAGAGATTCTATTCCGTCTACAGCTATCCACCCTACACACCCTTATTAGGATATCCACTTCTCCCTCGCGTCGTGGTTACACAGCGGACACCGCAACGACGTGCTTCGCAGCCACTTATCGATGCACTCGATGTGGAACCTGTGTCCGCAGGGTAGGACTCTGTACGTATCCCCACTCTCGTAATCTTCAAAACATATATTGCACGTCTCTCCGGTTTCACCCCCCCGGGCGAACCGCAGCGCCTCCACGAGCTCGGCCTTCTCAAGCGGCATCGGGCCGGTCAACATAGACCGGTCTGCGGGTGAGTTTCGTCGGGCATTCTTCACCTCTTCCTTTAACCGTTTCACGCCCCAGGTTTTCATCTCATCAAGTGGCACGAACGTCTCGATCGGCAATCCATTGATTTCACTCGGAAGCAACGTCGGATTCAACGACTCCGCCTCATCGCGTGTACTCGCTGCGCGTTGCCGCCTTCGCTCCCAGTCAGGGTCTCTACTAGGGCGCGTGGGGGGGCACAGCAAGTTACCCATCTAGAGGTGTGGGGACGCACACGTATGTGCGTCGAGGTGTGAAATGGAATCAGACACACGTACTCGAGTAGTGGCAAAAAAGGAAAGAGGAGATTTGCAGAGAAGCATGAATGGAGTGTACGACGGTACTCTTGACTCTTGACGTGTTGAGATTATCGCTGTTTCGATTACATCCTCGTTCACATCACTGCAACCCCATCAACAACGCGGCGTCCGCATCCTCCGATTGTTCCACCGCGGGTGGAGCGCCGGCTTCGGGTTTCGCGGCA
>TARA_B110000977_G_scaffold3997_1_pt1 | contig 37381 bp, 26 predicted proteins | sample TARA_B110000977 | Tara Oceans TARA_B110000977 (sample SAMEA4397798) | marine metagenome | biome: Polar Biome; feature: [SRF] surface water layer (ENVO:00010504); material: water (ENVO:00002006), including particulate matter (ENVO:01000060) such as... | depth 5 m | reverse complement strand
GGCTCCCATGAACGCGTCCGCGCGCGCGGGCGGGTCCGCGGGCGGCGGCGCGCGGTCAATACTCGGCGCCGCTTTTCTGCTGTCTCCCAGCGTGGTTTGTGTCGCGCTGTGTAAGTGGCAGCTGGATCGTTGGGAGTGGAAGAAGGGCGAGCTCGCTTCTCGTGAAGCCGCGTTGGCGGAAGGCGAGCGCACCCTGTCCGATGTTCGCGCCGCGATGGCACGGGGCGAGCAAATCGAGGAGTACACCGCAGTGTTGGTGGAGGGAACTCTGGACTGCGAGAAGTCCGTGCGCATCGCGCCCCGCGTGCGGAGCGTGCACGGCTCACCCATGCCCGGCGCCTTGCTCATCACTGCCATGAGTCCTCGAGTTCAATCCAAAGGATGGTTCAAAAGTAACAGCCGGAAAAACAAAAACGCCGTGTTGATAAACCGCGGGTGGGTCCCGAACGACTGGCGCGAACCAACCGGCGGTTTATGTTTGAAAACCAAAGGCGTTACGCGCGTATCTGAAACCCCGTCGCGGTTCACACCGGAAAACACGCCCGAAAAGAAACAGTTTCACTGGGTAGACGTCCCGGCGATCGCGGCGGCGCTGGGGCTGCCGCCCGACACGCCGCTAGTGCAACTCACGCACGCCGGCGCGCAGGACCGAGGCAACGCCGCGCCAACTTCCTTCCCCGCCCCAACCGCGCTCGCAGATTTGCGAACGTTTAAAGTAGCACCGGAGGACCACGTGAATTACTCGGCGACATGGGGGGGGCTCGCGCTGGCGACAGGGGGCGGGGCGCTGTACGCGCTCAACGCGAGGAGGAGAGGAGTGGTGAGAATGACACGATGAAGTGGACATGTAGGTTTATAAGTAGGCATTATCTAGCACTAGTTTCACAGTCAACCCTTTCATCACACATTAATCTGTATGGTCCTCATGTCCACCCCCGGTTCCAGCTCCAGGTGCGCGATCCAGGACGTTTCGGGTAGCGGGTACGACCCCCGCGCTGGGCCGCCTCCGCATTTGTTTTGATCCGCGTCCTTAACCTCCATTGCGACGGCGCGCAAAATCTCGGCGAACTCCTGCTGCACGTGAATCAAATCCACCCCGGTTTTACGGGTGTCTTGCTCAAGACAAAGCACGTCGAAAAACGGGTCCTCCATCCGGTAACGCACGTTGAACAAACCCATCATTGCTAGTGAGGTGAGGACGGATAAGCAGCAGGCGTAGACGGTGGTGGCGATCAAAACTCCCGACGACGCGCCGCTGTCGTCGTCGCCGCTCATGCCTTGCACTAAATACGCGTAGTATGGCCCCCAGAAGATTGGATGTAAAAATATGTAAACCCGGGCGAACGCACGCGTCGCGATAGGAGTGCGGTATTTTTTGATGTTCTTCAATTGCTCCCAGGCCCGCATGGTGATCGTGACGTACTGCCGCATCCGGCTCGCTTCGTTCCCGGGTTGACCCGCGTACTTCAGTTCTTCCACGGCCAAACTCATGCGGTCGAAGTACTGCGAAATTCGAAAGTTCATGTCGTGTGACATCTTCTGGATCTTCTCGCGCTCAGTGCGCCCCCAGCTGGTGTGGTAGTGCACCTGTCGCGTGGTGGGGGGGGCGGTCAACACGTCCCGCATGTCCGCGATGCACGATGCGACGACCAATCTTACATTGGCGACATGGTTTTTGGGAAGCTTCGCCCTGCCGTTGTCCCCCCAGTCCCAGTCACGATGCGCTTGATAATATGACAACAGATACGCCTTAATGTCCGCGATGCTCTCTAACGCTTTCTCACGTCGTCTGAACGTTTCGTTCAGCGAGTTCGTGAGGGGGAAGATGATCGCGAACGAGATGAACGCCCAGGAAACATTCACCGCTAACCTTTGCCCGCGAACTTCGAACATCGTGAAGAACAGCGTCGAGGCGATGGAAACCAACACCAAGATCCAGGCTTCAGCGGTAACTAAATACCGGAAGTAAATGCGTACCGAAGCCAAAATGTTCATCAGCGCCTCTTTTAACGGCTCGAGGTACCGCTGTTTCGCCGCCCGGGATTGCCTCCATTCCGCCAAAATTGGATTCGGCCTACTCCACACGCCGTCGATATCGAACAAGTGGGTTTCGATCGCCTCGTGGTCGTTGCTCCCGTCCGTGAACCGGTAAGACATGACTTTGCTCAGCATGCGTCGCGCATCAGGCTCCGATACGCCGACCTCGACATCGAGGGCCACGTCAGACGCGCGTGTGCTCGACATTGCATACAGCGCCCCGAACAGTGAATTGGCTTCGGGTTGCGTTTGTCATCAAAAGCGCTGACGATGAAACGCATTTGTCATTTTAAATTTTGAGAGCCTTTTTCAGTCTCCTCGTCACCGTCTCTAATGTAAAATAGAATGTAATAAACAGTTCGTCGCAAGTAGTCCCTCTCCCGTATCCCTCGTCTCCCGTGTCCCTCCCCTTCGCGGAAGCCTCAAGGCCCGCGCGTTTCAAAGCAGTTGTCCCGCATCCCTCCCCGCATCAATCATTCCCGACGCTTGTTGTTTTCCTCTGAAGAAATAAAACTCCCTCACCTCTTCGCCTCGGCTTCCCTGGCTTGGTCGTACATCGCCACGGTTTGCCGCATCAGCGCCTCTCGGATCTTCCCTCCCATCTGTTCCATTTCCAGGTAGTTCTCGAACGTCCTTCGGAGCTGGCCTAAAGGCGGCGGATCATTTAACGCCCGCGTCTCCAAGTTGAGCAGCGTCGAAAAGAAAACCGTCCACAAGTCTCTTTTCCACCAGCGCCGTAACGGCTCCACCGGGACGTACCCCTGTTCACCTCGTGTAACCCGCATGTACTTCCCATGCAGCAGCGTGTGCACCGTCGCCGCTACTTGGTATGTATCCCCCTGGAACGTCCACGGCCTCCCTTCAATCATCTCGGGGCACCGAAACCCCTCGGTTTTGACGTCACCAACGAACGACACGCTTTCAGCGTACTCGCCGAGGTCAACGGCGCACCCAAAGTCAATCAGCGCCACGCCTTTCTCTCTCCAACACCCCGGTCTCCTGCCCGCCCAGTCCCGCCACTTCTCGCCGCCGTTTCTGAGTAGGATGTTGTCAGGCTTGATGTCCAAATGTAACACCCCACATTGGTGCATTCTTTCCACCACCCGCAGCAGCTCGACGGCGTAGTACATAACTAACACCTCCTCCATCTTCTCGCCCACGCGCAGGTAGGAATTGAGCGCGTCTTGAAGCGTGCCGTGCTCGCCGAAGGGCATCACCGCTATGCCGACCTTTGCGGAGGCGGCGGTGTTGAGTATATCACCAGAAGCCTCGCCACCCACCAGGTGAAGCGAGCTGAGACGGACGTAACCCGGGGCGTCCCACTCGCCGATGCGCTGTGCGAGCCGTGTGGAAATAATCCACTCCCACGTCGCTAGCGATGCGCGTTGCACCTTCACAGCGTGCGCGCCGCGGTGTTCGTCATCCTCTTCCGCATTTTCATCTGGATCATCACAATCGTTATCTTCAAAACATCGCTCGCCTTCGAAAACAACCGCATCCGCGCCCGTTCCAGCTGCGGAGAGCAGAGTGTATACCTGGTGTCCCAACACGAGTCGGTCGTCGGAGGCGCGGCTTTGGTTTTCCCGAAAACGCCCGAGTTTTGCGCCGCGCTTCGTCACACGCTCGACCTTACCAAGCGCGTCTTGTCCAGGCAACAGGTACGGTAGCACGGTGGCGTTAGGGGAAAACAGCTCGGGAAGCGCGTTTTTTACCCTCAGCTCGAACGTTTCAGAGTCGAACGGGTCCACGAGGTACCCGACGAGCGCTGCGCAGGTAACGCCGCGCGCGGGCGGTTGTGTTGAGGCATCGCCGGCGACGGCGCGCCTGGTGGGCGTGGGCTCCAACGCGCGCCCAATGGATGTGGGCTCGAGCGGCGTCGGAGGAGGCGCCCGTTGCCCAGAACGCACGCTTGACGGAGCAGGACCCACGGCGTCGAGACCGAAAAGGGGGTTGAAGCTCGGCGTGGAGCGTCCGGAAACCCGAGGCGCGAGGAACGGGTGGCGCCGAGGTACGAACGTCTCGCGGTTCGTCTAGAATAAGGGGTAAGCGTTAGGTTCGTGCACGCTGAGAGATTGAAAGGAAACAGACTATCATTGGAAGGAAATACCCATATCATTGGAAAGGAAACACCCCGACACGCAACACCCCAATCACCCCGAAACATAACACCCCTGGGCCCAGAAACACACGGGTTGCTCACTGTACCTGGTCCTCGTACACCTGGAAAGTATCGCCGCCGCGCAGCTCGACCGGGGGCTGCGCCAATCGCATGGATTCCTCGGCGCGCGCGATTTCAATTTCAGCCTCGGTCTGCGCCTCCGCATCCATCGCGTCTTCCGAACCCAGCTCGCTGCGCAAGTCCAGGGGAAGGGGCTGGAGTGCCGCATTGGCGGCGGCGGCGTCCGCGATTGACCGCGGGACGAAGTCTCGTAACGGTTGGTGCCCTGAAGGCGCCGCGTTTTCAGCATCCGCCGCAAACGTGTTGTCTTCGTCGTCGTAAACCTCAAACTCGTCCCTGCCGTTCGCGCTCGGCTCGCCGAGACTCGCGCCGGGACGCCACCCGTCTCTCGGTGCGTGCTCGCCAAGCGGCGCGCTGCCGTGCGACCCCACGCCCGCCACCGCCGCAATCGCCGCGGAATCTAAAAGAGCCGTGTCTTGATACACGTCCAAGCCGTCGTCGGAGGGCTGCGCGTTTTCAGGTGCCGCCGAGTTTTGCCCGGCGGAGAGTTCGGGAGCGCGCGCCGCGAGGGGCGCCCTGGCGGCCGGGTTTCTCGGCGCCAGCGGCACCGCGGGAAGAACTTCCGTGTCTTCCCGGATCTCGAAACCTCCAAACTGCGTGTCCTCGCGAATTTCAAGACTCTCAAACGCATCCTCCGCCGCGCGTTCGCCAGCACCGAAGCCGTTCTCCTCGGACAAAACGGGAAGCTCGGTGGTTTTACCGTTGTCCTTGTCCTTCTTCGCCGCGTCCGGCTTGTCGCTCGCCAGGCCGTCAGAGAACATGGACATGATGTCCCCCCAGGCTTCCTTCGTGCACAGCGTCATGGTGGGCTCGTCGCCGTAAGTGCCGCCCTCGGTGGCGGTCCACCGCAGGCCCGCGGGCACGACGGCGGCGGCGGGTGCCGCCGCGCCAGGGGGTGATGCCACGCCTGGGTAGGGAGCGAGACCCGACCCTCTGGCTTCGTCCGAGCGCAGCGGGCGACCTCGACCTTCAACGCCTGAACCTTCATCGGATGGAGGGGCGTCGCACGAATCCCGTAAAATCGGTTCCTTGGTTTGCTTCGCCGCGGGTTTTGACAACGGAGATTCGCTCGCCGCTCGAGGCTCGGCGGCCGCGACGAGCGCCGTCGTCGCCGTGGACGTCGCGAATGCGCCGCCGCCGACGATCGGCCTCGGCTCGGGAACGGGAAGGGTAACTGGAGGGTGCACGTGCGCGTGTACCCAACTCGCAGCCCTTAACTCTTCGTAGCTTATCTCCGCACCCGTCACCTCATCCGTGGTGTCGCTCGGCACGAACGGCGCGTACACGCGTTCTTTACGTTGCACGGGTTTTTCCTCTGGTTGAGGAAAACCGCCAACCGGCGGCGCGTTCCCGTTCTTGTGGTACGCCATCGGGTCGCTGGTTAGTCCAACACCGGACTCAAAACCCACACCTCCTGCGTCAAGCCTGCGACGCAGCGCGTTCGCGTTTGCGCTCTTCCGCGCCTCCTTGGCCGCCTCCACCGCGCGCGTCTCCTCCGCGAGCGTCAAATCTTCGTCCTGGTAAACCTCCAGCGTCATCGCCGGCGGCGCAGCGCCGGCTTGGCCCGGCCGCGATCGTTTTTGCTTGAGTTTCTGCCCCGCCCACGTCGTCGCCGCCCGGGAGTTCTCCTTCCAGGTCTCCTTGTACTCGGGCAGGTTTCGCCACGTCCCCTGGGAGGGCTCGGGCGCGCCGTTCTCGTCGTCGCAGTACACCTCAAGCCCGCCGTCGTTGGCGTTTTCCGAGCCAGACGCCGAGCTGGCCGCAGCGGCGGCGGCAGCAGCACCATGCATGCTCCTCCCTCGCTTCGCGCCCGTGCTTCCGGACGGCGCGCCGACGGTCCCCGACACACCGCCGCCCACTGCGCCCCTCCTCGCTCCCCCCCCGAGTGCGTTTTCCGCATCCGCCTCGGCGAACGTCGCCGCGCCGCCAAACTTGCTATCCCCAAACTTGCGCACTCGTTCTGTTTCCTGACTGAGCTCCTCCGTGTCCTCTACCCCCAACCCCGCGGCTCGTGCCTCTTGTTTCCGTTGCTCACGCCGCATCATCCTCTGCGTGAACTGCGCGAGCTTGTCCTTCAACCGGTCCCTGGGCGCCGCGCGCATCACGGTCCCGCGGTCATACACCGCCGCCGCTTTCTTGTACGCGCCTTTGATTTCCAAAAACGCCGCGTACGCTTCGTAAAAAAGCGTGTGCTTTTGGCCAATTGAGTTGGTTTCGAGGAAGCTAAAGATGTCACCAGGCTCCTTGCACACGTCCGCGTACTTGACCCAGACTCGCAGGTACCGCGCGTCGTCTTTGTACTTTTCGAACTTGGTCTCGTCGGTTCGCAGCTCGCGCGTGCACCGCTCCAGCAGCGGCAAAATCTCGCTCTCCCGGCCTCCCGCGTGGAACGTCTGCTCCGCCCATTTGATGAAGCAGACCCACACCTCAAGCGGGTCATCGCCCTTGTACGTGGAAAGCGCGTGCCAAAACGCACTAGAAGTAATGGAAAGAGGAATGGAAGGAGTGAGTTGGTCAGAAATGTTTCGAGAAATTTACCAAAAAAGTGCTGGCCAAACCTAGTTGTCGTTGTTTTGGCTTTTGGCAATCGGCGACAGATCTGAGGGGTGTTCGCACGTACCTTCGCTCTTCCTTAATCTTCGCCGCGCGTTCATCCGTGGGCATAGCAACCACCTCGTTCAGAATCTTCGCCTCCCTGCCCTTCTTCAGGGGCTGGAAGTTCTCCTTCGAGGTGTCCCACGTCGCGTCGTCCGCCATTTTTGCGTTTGTTTCGTCGGTTTTGCCAAAAGCTCGCCACCGACGGTAACGCGGCGCGCGATTCAGTCGCGCTGTGCGTCAAGTACCCTACCGTCGGCCACAAAGTCACGCCCTGGGAACCAAAAGCACCGATCGTCACTTCCAACGCGTGGTTCGCGTTACCGTCCTACGCGCGGCGTGTCTCTGCGCGCGTCACGAATGACCCACGGCAGCTGCGCCAACAGCACTCATAAGTCCCCTCCGAGATTTTTGCGTTTCCGAGCAGGTTTTGGCCATTTGGTCATCACGATTTGACTCCCACTCAGTGACTCCCTCTCCTCGAACGCCTCAAACTCGCTCGCCAAGTTGGCAAACCAAACCTTAGCCATTTCTGAACGCTGCGAAGCTCCCGATGTCCATTATTACACTCACGGAAACCATGGCTGTCCTCGCCCAGACCTGCAAGATTGCGCTCCCCGCCCGCGTCGCGGCTCGCTCCGGCAAGACCGTCCGCTGCACCGCCATCGTCGCGAAGGCTGCCGCGCCCGTCGACGCTGTCCGCGTCCAGCAGAAGGTACGTGTAGATGGAAAAACTCCCGCTATATCCGCCCAGAAGTTGCTGGAGCCCGTCAATCGCAACGAACGGCAGGGCGCGTGTTCGTCGCGTTACAGGTAGCTCCAGACACTCGTCGTGGTCGTTCCAATGCCGTATTGCCGTGAAGCAATGTCCGCCGCGATCGCTGACCGGTGGCCTATGTCGACGCCTCGTCGCGGGCGCGGAAACGACCGGCATCCGCGCGTGTATTTTTCACTCCGCGATCGTCCGGTTCGCGATGGGTAAACCCGTACCGCGGTGTGACGCGTCCCGGACGCACGCGACGCGCTTCGATCGGGATCGATGATTGATGTGGAACCCACGACCGCAGCCACCGATCACGTGCGAATTACGGGTGGTTTGGAACCGCGTCGAGTGTCGATTGGGGGTATCCGGCATGAGTAGCAAGCCCTTCGGAAGCCACTGATTAGAGCTTACCGCGACAACTGTCCATCGCAACGACTCGTGTTTTCCTAGTCTAATTTTTCAAAATGACCAAATGGCGACGCCCGGAATTGCGCGTCGCCGTCCGAGTCACCATCCCCTGACCTCTCCTTCCCTTTCTTTTTCCCTAATCAGGCTGTCGCCGGCGTCGTCGCGACCGCCGCGATCGCGGAGGTGATGTCCGCCCCCGCAGCGCAGGCGGCGGTGGAGATGGCGCAACTCGCGGAGGGTGAGCCCTTCATCGTGAACGTCGCGTGGGCCGCAATCATGGCCACCTTCTCATTCTCCCTCTCCCTCGTCGTCTGGGGGCGCTCCGGACTCTAATTTTTGCAATGGGCAAGAGGCGAGTGTCAGAGTTTTCAATGAGTAGGAATCCGAGGCTGATGTAGAGCCGCCCCGGCGCACTAGACGGTCGAAATGTAACAGTCGACGGAGTTCATTTTTTGTTAAAGTGTGGATCTTTATGACTCTCAATCTCTACTCTCATTCTTCACGGTACCTACCTCTATCCCTCCATGCTCACACCATCGTCCGCAACAGCCTGTTGACGTACCCCAGCGACTTGACGAGCGAGGGCGAGCGGCCGTGTTTCTCGGGCACGGGTGATTTGCTTTTTAGCGGCGTGTGCGCTCGTCTGTCGCGCGCGGTTCGGTCGGGCGTTTCGTCGTGCGCGGCGTTTTTGTGAGCGCTTTCCGTTTTTGTCTTGGCACGCGAGTCTTCACCCTTGCTTTTCTTGTCACGACGACCCCCCGCTTCTCCCGTGTTCTTCCTCTCCGTCTTACGTTTCTTGGAATCTTTCCTGCGCGTCGGAACTAGGATGGGCACGGTGGGGTCTATTTCTCCGGATTCGAGTTTCGCGAGCGTCGCGCGGTGAGAAACCCGCTCCGCGGAGTTACCCTCGAGCATCCACCGCGCCACTCTTTTGTACACGGAAAACGTAAGGTGCGAGTTCCCCCAGTGCGTGCGGACTTCCTCCGAGCCGAGCTGCGCGAAGCAGCAGCACGGTCCGACCACGGCTTTGCACCGAGCCGTGCACAGGGATGACTCTCCTAAAATAAGATGCGTCACGCTCGGCAGCCGCGCCGTGACCCGGATCATAGCCTCCACGGACGACGCGTCGAAGTTGTGCGTCGTGCTAATCACGACGTTCGCGGAATGGCACTTCTCCAGCTCCCTCTCCGCCAAGCCGCAAATGAAGTTCGCGTCGTTCTCGAAACGCAACGACTCTTCGTAAAGATCTCTTTGCGCTTCGATGCCACACACGCCCGCGGTCGGAAACGCGCGCGCCAAGCCCGCGGCGAATGACCCGTCGCCGCTCCCGACGTCAACCAGCGAACACGCCTGGTCGTGCTTCACGACGTGAAACTTGCTTAAAACCTTCGCCATGCCTTTCGGGCACGTTTTGCCCGGGTGCAACGCGCGGTGCGATAGATCCTTGACGTTCACGGCGAACAGCGACCGGTTGGAAACCGATCCGGACGCCGCGCCGCTTGAGCCGTTGTCGTCGCTGCCGGACTTTTGCGGTTCGTCATCGTTGCCGTCGTCCACACCGCCACCACCGCCATCACCGTTCATCGCCTCGCCCGCCGCTTCTCGTAGTTTTCCGTTGGCTAAAGTCGAACCGACCGGCACCCTCAACGTCAGCTCTTGCGGCGTTTTTGATCGCAAATCCAACCGCCACGCCCCGGTCTGCGCGCCGTCCAGCATCTGCAGCGGGTCCAGCACGCAGTCGCCCCAGCTGAGCTGCGTGTCGCGGATGTACACGCCACCGGGGGGCATGGTGATCATGCGTGTAATAAAGCGCATGCAGGTTTCGCCGGGTACCACGGCGACCGGCACAGAAACCACCGGCGTGGGCTGCACGCCGGATCGCGCTCGCGTGCGCGCGCGCCAGCACACGGTGAGCAGCACCCTTCCTCCATCAACCGGCACTTCCTTGGGTTGCGCAACCTTAGGAGAGGAAGGCGCGGACGCGGTGCCCGCGACGCTGGGCTCCGCGTCGGAGACATATTTAGCGTCGTCAACATCAACCGCGTCGTCGTCGTCGCTCTCCGAGCTCTCCTCCGCTTCACGCTGCGCCGCGAGGTGCTGCGCCCACATTATTTCGCGCCCCCGTCTTTTCCTCTCAATGTCCGTCATCGGCCGCGACGCGTTTGCAATTCGCTCCTGGTGGAGCTCGGTTTCCGTGGGTTTCTTCTTTCGCTTTTTTATCACGGTTTTGGCTTCGCCGTGTTCAAGGAACTCAAGCCGCAGCGCGCGTTTGCGGCTTTTTCCATCTGATGACTTCCCGCCTCCCTCGCCTTTTCCACCCACAGCAACCTTCAACCAGCGCAAACCTTCCCGTTGCGCCCGGACGCCCTCGCTGTTAATGGACGTTAAAAACGGCTCGGGAAGCCCAGGGATTGACCCGCGCGGGACGATCGTCGGGCCACTCGCACGCGGCGCTGCCGCGACTAAAGTGTGGATGTCTCGATGTTTCTGCGTGGTTTTTGGGCGCACGAACTCAGCGCCGTGTGCGTGAAGTCGCGCGATGAGGGCTTCTAACTCCCGGAGATCCACCCGCGACGGACTGAACCCACTGTCGTCACCCCCATCACTCGCGTACACGCCATTTTCACTCACATCGCTCTCCTCCGTGTCATCCGAGATGCTCCAGATATCCTCCTCCTGCGCGACATCCAGAAACGCATTCGCGCGATTTTGGAAATCTGGGCTCCCATGCGAGGCCCGCCCCGTGTGCGGCGCGCGTCCGCTCATGATAAGTATCCGCCTACCACTCTACGCCATCCAGCGTGACCTCACACCCGGTACCGACTCCACAAACGCCCCCAAAGACCCGTGCGCAACAGTTGTCTGCCCTAACCCTCTTGGTTCGAACTTTTGGCCACGTTGTTTGAACAAAATGAGTGAGTTTGAGTTGACAGTAAGATTTTATTGAATCTGAGAAGGTGCCTTTCACTGGGGCCGCGCCTTGTCAACAAGTGACCACACCGAGGCGCACGCTGCCCCGGCCGCCTCGTGCGCTTCGCTCGCGACCGCGGCAATGTCGCGCAACACCGGCCCGACTGGGCCGGAGAAGCGCAAGGACCTCGCTGCGGGCGCGCACAAGACGAAGAGTCGCGAATTCTATGACATCATTAGACAAATAGGTACGTCCTTTTCACAGTCTCGCGCCAGATTTAGGGTTGGTCAAGGACGCTATAGGTCGAGGGTACCGCAGCCTTCCGTGCATTCAAATCACCGGGATATCGACGGTGCTATCGACGAAACATGGTGCTACCATCAGGCCCTTGCTGACAGTAATTCCCCCCCCCCCAAATAGGCGAGTGCAAGAACAAGACGGATGAGGATGCTATCATGCGCAGGGAGGCGATGATGTTACGCACCATATTGGCATCCCCAAAGCTGGACCGAACGTTGATGAAGGAGTACTTGATTCGCTTGATGTACGTCGAGATGCTCGGGCACGACGCGAGCTTTGGTTATATCCACGCGGTGAAAGCAACAATGGAGGTGGATTTGAGTTTAAAGCGTGTGGCGTACTTAGCGACGAGTTCTTTCCTGGACGAGAATCACGACTTGATTTTGTTGATTGTTAATGCCGTGCAAAGAGATCTAAAGGATGATAATTTCCTCGTAGTCTGCGCCGCGTTGACGACGATCGCCAAGCTGCTGAATGCGGACCAAATCCCAGCCGTGTTGCCTCAAGTTACTGAGTTATTAACTCATGAAAAACCCGACGTGCGCAAGAAAGCGGTGATGGCGCTGCATAGGTTTCACCAACGTTCGAAAACGAGCGTCGAGCACCTTCACGGAAAATTCCGAGCCATGTTGTGCGACAAGGATCCGAGCGTGATGTCTGCGAGTCTATGTGCTTTATATGAATTAATAAGAGACGATCCGCTTCCGCACAAGAACCTGGTACCGAGCTTCGTATCAATCTTGAAACAGATCGTGGAGCACCGCCTGCCGAAGGCATACGACTACCACCGCGTGCCGGCTCCTTTTATTCAAGTCAAGTTGTTGAAGATTTTAGCGCGGCTAGGGGAGGCGGATAAACAAGCGAGTGAAGAGATGTACTCGGTGTTGAGTTCATGTTTGAAGAAAGCGGACAACCAAGGCACGATCGGTAACGCGATCGTGTACGAGTGCGTACGGACCGCGGCGACGATCTACCCGAGCCCTGTTTTGCTGGAACAGTGCGTCTCAGCGGTTAGTAGGTTTGTGACCTCGGACAGTAACAACTTGAAGTACGCCGGGTTGGATTCACTGTCCGTCATAACCAACGTGAACCCGAAGTACGCAGCGGAGCACCAGATGGCGGTGGTGACGTGTCTAACAGACCCTGATGAGTCTTTGCGAAAGAAAACATTAGATTTGATGTTCCACATGACCAAATCTCACAACGTCGAGATCATCACGGAAAAGATGATTGCGTTTCTTAACGACGTCAACGACGCGCATCTGATGGAAGAGACGGTTACGCGAATCACAGAGCTCGCGGAGCGGTACGCCCCATCAACCAAGTGGTTCATAGACACGATGAACTCCGTGTTTGAAATAGGGGGCGATGTGGTGAAGCCTCAAATGTTGTCGAACCTGATGCGGTTGATAGGCGAAGGGAGCGGGGATTCCAATGCCGACGCTGAGCTGCGAAAAAACGCGAGCCAAGCGTACCTTGAATTGCTGAAGAAAACAAAGCACGTACCGCTTCCCTTGTTGCGCGTCATCGTGTGGACGTTAGGGGAGTACGGGGGTTTGACCTGTGAGTCGGTTCCTGTAATCATGGATCTGTTGTGCGACGCGGTTGAAACGCAAGTCAAAGGCGAGCAAGTGTCAGGGCAGGTCATCGCGGCGTGCGGGAAGCTCGCGAGTAGTTCAAACGGAGCCGGCCTTTCTGAAAAAGCGATCGCGTTGATCGCGAAGAATAAAAAATCGAAAAACGTAAACAACACGCAACGCGCGTACGAGGTGGCTTCGCTGTTGTTGGAGGACGTGTCCATCGTCACCGCGGCGCTGCCTCACGACGCCAGTGGCACGGAGATTCTCTTCGATCCTAACCTACCGTTCCTGGAGCACTACGTGCAGCAAGCCCTGGCCCGAGGCGCGGCGGAGTACAAAACGGAAAGCGAGAGGATGGCGGAGACGCGCGTGGAAACTAAACCCGTGCCGGCGACGACCGCTCCGCCAACACCCGTGTTTTCAGCCCCCAACGAGTACGTACCCAGCGGAGGTGCTTCATACGTACCTGGTGGAAGTGCGGAGTACGTGCCGAGTGGAGGTGCTCCTGCTCCTGCTGCTACTCCTGCCGCTCCGCCGTCCAATGGCCCGACGCTTCGCAACGCGCAAGGTTCGTGGGGAGACACTGGGAGCTACGGCGACGCGAGACCGGTGAGTTACCAGTCTCCCGCCGCACCCGCGTCGGTGACGGAATTCTACGACCCCGAGCCCCCGGATGAGCGATCGATACTGGCCAACGCGCTGTTCAGCGGTTCGGCGTCGACGCCGGCTCCCGCCCCCGCGCCTGCTCCCGCTCCGGCGCCGGAGATGGATCTGCTGATGGGTCTGGACGCGCCGAGCCCGTCGCCTATGGCGCCCGACTTGCTCGGTGGTTTCGACCAGCTCAGCGTCGGAGGCTACGCGCCTCTTAATACGCCTGGGATGATGATGGGCGCACAGCCGATGGGTGTGCAGCCCACAGGGATGGGCATGGGCATGGGAATGGGCGCGAACGTCACGACGGGGTCGCCGCAGGTTTCGGGAGCGTCGACGGGAGGCATGGCCCCCGGCGCCAAGTCCTCGATCCCGGCGCACTTGCGAGACAGGACGCCGAAAAAGAAGAGCGACCCGTTCGCGGATTTGTTAGGCTGAGGAGTGAGAGGTAGTCGGTAGTGTGAACAATAAGCAAGCGAATTTGAGCTAATACAACTGCTTGCCGTGGCTATTATCTTAATCTTGTTTTTTGCTAAAGATGCGGGTGCTATCGACGAGAAGCCAATTACTTCTTCTTCGCGTTAGCTTTTTGCATGTCCTCAAGCTGGTTCAGACCGGGGCCGAGGATGTTGTACGCCACCCAGCCGAGCACGGGCACGAACGCACCGAAGATGATGATGCGCGCGTCGAGGCCAGCGGTTTGCATGAGCTCCGTCGCGGCGTCAGCTTGTTCGGGCATGCCGGCGAGCGCAGCGGCGGAGAGGCCGAGGCCGAGGGGCACACCCTTCTTACCCTTGGCATTCTTCACCTGCATATCATTGAGCTGGTTCAGTCCGGGAGTCAAAATGTTGTACAAGACCCAACCAAGCGCAGGTCCGAGAATCACGAGAAACACAAGTGCGCGGCTGTCCACGCCGGCAACCTGGGAGATTTCCATGGTGGAGGCACTCGCCTGCTGAGCTCCGAGGGAGAGCGCGCCCGCGAGGGTAAGGGCGGCGGTCTGTGGGATAGGAGAGCCGGGTGATGAAAAGAGCGAAAAGGTCAGCAAAGTGTCGAGTCGTGCGGCGGGTACGTGGTGGTTTCCGGCCTTCGAAACTCCGATTGATATCGCAAACCGGCGTATCCAGTTTTTGGCCGCGTTGGATGGTGGATTTGACGATTGCGTGACACGGATACCGGCTCTGCGCGGTCAATGCGAGCGCCGTGGCGATCGCACGAACCGTGCCTGGTATAAGACACACACAACGCCAATAAATCCACCAAAACAGATTGCCGTATGCCCGACGCACTCCCGCGAGCGCGTTGGAAACGCATTCACGTACGATCGCTTCGATCGCGAAGATGTTAGGTGAGCGCTCTTACCTGGCCGAGCTGAAGGTCGTCGGTGTGCTCGACGGAGGACACGGACGCGCGCGTTTGCACAGCCGCGGGGCGGGGCGCCACGGGCTTCACCCCGGAGAAGCGAGCGCCGCGGAAGGATGTCTTCGCGCGGACAGAGACGCGGGACGCGACGGCCGTCGCGCCGAGCACCGGCATAGCCATCGCTTGAGCCATTGTTGAGTGTGCTGAGAATGACGAGCGCCAGACACTTCGTCTCGGTTTTGTGTCGATTTTTCCAACGATTTTTATTGGGCCACGTTGATTTCTTGCGTTTCGCGCTTGTGACTCGTGAATAAACCGTGTAATCTCTCGACTAAAATGATCGGATTGACGGTCTATCGACAATTCATTTGCCCCTACAACGTAGCTTTTGGCTCGAGGGTCGAGGCTGGTAGCAGACATGCAAAAACCAAAAAGAGGTCGAACGAAAAAAAAACCAGGAAAAGAGAATCGATCGGCTCGCATCGCACGTGTTAAGTATACGCTAATTTCTTTCTCAAGATGATTCTATGGCGCCCGAACCTACGTCGCTCGCCCCGTTCTATATCCTTCTATGCCCAGCTGCGGTTCGAAACGCGCGGGCTTTGTCTGAGTACCCGAGTACATCTTCTTTTCTTTTCGTCTTCAAATGTAATAATGTTTTTTTTTTTGTTGTGCACCCCCAACCCTTACGGCGCTGGCAGCGCCTTTGCCTTTTCCGCCGCTGATGCTTGCGCCGCCGCGAGCTGCGCCAGCGGGTCCTCCTCCCCCGGGTTCGGCAGCTTCCTGAACTCGGTCAGCACCGGGTAGATGTTTTCAAAGGCTTGGTAAATGTCTTCGCGCTTTTTTCCCCCGGTCAGGACGATCTTTCCGCTCACGAAAATCAAAAGCACAATCTTGGGCAGTTGCATGCGGTAAATCAAACCCGGAAACAGCTCGGGCTCGTACTGCGCGAAGTGCCCATGGCTCCACGCCAAACCCTCGAGCCGGATGGGAAACTTAACGTCGCAGCTCCCGACCATGTTTTGAATCTTAAACTCCTTGAACTGCGCGGGGAAACCCAGTTTCGCGATGACCTTGGCGTACTTTCGCGCCGCTTCCCGCGCCAGCGCCTCGGTTTTCGCCCCGGTGCACACCATCTTGCCACTTGAGAAAATCAAAGCCGTGGTTTTGGGGGCGCGGATGCGCATGATAGCCGCGGCGAAACGCTGAGAGAGGTATTGAGAATATTTTAGGTACGCTTGTAAGTCTTAGATCTTCGCGTGTAAGATTTTGACAAGAAATTAGAAGTGCCTCGAAAACGAGCGCGCGGTTCTTTCCCGCGGGTCATGGCGCATTGCAATTAGGGTTTCTCACCTTGGGGTTATACTCCACGTTCCTGGCGTGGAACGCGATGGTTTTCAAGTCGAGCTTGCAGTCCAGGTTGACCGTCGCCACGATGTTCCTGTGAGTCGGGGAAGGGGCGCGTCAGTCCGCAGTTCGAACGCGCGCGCGAAGGATCTCGAGGAAACTCAAAGACACGAGTGAGGTTGGTGGGAGAGGGGGCACGCACTGTAGCTGCGGCACGATGCCTGACGGGTGTACGGTTAAATCCACGGCGCCATCCGTCGCGGGCGCGGGAACGACCGCGCTGGACGGGGCCGCCGCCTCGGGCTGGCCGGGCGCTCCTTCCGCTCCGCTCATGGTTGCGCCCTTTAAAAAATCGACAGAGGGGCACGAGTCTACCGCCCAATTGACCCGAGCCGCTCGCTCTTTCGCGAAGATAGCGGACGCGGAGCCCCACGGGCGTGCGCGCGGGTTCGGCACCGGGCGGTGGCGCCCACCTGTCCGTACACTCGCACGCGCCCGGAAACTTCACTCACCCCCCTGTGAGCGGCGCACAGGAATCGGCGGAGTGAAGACCGAGGAGTGAATTGAGTGTATGCGGCGGGTGCGCACTGACACACTGACTGCTTTTATACCGACCACATTGTTTTGCGAAAAAGGGCACTTTTTTTTTGAGTGCTCATCACAGAGAGGGGCGGGGCTGAGTCGGACGACCAACGGGTGGTGACTCCCTATGGCGGCCTCCCCCGGCGGCGACCTGTACCAAGTCGTGGGGCAGATCGGCGAGGGCGCGTTTGGTTTGGTGCACTACGCGCGGGGTCCGAACAATAGAGTCTGCGCGATAAAAACCTTCAAAACAACTCCGAAAGATCCACCCGTGGTGCCTTTGCCCACCGTGAGGGAGGTGTTCCTGTTGACTGATTTGCAACACGAAAACGTGCTTAACCTGCTACACGTCCAAGTCAACCACGCAGAGCTGTCGTTATCACTAGTGTTCGACTACGCCGAGTACGACTTGAACAAAGTCATTTCGCACCACAGAGATGTGTTGCGAGGCAAGCCGATTCCGACGAGAATGGTGAAAAGCATTTCGTGGCAACTTCTACGCGGCCTCGAGTACCTTCACGCAAACAAAGTCATGCACAGAGATTTGAAGCCAGAAAATATTCTGATAATGGGCGACGGCGTGGAGAGGGGGCTGATTAAGATTGCTGACTTTGGCTTAGCACGAAAATACGACACCCTACAGCGACCGCTGGACGAAAACGGACCGGTCGTCACGTTGTGGTACAGGTACGTTTTTTTGTTTTTTATCCCGTAAAATCCTGCTCGCCTTGTCCTGCGTAGTTTGTGTACAAGTTTGGAGGTTTTTGGTATGATCCTGTGAGGAATTCCTCATCATCCCTATACGAAGCATGCACCCACTACATCCGCCCGACTGTTTGCCCATACAAAAGACTGACTTGTATTTCCAAAATCCAGAGCCCCCGAACTTCTGTTAGGCGCGAAGCATTACGGCGAGAAAATAGACCAATGGGCGGTGGGGGCTATTCTTGGGGAATTAATCACGTTAGCACCTTTATTCAGAGGCGTGGAGGAAATCGGGCACCGCCCACGAGACATGTACGACCGAAGCCAGCTTGAGAAGATTATCCGGGTGGTTGGGGTGCCGTACGCGCTTTTTGAGAGCAAAACGTGCAATGAAAACTTGCACTGGCCGACTTGCGAATCACACCCGTTTTGGAAACGCGCGATGGACGCTAAAGTGATGGACACAAAAGTCACCGGGTATCCCAAAGCCATAGGACAAAACTCGCCGGAATGCACGTTATTGAAAGCGCTGTGCCGGTACGACCCTGAGAAAAGACTGTCAGCCGCCGACGCGCTGACTCACCCGTACTTCCACGCGAACCCGAAGCCGGCGCGAAACGCCCTGGACCCGGGCGACGCGCCCGCGGAGACGTACCCGCAGCGGAAAATAAAAAAAGATTTTGCGGAAAAACGGAAGAGGGACGAGCGGGAACCGGGGGAGGTTGCGCCCCGAGGAGCAGCGGGAGCAGCCGCGCTGAACGCCGTGCGCAGCTACGGGGATTTGAGGAAACACTAGACATTAGAAGTTGTAGGAAAATAGTTTTCGAAAACGCGTGCAGAACTATTTTCACATCAGATCAGATGCTCTCTTGAAGTGCTCAAACCGCCTCGCGCTCTCGCGATGACGCTGTTCTCGAAGATGTGCGGCGAAGTAGACGGCGTGGTTGCCGAGCTGGACGCGGTGGTGCGTCCTGACGTGTTCCCTGTTGTGTTTTCCCGTCGGAACCGTAGTCGTACACGCGCGTCGTTTCGTCAATCTTCTTTTTCACTAACACTCATCCCTCCGTTCCTCGTTCTCCTCCCTCTCTTTCCAAAGGCGTCAGCGACGTCCACGTCCGCACTGGAGCGCCGAGATCGCGCGACCATGGCTCTCGCCCGGCTCGAGGAAGCCGCACCCCAGGTGGAGAAGATGCGCAAGACCGCGGCGGAGCCGGACAAGGAGAAGCGCATTTACAATGAAACTATGACTGCCAAGGTGCTCGCCCTGGCCGACCGCCTCGCGGCGACTAGGGAGAAAGCCAGTGCGGTGCAGGCGAGCCTCAAGCCTCTAGCTGAAGCTGAAGCCGCGCAGGCAAAGGCCAAGGCGGACGCGGAACGTGTCGCAGCGCAGGCGGAGGCGGCGAAAAAGGCTGAAGAGGAAGCCGCGGCGAAGGCAGAGTTGGAGGCGGCGGCGGCGGCTCAAGCAAAAGAAGAGGAAGAGGCGAAACGCGTGCGGGCCGAACGCGAGGCTGCTCGAGTGAAGGCGGAAGAGGAGGCGACTGCTAACAAGGCGCAGACGGCGGCCGCGGCCGCGGCTGAAGCAAAGGCGAAAGAAGAAGCCGCCGAAACAGAAAGACAGCGGCGGGCGGAAGAGGCGAGGGCGAAGAAAGCGGCGCTCGCGGCGCGCGTCGCTGCCTCCACTCCTGTCACTCCGAGCACTGCGTCGCCAGAAACTGCACCAGTTGCACCAGCTACACCAGCAGCGACATCTCAAGTGTCCACGACGCCACCTTCAACCGCCGTCGAGGCGAACGCCGCGGCGCTGGCGTCGATGCTTGCGTCGATGTCGCCGCTGGGTTCTTCGCCGGCGCCAGTAGGGACGCCAGCGGGGACGCCGGCGGGGACTTCAAAGACCTGGGGCGAGGTGCGTCACGTGACCGGCGGTGCGAATGAGCTTCGCAGCACGCTTGAAGAAGCTTCTGCGGCGGTTGCGCTTACCGTGGTGGACTGGAGCATTCCCACGTGTGGGCCGTGCCAGCGCATTCGCCCGGCGTACCAAGCCATGGCTGCGAATCGCCCGGGCGTTTTGTTCGTGGGCGTGGACGCGCACGCGAGCGCTGAAAACGCGCAGCTGGCGCGAAGCGCGGCTGTTCGCGCGTACCCGACGTTTCACCTATATGTGAACATGCGCAGAGTAGCGGAGATGTCGGGCGCGGACGAATCGCGGCTAGCGTCGCTCGTCACCGCGCACGCGCCGGCGCCAGCTTCGTCTGCGTCTCAAAACTCCGTTTCAGTTCCCGGTTCGACGGACGCATCCACAGGTGACATGCAAAACGCGATCGCCTCTGCTTTGCAAACGCTTCGTGGCGCTTGCTCCAGCCTTCCCGAGTTCATCACAGCAACGAAGACGTTGCTTACGTTCGTGGGGAACGTGTTGGATAATCCGAGTGAGGCAAAGTACCGAAAAGTTCGCGTCGCCAATCCCGGATTCAACGCCAAGCTCGGCCGCCTGGCCGGCGGCATAGACGCAATGCAGGCTTTCGGGTTCGCGAAGGAAGAGGACGGGGAGGATGCCGTGCTTGTCATGAGCGAAAACAGCGCGAAACACCCGGGGTTACCCGCCATGCGCGCGCTGCTGCAACAAGCTGTGCCCAGGTGACGAGAGAGAGGTGAAGAATCGAGTTAGTTACGAGAGCAGAGAGCGTCGCATAGCGGGTTTTTACTTTGTATTCGTTCACACTTTAGATACATTCCAAGCTTACCTTGACACAGAAGAAAAGACGACTCGGTCACACTACTCCTTGATCACCTCTACGCTCCACCCTGTCACTTCTTCTCCTTTTCCTTCGGCTCCACCTTTGTCCAGCTCGAGTCGAACACGTCTTTCCAGATTTCCGCCTTGAGCTTCTCTCCCTTTTCGTTGATGAGCGTCGCGCGGCGCTCTTCAACCGCGTTTTGGCGCGTGATCTCTTTTTTGTGGTGCAGGCACTCGAAGTAATCCTCGCGCAACGTGCCGCACTCCGAAGGGTCGTCCGCGGTGGACATGCACTGCGTTCCGAGACGGAAAAAGGGAAGAGAGCGTCAGAGGTGGATGAGAGGCTTCAATTTAGGGATGAGAGCTACTATCAGGGATTTCGCTCGGGACCGCTTCGACCTATCGATTTAGGGTTGGTCGTCCCCGCGGCAGGTACGCGTGAAGTACAGTTCGCGCCGCGGTACAGTTCGTCACTAGTCACGTACCCTAGAGAAGTTTCGCCACAAAGGAGTGCATCGTCCCTCGTTGCCCTTACTGCGCGATCGATGAGAGGTGGGGAGATGGAAAATGGGCCGTGCGAGGTGCAGTGTGGTCAGTTTCACGTCGATCGGGAGGAAGCGGGGGAGACACACAGCATCGTCGCCATGCGTTCGCGATGATACTCGCGCAGGTGTGAAAGGTCCGGGGGTACGCACGCTCCGAAACCGGAAGCCATGTTCGCGTCGGGTCTGTGCGGTCGGTCAGGTCTGGATGGTGCGATCGGCTCATTTCCAAGAAGGGTTGTAACCGCGGGCGTGCTGCGAGCCACTGACCAACTTTTTCAAATCATGAGTGGCGTTTGACGGACCATTGCGGTCCGCGGGCACGACGTGTGTGGCACGACGTGTGTGGAAGGACACGCTGCGAGCCGAAAGCGCGCCTTTGAGTCGACTAAAGTCATCAACAACCGCACGCCTCTCGTCGTGCACGGCCGTACCCCCACCCGCGCGTGTTTCGTCGCGAATCTAGGACCGGCCGACAGCTCGCGAATCTCGAGGAATGGCCGAGTCCGGTGCGCCGCGCGAGGCCCCACCCCCCCGCCCCGCGTCTCGCGCGTCGAGCGAATCCGGCTCACCTCCAAGGGATGACACCGATGAGGTGGATGACGAGCCGGAGCGCGCGCACCGAAGACGAGCCTCCACGCTCGACGCCCATCGAGACAAAAGCTTTGAGGAAGAAGAGATTGAGGATGACGAACAACAAAACGAGGAGGATGAGATGAATGAAACGTACGAAACAGACGACTCACCCTCCGTCGCTATGTTGCATCAAAAACTAAACGAGTTTCGCGTAGAGAACGACGCGCTCGGCGAAGCGACGACTGCGTTGCGACGCGCGTTGCGACGTGCGACGATGGAAACCGCTGAGTCGCGGCAAGCGGCGCTGGTCGCTGAGAAAGCGCTTTTGGATGAAAAAGAAGCGGCTCAAATTCGGGTCGACAAAGCTCGGGCGGACGCGAGTGACGCGCGACGCGAGCTTGAAGATGTCGAGCGCCTCGCGCTGGAGCTTACGGACGAACTTGAAGATGTGCGCGCGAAGTTTGCGGCGGCGAAACATGCTCAGCGAGACGCCGAGAACGCGGCGGCGGCGGCGGCTGAGGAAACCTCCGCGGCGCGCGCGATGGCGGACTCGCTGAGGGACGCGCTCGCCGACGCCGGCAAAGACGCGGAGACCAAGGCTGCGAAAGCGAAGGCGTTTAGGGAGCGTGCTGCTAAGGCTGCCGAGAAGGAAAAAAATGAAGCGGTCGAGAAAACGAAGGTTGCCGCCGCCGAGGAGGCGCTGTCAACGTCGGCTGCGGAGCTGGAGGAGGCTCGCGCGGCGGCGGCTCGCGCGACGAGCGACCGCGACGCGATGGCGTCGACTTGGCGAAAAGAGTGGGAGGCGGCGAAAGCGGACCACGCTTCTGAGCTTCATGCGACGAGAGCGCGTATCGCGAGCTGTGAAGCGGATCTCGCGTCCGCACGTGCGTCTCTCGCGGAGGAGCGCGACGCTCGCGCGGCGGCGGAGACGGCGGTTGAAAACGTGACGGTGCACGCGCGGCGCGCGACTAGGGACAGGGACGGCGCCGTCGCGAGCCTCCGAGCGCTGGCTGAACACGAGGATACAATTCGCGAGGACACGCTTCAGCGCGCCGCTGTGGTTGGACGACTGCGGGATGACGCCACAGAGTCTGCGGCGCGGTGCGAGACTTTAGTTGCGCGGTGCGCGGCGGCGTGCGACGAGCGCGACGCCGCAACTCTTCGCGCGGAACGCGCTGAGGCGGACCTCGCCGAGATGGCGTCGCTCGCCGAGACCGTGGCGATGGTCCAGACGGAAAGTGCGCGACGAAGGGCGGAGCGATCCGCGTCGTCGTCGCGTTCTTCTGCAGGTCAAACACGGTCTTCACAGTCTTCGCCTGATGATAATAACTCATCGCGGTCGTCACCCGAAACAAACACGGTGTCTCACTTACTTGGCGCCGCCGTGAGGGAAGGGAAGCGCTCGCCGAACTCGTTTGCAAGGGGAATGGCGGGTCCATCCGCGAGTTCACGTCCTGATTTGTACACAGACCCGATTGATGCACGGCAATGGACCCCGGCCTCCGCCCCTGACCCGTCCACGCCGGAGACCCCGGAGACGCCTGACCTGAGGAACGAACACAATAGCGCCTCGCCGCGCGCGCCGACAGGTCCGTCGCGGTGGATCCACACCGTGGGCGCCGACGTCGCTGAGGAGTTGGTCCACGCGCTGGCGAGGGAAGTCGGTGAGCTTCGCGATTCCGTGGCGTCTCTTAAGGACGAAACTGCATCTGCAAAAGCCGCTCGTGATGACGCACGACGCGCGCTTCTGGAAGAGACCACCCGCATGCGCGCGTTAGAACGCGCGCGGGTTGTTGATTTGCGGGAAACGAAGTTGGCCGAGCAAAGAGCGCACGCCGCGAAGAAAACCACCTGGGAGCTGCGGGATTTGCTGGCGCTCGCCGCGGTGGATGGAATTGTGGGACGAGAAGGGAGTATTTCGAGGGTTCAGGATGCGGGGATGATCTCCAGGGATGAGGATATTGAAGAGGATGTTGATGAGGAGATTGATCACGACACTGAGGACGCGGCAAGCGAGGGCGAGGCGGTTGAATCGAAGGGTGGTGACTATTTCCGCGTCGCCGGCGCGCGCGTGTTTGGGAAGGAAAACGCAATTGCGAAAGACTTTCAACCGGTAACACCGGACTTGCGACGATCAGGTCCCCGACCCAGAGCCGCGGTTCCACGTGCCACCGCGTTTTTGCCCATGTGAGAGGATGTACGACCATAGAACTTTCTTTAACACGAACTAGTATTACAACGCTAACAAACGCTCACGGGATGACGTTCCCCCAGCAATCTCTTGTGAGTTTCAATCCTGTTCTCGTTTGATTTCGCGTGGACCGAAGGCGCTCTGACCCGATTCCCGCCGCAGGCACGTCGCTCGCTCCTATCGTCGTTCCCGTCACCATCTCCACCGGCGCGACATACGGCTTGCCGATTGGGCGGACGACTCTCCTCTGCGTTTTCCCCCGACCCTCTTCGGGAAACCACAGATTGCCAACAAGCTCAGGCCTGGGCTCCGCCGAGGGCTTGTGAAAGTACACAGGGTCCGGTCCAATATCGTACCCGCGGCGGTAGCGTTCAGCAGCCGCATCGACGAGACGCCCGGGAACAGGTGCGCTCCCGGACACGGACGCTACCTCGGGGTTCGCATCGGACGCCCCAATTACCGCTTCCGGATTGTTGCTTCCGGTAGGGGGAGGTACCTGCGCGCGTCCACGACGCGGGAACGGATCCCCGCACGGCAAAAACGCGTCGGTTTGCGTTAGGGTACACCGGAAGTTACCCATGACCCCCCGATTCCGCCGCGCGTGCGCGAATGCTGGGAGGACGAGACGCGGTTAGCATCTTGGTGTCTGACAAGTTACATCGGAGGTCTTTATTTTTTTCACATTTTCTATCTCGTCCCCTCGCATCGTATCGTGTGTTGTCTTTCACCTACTCGCTGCCTGGAGGGTATCTAGCTTTGCGAACACGGCGTCCTAGGCCTTTTTGGCGCCCGCCTCAATCAGCACCCGCATTACCGCCTTGTGATTCATATGAGCAGCGAAGCTCAGCGGTGTCATGCCGTGCATCGGCAGAATCCTGGGGTTATCCACCCCCTTGTCGACGTCCGCGCCCGCCTCGATCAGCGCCCGCGTTGCTACTGCGTTCCCCTCTCTAGCAGCGACGTGCAGCGGCCTCCAGCCGTCAAGGTCATTTGCCTTGTTGACGTCCACGCCCGCTTCGCACAGCGCCCGCACCACCGCATCGTGGCCATTTCGGGTGGCGACGAACAGCGGAGTCACGCCGTCATTCCCAGGCGCCTTGTTGACATCCGCGCCTGCCTTGATCAGCGCCCGCGCTATCGCCTCGTGGCCATTTTGCCTGGCGACGTACAGCGGTGTTCTGCCATCAGTAATGCGTTTGTTGACGTCCGAGCCCTTCTTGATCAGCGCTCGCACGTCTACATCGTGCCCCGCTTCAGCGGCCATGTGCAGCGGCCCCGGGCCTTGTGGTCTGCCCCAAACATCTGTTCTAACGCCTCCTCGCCGCCAGTCCATTCCCCCGTCTCTGAGTCCTGCACCATGATCCCACCGCCCGTCGTCCCCGTACTCATCTGCATCGCCAACCTTTCCATAGGGTTGCTCATCGTTCCAACCATCTTTCTCAAGTTCCGTGTCATTTTCTCAATGTCGGATTGAGACTGTCCCCCGATACCCTTCCCATCGCAAAATTTCCTCATCCCCGCCGTCGCCTTGGCCAAACTCTCCTTCTCGTCCTGCTCTATCGACGCCTGCGTCGCCTCCCGCACGGCACTTCTTATGGGTGTCACCTTTATGCTCGACATAGAGGTCAGACTCCTATCATCAGGTCGAGTGATTTTGCACGAGAGCGTGATGGTGCGAGAGCAGGCGTGTTTGTGCGGCGCATCGCCGCTCGTCCAGTGCAGCGACTGACACTCTTGTCCACAATATCTGGTCAACTTGCACAGCGAACACAACTTTTTCTCCTCTCCCCCGCACTGCGCGCAACATGCGAGCTTGTTAAACTCTTCAGAGACACCGGAGGGGGCACGTATCCCCCTCTCCCTCTCGTCCTCCAGTTGGTATAACAGCAAATACTTGGCAATCTGCAGGTTTTTCGGAACGCCGCAGTTGCCGTGCAGAAAGCACAGCGCGAAATGATGAATCGGTGTTTCGGCGACGTGGGGAGCAGTCATGGAGGTGACAAAGGTTTCCAAGAAGTCGTTGTTCAGTCTGTAGCCCTAAATGATGGCACGCATCTCATGTGTTTTCATGTACCGCATTATCTCGAGCATAGCTGGGTGAAATGAGCCTTCTACGGCCATCTGCGGGAGACTTCCAACTGGATGCTCGATCGATTCGGGAAGGAGTTTTATGCCGGGGTTGTCTTCGGCGTTTTTAAACGCCAAATCCATGTAGTACTCAACCTTGACAATGTCCTTCGCGGCAATGTCTTCGTAGTCGTTACCATAGTCCTTTTGCGCGTGTATGCCGGCGAGAAAGATCTGGGCGTCCGGGCTGTCTTTCTCCGCAGCCTCGCGGAGCTTTGCTTTGACGCGTCGGTGGAGTTCTTCTCCACTCACGTCCCGTCTCTGTAGCACTCGCCAACCCTGAACGCGGCGTCCCGAGATCCTTCGTAAGCCGCCTTGCAATACATGTCGAATGCTTTCTTCCAGAGCTTCTTCCGATCGTTGTCCTTCTTTGTCACTCGCGCATCGCGAGCTTGATTCTCAGCGGTGGCAAACGTCATGGTCGTCTCAGATCTCTCGGAGCTGACGATTCGTTTTCCCTCCAGGAAACGCGGCGCGGATGCAGCGGGCGGAGGAAAGAACGTGAGCTGATACGCGACGACTGACGCGCGGTGATGCACCAGGCTAATCATTGAGCGCGAAACTCGGCTCGCGCGGTTGGTTGTGGCTCCACGCAGCGAGGTTGCGAGGGTACAGAGTAAAGAGCTCCGTCTGTTCGTTACCTCGGTCCTTCCGAAACTGGGGATTTTGTGACAGGCCTATTTTTCCGAAGTGAAGGTATCGCGGACCCGCGGGCTTCGACGCGTATCTTCGCGACGCACCGCGTGCACCCTAGGGACGATGACGGTAAAACCCGAGGAGAAAGTTTCAATGCTAGAGGACGTGTGGAATCACTTGATGATCACGGCGTGGCTGGGTTGCGTGCACGTCGCGGTTGTGGTTTTCGCAATCGCGTTGTGGTGCCTTCCCCATCCCGTCGCGTGTTTCGTGCTGGGCACCTACGCCGTCGCCGCGGTGTGGCCCATCGCCCCCCCGTACCCCAAGTGGGGCGTCCGTATGGCGCACGCGGTGACCAACGGCGCAGTGAAGTACTTCCCCGCGACGCTGGAATGGGAGGACGAGGCTGATTACAGAGCGGGCGCGGAGAAGGGCGTCCCGCATTTAATCGGCCTGGAGCCCCACTCCGTGCTTCCGCTTTCCATCGTTACGTTCGGCAAGTACTTCTATTGCAGCGCGGAGAGCCCTGATTGCGTCAAGAGCTCTAGAGGACTGGCAACCCCCGCGATCTTCGCAATCCCGTTCCTGCGACAGCTGTGGACATGGCTCGGGATGGATGCGATATCAAAGACTAAAATGAAACAGCTGTTGAACGAAGGGAAGACCGCTTTATTGATTCCAGGCGGCGTCACCGAGTGCCTGCAAATGAAAAAAGGCGTCGAGACGTTGTACTTACGGAATCGGTTCGGATTCGTCAAGGTGGCGATTCAAACCGGCGCACGATTAATACCGGCGTTCACGTTCGGGCAGAGCCAGACGTACGACTACGTACGTCTTGGGCCGCCCGTGTGTTCTGAACGAGTCGTCAACGTCGTGGCCGGGATTCTTCAGATGGCGCCCATGGCGTTTTGGGGAAAGTGGGGGACGTTTCTTCCGAAGCGCGTCGCGATGCGAACTGTGGTGGGGAGGCCGATTCCCGTAACAAAAATCGAAAACCCCACAAACGACCAAGTCCAACAGAAGCTTGACGAGTTTATCGAAGAAATGCAAAGGATACACGAAACGAACAAGGAGAGGTTCGGGTACGCGGGGCAGAAACTAGTCGTGTTGTGAATAAAATTAGCAAAATATCTCCACTGTCAATAATCTTTTTAAAAGCGATTGCGATCTGATCGTCGTTCGTCACAAGGAACCGCACGTCGCCTTTTCACTCGATTCGACATGGCTACTGTTGTGTGCCGCGCCCCCATTGCGGTCCCCAACGCGGTCATCGCCGTGCGCGATGCCTCCCGCGTACGTACCGCCATTCCCTCGCACTCGATGAAAAAGCGCATCCGCCACCACAGGTCGGTCGTCGCCGCCGCATCTCCCGTCGTCGCCGCCTCTGATGCCGCGAAGGTGAACGTCCTAGTGGTGGGCGGCGGCGGCCGCGAGCACGCGCTATGCTGGCGTTTAAGGCAGAGCAAGACGTGTGGCGATTTATTTTGTGCGCCCGGCAACGCCGGCATCGCCGTGGAGAACGGCGTGCAAACGATCGCGCTTGATGAAACGGACCACGCCGCAGTGGTGGAGTTCTGCAAGGGCAACGATATCGGGTTAGTGGTGTGCGGCCCTGAAGCTCCGCTAGTGGACGGTCTGACTGATTCCCTCATCGCCGCGTCCATTCCCTGCTTCGGCCCCACGAAAGCCGCGGCACGGTTAGAGGGCAGCAAGGGCTTCCTCAAGGATCTGCTTAAAAAGTACAAAATTCCAACTGCGAAGTACGAGCGCTTTACGGATGCGAAGAAAGCAAAGGCGTACATCGAGCAGGAGGGTGCGCCTATCGTGGTCAAGACGGACGGCCTTGCTGCAGGCAAGGGCGTGATCGTCGCCATGGACACGCAGACCGCGCTAGACGCTGTTGATGACATGATGGTCAACTCGGCGTTCGGCGACGCGGGGGACGAAATCGTCATTGAGGATTTCTTAGGAGGCGAAGAAGCGTCGTTCTTCGCCGTGGTGGGCGGAGGCGTCGCCGTGCCTCTTGTGGGCGCGCAGGACCACAAGCGCGTGGGCGAGGGCGACACCGGCTTAAACACGGGCGGCATGGGAGCCTACTCCCCACCTCCAGTGCTCACCCCGGAGTTGGAACAAGTCGTGATGCGTACAATCATCCAACCCACGGTGGACGGGATGGCCGCGGAGGGGTGTCCGTTCACGGGAGTGATTTTCGCCGGTTTGATGATTGAAAACGGCGAAGTTAAATTATTGGAGCACAACGTGCGGTTCGGGGACCCGGAGTGCCAGTGCTTGATGGCGCGTATGAGGGGGGACTTGGTTGATTTGCTGTTAAGAGCCGCGAACGGAACCCTCGACGACGCACAAGAAATGGAGTGGAGCGACGACGTCGCTGCCGTCGTCGTCGTCGCCGCAGACGGGTACCCCGGTTCGTACGCAAAAGGCGAAGTGATTAAGGGCATCGATGCCGCGAACGGAAAGAAAAACGTCAAGGTGATCCACGCGGGCACTACGCTCAACACAGACGGCGACGTGTTGAGCGCGGGGGGGCGAGTTTTGGGTGTCGTGGGAACTGGGGCCTCCGTCAAGGAAGCCACCGACGCGGCGTACTCCGGCGTCGACGCAATCGAATGGCCGGGCGGGTTCGTGCGACGCGACATCGGGTGGAGAGCCATCGAACGGGAAAACAAGTAAACGTGAAGTGCGTCAAATACGTAGAACAGGCACCCTAATACTACTACATCTATAACTTATTACAAAACAGGCTTGTCACAGGCTTGACAACCCTTTAAAATCTTCTAACTCTTATTGGCCATACCGTGACTTCGTCAGCCTAAAGCTTGACTCGTCCCGAAGTTTTTGGAGTCTTGGGTCGAAGCGGGGGCCTTCCCGTCTTTCCCTTTCCAAGTGGACGGCTTGAATGGCTCGACCCAGGTCCCGTCACAGTCGTCCCGCCGGTATCGTCATCCGGTGCTTCGTCGTCGGAGCCTGCGGAGTCCTCCAGCGGCTCCAGCGGCGGCGGCAACACCCCGATCGGGCGGGGCACATCTTCCCACGCGTCGCCGAGACCGAACGGGTCCGTTGCTTTTTTCGGCACGCTCGGCTTGGAGTGCAGGGGGTTCAGGGTGTGAACGCTGTCGCCACTTGTTGTCCCCCCACCAGTCAAACTGCGCTTCGCAGCGCGAAGTGTCGCCTTGAGACTCTCTTCGCGGGCCTCTGCATCCATGCGCTCTCGTCGCGATGCAGCGGCGAGATCCAGCGCTTCCCTCCGCTCTTCCCGCGCTGACGCCGTCTCAGCCTCCGCTTCCAGCGCGCGTGCGTGAAGCGATTCAGCTTCACTCTCAGCCTCGCACGCGCGCAGTTGCTCGCGCTGCATGCGCGCCATGCACGCCTTGGCGCGCGCCTCGGCGATGTGCGCGCGGGCAAGTGCAGCCGCCGCCTCGGTGTCCGCGGAGGCAGCACGCTCTTTCGCCGTGGTTTCCGCGAGACGCGCCGCGGCGGCGCGCGCCGTCGCCACCTCGGCGGTTCTTTTCGCCTCTGCCGCTGCATGCGTGGCGGCGTCTCGCTCGGCGCACGCGCTACTGACCGTTTCGCCAGCGGTGGAAGAGGACGTGACGGCGTGCGCGGCGACACTCTCCGCCACAGAAGCGCGGTCCTCCGCGGCGAGGGCCGCCACTCTCGCTGCCGCCGCCTCTTCGCGAGCATCGCGCGCCGCTGACTCCGCGTTGGCCCTCGCCGCTTCCATGTCAGCGACGACTGCGCGCGTCGCCTCTTCTGCGCGTCGTTCCGCATCCGCCAACGCCTCTTCAGCTGCGACTGCCACTTCAGAGGCGGTAGTCTGCGCTATCGAGAGCTCAGTCTCGAGACGCGCGATCGTGCGTTCCAGTGCCGCGTTCGCTTCGCGCGCTGCGATGAATTCAGGATGAACAGCCTGCTTCTCGGCGGCGGCGGCGAGTTTGCCGGCGGCGTCCTCCGCGCGGCGGGACGCGTCGTCGGCGGAGAGCGCCGAACGCATCGCCGCGTTGTGCGTCGCTTCGAGGTCCACTTCAAGCGACGCTACGTGTGTTTGCAGCTTGGAGAGCTCCTCACGTGCTGCTACGATCTCAGTGCGTAACGCCTTTTCCACTTCTGCTGCGGCGGCTTCGGCGATTTGGGCGGACTCGGTTGCGGCGACGCGAGCCTCCTCCGCCGCCTTCGCAGCTTCGACGCGTTCGGCGGCGAGTGCTTCGTTCGCCGTCGCAACCGCTTCGTGGGCGTCCGCGAGCGCCTTCTCCGAAGCTTCCGCGCGTTCGGTTGACATCGCCAACCTGCGCGTCTCCTCCTCCACCGCCTTCTCCGCCGCTTCCAGCGATTTCTTCGCCTCCATGGACGCCATCTTCGCGCCGGATTTGAAATACGACAAATCCGACTCCAACGTTTTCACGCGCATCTTCCACGTCGCCTCCTGGCCAAGCGCACGTGTTTCCGCCTCACGCGCGTGCGTCTCGGAAGACGCAAAGCGCGCCTCGGTTTCAGCAACCTGCTGCTGCGCCGCCGTAACAGATGTTTCAGCATCCGCCTTGGCGGTGACAGCCGCGCGCGCTTCTTCGCGAGCCGACTCGAGCGTGGCGGTGAGGTCAACGATGCGCACCTCGGCAGTCTGCAGTCGGCCTTCTAGCCTTGACTCGCGCGCCGCTAACTCTGCTTGCTTGTCAGCATGCGTCGCCGCCGCATCGTCTGCCGCTGCCGTTGTCGCGGCAAGTTCGTTTTTCAAATCATTAAGTTGCTGCTTGAGCTGTCCCTCGCGAAGGCCCGCGGCTTCGAGCGCGGCTGCGAGCGTCTCCGTCACGTTCGGCTGCGGCGTCGCATCGACGGCGCTCGAGCCCGTCGACGTCGACGGCTTCAAATCCTCAACGGGCGTGCCCTCGGCGACGACGTCTTCGCGTCCAGGTCCGTGAAGAAGCGCGCGAAGCTCGTCCTCGCGACCGGCCGCGACGACCAGAGCGAGTTGCGCGGTGTCGGCGCGACTCGTCGCGTCGTACGCAGCGCTCGCTGAACGCATCGCCGCCGCTTGCGACTCCCGCAGGTCAGCTTTGAGCGAATGGACTTCCAACTTGACTTCATCGAGCTCGGCGTTTAGCGCTACTTCGCGCTCAGCGGCGGCGACTGCCGCGCGCTCTGCCGCGGAAATCTCACCCTCCTTCGCGACGAGGAGTTTCTCAATATTTACAACACGTGCCATCGCCTGCGCTTCGTGTTGCGCGGCAGCCTCCGCGGCGGCGGCGACGGCGGCGTCGCGCTCGTCGCGGAACGAAGCCGACGCTTCCGCCACAGCGGCGATCCGCGCCGTCTCCGCGGCTGCCTGTGCGTCGTCCACAGCCTTGGCCACGGCGGCGACAATTGAGAGCTCCGCAGCTTCCGCGCGTGCACGTTCCGAGGCGCTAACACGCTTCTCCTCCTCCACCGCTTTCTCCGCTGCTTCGAGTGATTTCTTCGTCTCCGTCGCGGCCATCTTGGCGCCGGATTTGAAATACGACAAATCACCCTCCGCCGTCTTTACGCGCGTTTCCAAAGTTGCCTTCTGCCCGAGCGCGCGCGTTTCCGTCTCCTTCAGCTCGGCCATGGTTTGCGAAACGCGCGTCTCGAGTTCTTCCGTCTGTCGCCGCGCAGCCTCGAGCTTCATCTCGAGATCCTTCTTAGCAGCAACCGCCGCGTGTGCCTCTTCGCGCGCCGCATCGAGCGCGCCGGCGAGCTCCGTCGCCCTCGACTCCGCCGTCGCCAGGCGGCCTTCCAGCCGAGATTCGCGAGCCGCCTTGTCCGCCTGCGCGTCGGCGTGCGCTTTGACCGTGGCTTCCGCAGCGGATGTCGCCGCAGCCGCGTCAATTGCAGCCGCGGAGGCTCGAGATTCGGCCTCCGCGAGTTTCGCGCGAGCGTCGCCTTCACGAAGACCGGCAGCTTCAAGCGCGGAGGCGAGCGCTGCCGTCGCCGCCGCCGCCGTCACGGATGCGCCTCCGGGCTCCGGAGCTGTCGGCGCGCGCGCCGCCGCGAGGGCGACGCGCGACTCGCCGTTCTCGCGTTCCAGTTCTGCGACACGCGCGTGCACAGCCGAGAGTTCCACACGAAGCTTCGTCTCGCGGTCAGAAGCTGAATCCAGCAGCGCGGCGAGCGTCATGGCGGTGGCCGACGATTCCGCCGGCGGTTTTGTCTCCGTCGCGTCGCGAAGCGCGGAGACCGTCTCGCGAACGGATTCCAGCTCAGCGCGAAGGAGCTTGACATGTTTCTCCGGTGACGGCGTTTTCGGAGGCGAAGACTTGTTCGCCTCGCGTTTTGCGAGAAGAGCTGTTTCCCGTTCGCGACTCGTCTGGAGAAGCGCCTCGAGCGAAGCGAGCGCGGCATCCTTCTCATCGATGTCTGTCTTCGAGGATGTTTCCTCGACGCCGTTTTTTGCCATCGAGGCCACTTTCTTCGCCAGCGCCGCGTCTTCTGCGGTGACGGTCATGGCATCGAGACGCGCGCGCATTTCGGCCATCTCGGTGTCGTGCGCGTGGGAACTCGCAAGGGCGTCGCGATGCATGGCGTCAGCGTCCGCAGTTGCCGTCCTAGCCGCGTCCATAGCGTCGTCCGCGGCGACTTCGAGCTCGACGATTTTCGCACTGAGGCTCGATTCCGTCTCGGCGGCGGCGGCGAGTGCATCTGCGCGCGCGTTTTCCGCCTCAGACGCGCGTTCCTGCGCCACCGCGAGCTTTTCGCGAAGCGATGCCAACACATCCTCGAAACGTGCACCTGACGAATCCGCAGCGCGGCGTCGTTCCTCGTCCAGCTCCCGTCGTAAAGTCGTCTCCGCGTCCGCCGCCTTTCTCACCGCGACGTCGCGCGCCGCCAAGGTTTCCTTCGCGGCGGCGAGCTTCGCCCTGAGGTCTGCCTCGACGTCGTTCGCCTTGGCTCTGGTTTCGGAGACACGCAAACGCCACTGCGCTTCTGACGCAGAAGCACTTTCTTCAGTTTCGAACGCGCGCGTCTCGAGACGAGCCTTCTCGCTGGAAGCGCGCGACCGGAGGTCGGACATCTGCTCGCGGAGTTTCTCGAGCTCGGCATTAAACGCATCCTCTGCACGAGCGCGCGCGGCTTCCTCTGCGACGGCGAGCCGAGACTCCAGCGTAGACACGGAAACGGTCGCTTCCGAACGCGCATCCGCAAGTTTCGCACGCCAACTCGCTTCATATGCCGCGAGCGTCTCGTTCGCCGCCGCCTGCGTCACTGCCTTGGCCTCGGCGAGCTTCGCGTCGAGCGTCGCGGCGGCAGCGCGCTCCGCGGTGGCGATCGCTTCGCGAGCCGAAGCCTCCGCCGCTTCCGCCCTCGCCTCCGCGTCTCTCACCTTTCCGTTCACCTTCGCGGTCTCTTCGGCGACCCACGTACCGCGTGTCGCATCTCCGGAAGCGAGTTTCTCCTCCGCAGCGTCGCGCGCAGCCTCTGCTTCGTCCAGGCGCTTGCGCATCACAGCCTTCTCCGCCGCCGCGCGTTCGGTGGTTTTGCGAACCAATTCTCGTAGCTCGGACTCAGACGCCTCAGTCGTGCGCATCGCTTCATCTAGACTAGCACGCATGCGTGCCTCCGCGCGCGTGAGCGCGGCGCGGTGCGCCGCTTCCGCGCGATCGGCATCCGCGATATTATCCTCCGCTTCCGAGAGACGTGCCTTGAGCTCCACGGCTTCCTCACTCGCGAAACGCTTGGCTTTGGCGTGCTGCTCGCGGAGACGCGCTTCGAGCGCCGCCGCGTCCACCGCGGCGTCCTTCTCCTGCTCCGCCGCCGCCGCCGCATCCTCCGCCTGGACGATCCGCGACTTGAGGCGCTTTTCTACTGCGGACGCGTGCGCTTTGATCTCCGTCATGGACGCAGCGTGTTCCGCCGTCACTGCCACTAGGTTCGCCTCCGCGTCCGCGAGGTCAGCCTCCAGCGCGTAGAGAACTTCAGCGTGTCGCGCGTTTGCGTCGAGTTTCGCTCGCCGCCGGGGTGATGGGGGCGCCTCCACTTTCGGCGCCTCAGCGCGTGCCAGCCGGCCGTGCGCTTCGTCCAGCTCGATTTCCATATCCAAAACTCTTGTGTCCGCCTCGGCGATGCGCTGCTCCGCGTCGATGAGCCGTTGTTTGAAATCGTCGCGTTCCGAGCCCGTCTCCGAACGCGCCTTTTCGCGTTGCTTTTCCAAAGCCGATTTTAATACGGCGCTCTGCGTCGATTCCAGCCGCGCTGCGCGCAACTCCGCGGACGACGCACGCGATTCCGCGAGGCGTACTCTCCCTGTCGCCGCGTCCGCGCGTGTGGTCTCCTCGTCACACGTGCGTCGCACGAGATCGAGTACCTGTTCGAGTTCCTCGATTTGTTCCATTTGTAAACACGAATCCGCGTCGAGGTCCCGCGTCTCGGAACGCGCCGTCTCGCTTTGCGTCCGTCTCCACCGCGCGGTTTCTTCCCTGGATTGCCTTAACTCTGCTTCCACGCGTTCTCTTTTTCCACGCTCTCTGTGTGTGTCCGTAAGAACTGTTTCCAACTCCGCACGAAGACTCGCGGCTTCGCGTCGAGAGTCCGCGAGCTCGTCCTGCAGCAACGCAGTTTCGCGCGCGGATTCGCCGGCGCCGCCGTGCGACCGCGGCGCCGCCGTGTGGTACGTCGAAGGCAGCACGGAGGGCGGGGGCGTGTGCGCTTCAAATGCGAGCACCGCAGGAGACGCAGGTTCGTGGAAACTCGGCGAGGAACGCGTAAGCAACGGAATTTCCGTCGCGGGAGTTCGGCCAACCGGGGTACCGAAAGGTAGCGCAATCGGCGGAGACGCGGTTGACGCCATCGGCAGAGACAACACGAGCGGCGGCGCAGGCGACATCGGGGCCTGCTCTGTCGTGGCGGTTGCATTCGATGCCTCCAGCACCTGAACACGAGCCACTAAATCCGCTTCCCGTTTCTTAACCTCAACGAGCTCCGCCCGTAGACCCGCTTCCCTCTCCATCGTAGTTTCAGCCATGCGCTCCATGTGCGCGTCGGACGCCTCGAGCTGCGCGACGAGCTCGTTTTCGCGCGCCACGCGCGCTTCACGCGCGTGCGTGTCTCTTTCGGAGATTCTCACTGTCAACTCTGCTACCGACGCGGTTGCTTGTCGCAAATCGCTCTCGGCGAGTGCCAAGCGACTTGTTCGATCAGCGAGGTCGTGTTCGAGCGACGCAACAAGCGATGTTTTGGAAGTCGATGCGGCGGTGGTGGAGTCCGCGGATGCGAGGCGCACTTCCAGCTCGACGACGCGTCGACGCAGCGTGACGTTTTCGTATCTCGCCGCCTCCGCTGCGGCGGAGCTCGCCGCGACCTCCGCTGCGGCAGCCTGGCGCCGCTCTTGCATCCTTTTCTCTGCACGGACGCTCAGCTCCTGTACCGCCTTCGTCGCACGACGCACGTCCGTCTCTGCTGTTTCCACGCGACGATCGCGCGCCTCCACGTCGGATTCCAACATCGCCACGCGAGCGCGCAGGTCCGCAGTTTCGAGATCGCCGCCGACGTCACCAGAGGGCTCTTCCGCAAGCGTCAACATTGAAATCAATGATTTTGCAGGACTCCGTGGGGGGGTTCTCACAGGGCTCTCGCCAGGTGTTCTCATTGGACTCGCCGGAGGCGTGCGCGTCTTCGCCGCGCTGCGTTCGCGTTGCGTCGCCATCTCCGTCGCCTCGCGCTTCGCCGCTCGCGACATAAAGTCAGCGAGTCGAAGTTTCACTTCGAGCTCATCCACCCGACTTTGCAGCATATCCACAACCTGCTCCGCCTCTTCGCGCACTGCGTTTTCACGAGAAGCCGCGTTCGCATTAGCGAACTCTTCGCTGGTGCGCGCGGCGGCTTCGGCGAGGGCGGCGCGCGACTCGAGATCGGCGACGTGACGGCGCAACTCGTCGTTCTCGCGACCGAGCTGCGCGGCGGCGGCAGCCGCAGCTGCCGTGGCTGCGACGTCATCACTCGTCTCGCCACGAGCGCCTCGAGGTGACATTGTGACACTCTCCTCGAAATCAGACACGTGCCGCTTTTGGAACCACATCGCCTTGGTCTTCACCGAGGCGTTCTCCGGCGCTACGGAAGGGGAGGGACCGAGTCTCGGCGCTCTTGCGGTTGATTCTGGTTTTTCTTCCCGGTCGTCTGAATCAGACGCCTCTGATTTCTTATTCGCCTCGGTCGTCTCCTTCAAATAAGCCTCGGTTTCTCGGAGCGTGCGCTCGGTTTCCGCCAGCGCTGACTTTGCCAGCTCAGCGTCGACTTTCGCGGCGTCGCAGCGTCGGCGCTCTTCCACCAACGCCTTGGTGACCGTCTCCAGTTCGGTAACAGCCTCCTCTCGCGTGGCCTCGGCGTTGCGCGCGGTTGCCATCAGCCGCGCCATCTGTGCCTCTGCAGAGTCCGCGTACGCGCGATTCAGCGCGGTGGTGGGAGAGGGCATCTCGGCGACAGGTTCTGCCGCCGCCTCCCTCGCGCGCGCCGCGGCGAGAGCCATCTCCGACTCAGCCAACGCCGACCGCGCGTCCACGAGCTCTGCTTTGAGACTGCGCGCGATTGACTCGGCATTTTCCTTTGCCGCGACCGCCGCGATTATTCGTGTCTCTCCTTCTCTCGCGTGTGCGTCGCGCGCTTCAAACGCTGTGCGTCTGGCCTCCTCCGCGTCTTTCTCCGCGCGTTGTCTCGCCCCCGCGAGGTCCAATTCGAACCGACGCTTCACCATTTTGATCTCCTCCTCCGCTTTCGAGCGCACGTCCGCTGCGTCTTGACGCGCGCGCGTCACCGCCTCGTCCGCACCAGATGTCGTCGCGTGTTCCGCACGGTGCGCACGTTCTCGAGCCTCCTCGATCAAAATCCGCGCACGCGTGTTGCTATCGTTCACCGCGCGCTCCGCCGAAGCGCGGCACTCCGCCATCTCGCGGTCGCACCGGTCGCGCATCAAGTGTAACTCATCCGTGGCTTGTCTTCGATTACTCTTCGCCGCTTCCGCGCGACGTCGCTCGGTGTCCACCTCGGCTCGTGCGCGCTCAACGTCCGCGCGGACTTCAGTCAGAACACGCGCGTGTTCCTCTCTGCGCGACGACTCCGCGAGCATCAGCTCGTT
>TARA_B110000977_G_scaffold135789_1_pt1 | contig 37533 bp, 26 predicted proteins | sample TARA_B110000977 | Tara Oceans TARA_B110000977 (sample SAMEA4397798) | marine metagenome | biome: Polar Biome; feature: [SRF] surface water layer (ENVO:00010504); material: water (ENVO:00002006), including particulate matter (ENVO:01000060) such as... | depth 5 m | reverse complement strand
GGGGGAAGCGGTGAGGATAGCTTAGACTTAGGGGGTAACGATAGCTCGTAGATAGAACATACCAAATCAGAAAAGTCTTCTTCTCACGATTCGGGTACGCCGTTCGCTATCGCCCACTCAAGTACATGCCCCTCCGCCACCACCGCGCAAGTCCACTCGCCCCACGGGCAGCCGTTCGCGCGCGCCCACTGCAGCATCTCGAAGTGTCCGCCTTTTGCCGCCGCAGCGCACGTCCATCCGTCCCACGGTCAGCCGTTCTTGCGCAACACCTTCAACTCTTCGAGCTGTCCGCTCCCCGCCGCTGCCTGACAAAGGGATTCGTTACGCGACAGGAGACATCGCCGTTGCAGGCGCCGCAGCGCGCTTAAACATCCGAGCTTCACGGCATCCTTTTCATCAAGCTCCTTAAACCGAAGCTCCGTTCCTGCCACCGCGTCGCGCATCGCACGGCTCACCGTTGGCAGCCGTGCGAGATCTGCGGGGTCGTGAAAATACTCGGATCTGAGAACGTGCTCGACGACGAGGTGGTTGGGAAAGCCGGGGATGGCACCGTCCGCATAAGCATCGCGAAGCTCGAGCTTACTCTTGCGCGTGCGAGTCTCCGCACCGAGCGTCGCGCTGGAAGACATCGTGAAGCGCGTCGTGTGCGCGTCGTTGTGCGTCGAGGCTACCGAAAGAGCGTTTTTACAACCCGATGATTTCGAAAACACTTTCGAAAACTTGCACTTCGTCGCGCGCGCGCGCGTCTCCGCGCCATGACCCCGGAGCACGTATCGGAGCTGCAGAGCATCCTGCGGTTCCTGCGTTCGAACGCGTTTGCGAAATCCGAAGCCACGTTGATTAAAGAGGTTGAGGGTTTGATGCAACAGGCGCAGGATGAGAAGGATGAAGTGGAGAGAAGTTTGGCATCGGAAGAGACGAGTAGCAATCATGAGGTCGACCACGACACATCACAGGGCACGCACACCACCGAGTTGACACAAGGCTTCGGCCCCATGTCCCCCCCCACTGTTTCGAACGCAACCTGTACCACCCTGGGAAGGTTCGGCTCCAACGTGGAACAAGCACACGGCTTGATGTTGTTCGAAGATCAGGTGGGTGCCCAATCTCGGAAAAACGAAAACGATTACGAAAACGACGACGACGATTGCAGTAGCACGAAGGGTACTCTGGATACCTTCGCCACGCCGACTGGAGCGTTCGCTGAAGGTGGCACATATGCGGCTTCAAATGTTGACGAGGAAGACACTGGTGGTATGCGTGGAGACAATAATGGTGGCATGGGTATACAGTCACAGGACGACGCCGTTTCGATTTCGCGGCTGAAAATCGACTCGGACTCGGATTCAGCCTCTGAAAAAGAAGATGACGCGCATGACATTTCCTTCGCGGAGGGTGTGTCGTTGTCGCCGAGGCACGCGGAGGATACCAATGAACGTGTTGATGATCAGACTAACTACCCATACGGCCAGGATGACGAAGACTCCTCTGCGCACTTCCATCTTTTGTACGACCAATCGTATCTCGGCGAATCTACTTCCGAGACGCAAAAGGTATTATCAGAAAATTGGCAATCCCAGCCGATCGACGAGTACTCCGATTGCGAGGACTGCGGGTACTTGGTGATACCCGTTTCGCCTGACGAGCACCAAGACTTTCTGAGACGGGAAATCGTTGGAGTTGGGGAGGTTTTTGGGGGTGGTGGGTATGAGGAAACAGGCGCGGAAGGTACCGGCGTCGAAGACGACTCTCAAATAAATTTCGGGGAATTTATCTTTTCGGGAAAAGAGATACCTTCTTGCTCCACGCCGTCCACTCCCGACGCCCCCCCCGTGGGTGACGGGTTCGTGTTCGACAGCTCACCTCCTGGGTCAGCGACTACGAACTCAGAAACAGGAGCTGCGGGAAAAAAAATAGAAGGTATGGGCTGGGGCGGGTCCGAGTTTGGCGGTGATTCAGAAGGGCCGATGTCGCAGTCGCTTTCGCCGTTGCCGTCGCCGCGGGCGTCTGATTTGAACGACTTTAACGATAACTTGGACTCCGCTGCGGACGCGTTGAGGGCGTGGGTGCAGAGCAAGGAAGATACGGATGCTGCTGGTGATACTGGTGGTGTTGATACGGATGCTGTTGATACTACTGCTAGGGAGACTGCTGCTGGAGAAACTATTGCTGCTATTGCTGGTGATAATGATATCGCATCCGTCCCTCCACCACAACAAGAAGAATCCGAAACCGACTTCGAATCCTTCACGCTGAACGTAATCCACAAAAAACACCGCACCGGGTTTGAAGCGAGCAAAAACTTCCCAATCGAAATAGGAGGGTTAATCGCGGGGCGGTACCGGGTGAAATCGATTTTGGGATCAGCGGCGTTTTCAACCGCCGTGTGTTGTACGGACGAACAGGGTCGTATGGGCGATGGTATGAGCAAAATGTCTGACACTAATCGCAAACAGTCTGACACGAAATGCACTGGTGATGAATCAACCTCTGTCGACTCATTGGTATGCCTAAAGATCGTCAAAAACAGCAAAGAATTTCTGGACCAGAGCCTCGACGAAGTGAAGCTGTTGAAACTCGTAGGCGACGGCGATCCGGGTAACAAAAACGGAATCGTCAAGATGAAGGATTTCTTCTACCACCGCGAACACTTGTTCATCGTCACGGAGTTGCTCGGATTGAATTTATACGAACACCAGAAGAAGTGTTTGCTTGAGCAGGCGGAGTATAAGAGGTATCAACGACGACGAAGACGTAACTCGAACAATTCTTTTGCTTCTGAAAGTGACAATGATATGTTAAGTGAGCGTTCCTCGGACAGCCGTCCGGTGAGTCCCACTAGCCGAGGGTCATCGCCCCGTCAAGCAGATATTACCCCTCCTCCAACCTACTTCACCCTAAAGTCCCTGCGCCACATCGCGTTCCAGATCCTAACGTCGTTAGAGTTCATGCACTCGAGAGACCTGATCCACTGCGACGTGAAGCCCGAGAACATTACGTTACAATTAGGTTCAGAAAACGTCCAGAATCGAAAAGTGAAAGTAATAGATTTAGGGAGCAGTTGCTTCACTACGGACCACCTGTCGGGTTACGTCCAGTCGCGCTCTTACCGCGCCCCTGAAGTCACCATAGGCCACCCGTACGACCAGAAGGTTGATATATGGAGTCTTGGGTGCGTTTTGTGTGAGCTGTGGTCAGGCGAGGTGCTTTTGCGGAACGAAAACACCCCAAGTTGCTTGGCGCGAATCATTTCGATTTTTGGTCCCTTCGATTTAGCGTTTTTGGCGAAAGGAAAGTTGACGCGGGAGGTTATCACCGCGTCGGGGGTCCCGTATGAAAGAACTGAGTTGAACGATGACCGTTTCCGCGATGACGAAAAATATGAAAGCGATACAGAAGAATTCTTACCGATCAACCCTCGTCACTGTTCCTTTCAAATCCTGTGTCCGAAGCGCACGTCGCTGGCGCACAGGTTGGGGCTTCCTCCGATTGGGGTTCCGTATCCCGAAGATAAAAAAAACACACCCGCGCCGACGCCGTTTCCGGCTGGGTTGTTCAAGACTGCGGGTGCGAACGGCATGGAAGGCACCGAATGCGCGGTGATCGAGGAGCCTACGGAGGAACCTGGCAAAAAGAAATTGTCAAAATCGGAGGAGAAGGATTTGTTTTTGGATTTTTTGATAAACGTTTTGAAGCCGGATCCGGGAACGCGGCTCAGCGCCAAGGAAGCGTTGCGCCACCCGTGGCTTGTTGACATACAATCGAGCGACGATTTTGGTGACTTCGAAGACTGTGAATACGGGAGAGGGGGTGGCGCGAGTGGGCACGTCATCACGGGAGACCACCGCGAGCGGGATATACTAGCTCAGCTGTGAGACGATAGTTTTGGGTGATGATTGATTGTAAAGACCGATGTATTTCAACCACCGTCTACCGGTACCACGGTTTACTCCCCCCGTCGTGTTTCGTACTCCGTTCGTCCCGTTCGTCTCCCCCCCTGTCCCGACTCCGCGACCGACTTCTTCGTCTGTTTTTGGAACCGTCGTACGGGTGGTACCGATCGTTGTTGCCATCGGAGTTGTTATGACCCCGGTCGTCCCGGTCGTATCGCGCATCGTCGCGGTCACGATTCCTGTGTTCGTTTCTGTCATAATTTCTGTTACTATCTCTGTCATCCCTTCGATCATACCCTCGATCGTATCCCCGGTCTCTTGACCGTTCCTGGTACCGAACTTTTCCACTATTCTTTCCTTGGTAGTCATCTCGGTCATGCCTCCTTGACGCGTCCACCCTCCGCCCCTGCTCTGTCCCAGACACGTGCGGCGCCCTTTGCCCTAAATTCACCGAGAGCGCCGCTTTCACGGATTGCGGACGGACGCGGCCGTCGTCATGACCTCGTCTACTCCCCCCCACACCCCCACACCCCAACGCTTGGTCGGAGAACCCCTGTTCCTTTATTACCGCAACCAATTGTCGTCTAGTGACCTCAGGAACTCGCGGAAATATGGTTTCAAAATAATACTGGTCGCAGATTAAATCGCGAACAAACGCGCCCACCGCGGTTTGTTTTTTTTCGTCGGCCGACGGCGCGAACTTTTCGGGATCCGCAAAGTACGGCGCGAGGTACTTTTCTAATTGTTCTTTCGGACACACGTAGCGTAAATACAAGAACCCGATGGCTCGGATGTATGGACTGTCTCCGTGGTCTAATAGGTGCTTGATTTGCGTCGAATCTAACAGGTCTGCTTGCAATGTGAACAACCTGTAAAGAATGCAAAAAGCCGTCGAAGGCCCTCTCGCATTGCCGCTCATCCACGGCTCCACGTGTGTCACCTCGTTGTACATCTCGTCCACCAGCTCCATGAAATCGCTTATCTTGCACAGCTGTCGGTAATAATCCGAGTAGATTATGTTACTCCGTAACACTTTTTCTACGTTGTAACTCTTGCCGTTGTCCACCGCGCCGGCGACTTTGGAGAACGCGGCGGTGGACATGATTTGAGATTTAAACTTGTCGGGCAGTCGTTGCTATAGCTATGTCTTGGGCTCGTTCGCACGGTAGTGAGACCGGTCTCGAGCTACGGACGTCTGCGATTCTCCTCACAAGGCTGGAGACCGCGTGCCTCCGAGCTCACCCGCGCGCTAGTGTCTGTGCGGTGGGTGTTCGGCAAGAATCTTCACTGTTCGTTTCTCCATCAATCGAGAGTTTTCGAGTCGATCAAATCTGTGCTGGCGGCGGTGAGGGACAAATCAATCTTGATCCGATCGCGTCCGTTAGCGCCACTCCGCAGCGCGTCTCCGACGGTCACCCACGATGGCGACCGCCCGACGCGACACGCTTCTTGTGCTGCAAGCCACGGCGCAGAAGAAGTGGGCGGATGAGAAAACCTTCGAGGTCACCGCACCCAGGGACGGTACGTAGAGGTCGATGGATCACACATCGAGAAAAGCAAATCTACGCTTGGATCGCGATCGCGACACACAACAACCCGCTCCGGCATCCTTCCAAGTCCTTCCAAGAGTGTCTATACAACCTAAACCGTCTACACAACCCTAACCCTCACACCCTCTTACCCAACAGGTTCCAAGCCCCCCAAGTTCTTCGGCAACTTCCCGTACCCGTACATGAATGGGATGCTTCACCTCGGTCATGCGTTCTCGTTATCAAAATTAGAATTCGCGTCGGCGTACCACCGCTTGAAAGGCGACGAAACCTTGTTTCCCTTCGCGTTCCACTGCACTGGGATGCCTATCAAAGCGAGTGCGGACAAGATCAGGAACGAGATTGCGAAGTACGGCAACCCACCTGTTTTTCCTGTCATCGACGAAGCCGAGGCTGAAAAGATTGCCGCTGAGAAAGCCGCCGAAGCCGCGAAGGACGCGGCGTTGAAAGACCCTACTAAGTTCGCGGCTAAAAAGTCGAAAGCCAGCGCGAAAGCGGGGACGCAGACGTACCAGTGGGACATTATGAAAGCCAGCGGGGTTGAGGATTCCGAGATTCTTTCGTTCGCGGACCCGGTGCACTGGCTAGAGTACTTCCCGCCGTTGGCGAAGCGGGACGTCACGGCGATGGGGTGCCAAGTGGACTGGCGCCGGAGCTTCATCACCACCGACGTGAACCCTTTTTACGACGCCTTCGTCAGATGGCAGTTCAACACCCTGAAGAAGATCGGGAAGATAATCAAAGCCAAGAGGATGGCCGTTTACTCGCCGTTAGATGGACAACCCTGCGCGGACCACGACCGCGCCTCAGGGGAAGGCGTCGGGCCGCAGGAGTATACGCTTGTCAAGATGGAGGCGTATCAAGAGAGCTTGGTTGGAGCGCTTTCCTCGTTACAAGGCAAGAAGGTATACCTCGCGGCCGCAACTTTGCGCCCTGAGACCATGTACGGCCAGACCAACTGCTGGGTGTTACCTGACGGGGACTACGGCGCGTTCGAGATGGCCAACGGTGAAGTTTTAGTGATGTGCGACAGAGCGGCGCGGAACTTGGCGTACCAGGAACACACCGCCGAGCCGGGGGTGAGCAAAAAACTGTGCGGCTTAAAAGGCAGCGATCTCATCGGCGTCGCCGTGAAATCTCCCCTCGCCGTGTTGGAGAAGATCTACTGCCTCCCCATGCTCACGATTCTGATGAACAAAGGCACTGGGGTGGTGACTTCCGTACCGTCCGACTCCCCAGCCGATTTCATGGCCATGTCCGATTTGAAAGCCAAAGCCCCGATGAGGGAAAAATTTGGAGTAAAAGACGAGTGGATCATGCCCTTCGACGTCGTGGCGTGCGTGCACATCCCCGAGTTCGGCGATGCGTGCGCACCTGTGGTTTGTGAACAATTGAAAATCAAATCGCAAAACGATAAAGTGAAACTGGAAGAGGCGAAGCACCAGACGTATTTGAAGGGCTTCACGGATGGTATCATGCTTCTTGGGGAGTTCAAGGGACGCGCCGTGAAGGAAGTCAAACCTTTGATTAAAGACCTGATGATCGCGGATGGAACGGCCATCGTGTACAGCGAACCGGAAAAGGCGGTCATGTCGCGCTCCGGCGACGAGTGCGTCGTCGCGCTTACGGACCAGTGGTACCTGGAGTACGGCGAGGAGCAGTGGCTGGAGAAGAGCAGGAAGTGTTTGGAGCAAATGCACACGTACCACGACGAATCGCGAAGGGCGTTTGAGGGGACGCTCGGGTGGCTGCGGCAATGGGCGTGCTCGCGGTCGTTCGGCCTCGGGACACGCGTGCCGTGGGACGAGGAGTTCCTGATTGAATCCCTATCCGACTCAACGATCTACATGGCGTACTACACCATCGCGCACCTGTTACAAGGGGGAGATATGTACGGGAAAGCGCGGCCGAGCGTGGAGCCTTCCCTGATGACGGACGACGTGTGGGATGCCGTGTTCTTGGGCAAGGAATTGGACGCAACATCCCAGTTTCCGAAAGATCTCCTCCACGAGATGAGGTCCGAGTTTGAGTTCTGGTACCCGTTTGACCTTCGCGTTTCCGGCAAGGACTTAATACAGAACCATCTCACGTTCGCCATCTACAACCACACCGCGATCTGGGAGGGGGACGAAACGAAGTGGCCCAAGAGTTTCCGGACGAACGGCCACCTTCTGTTGAACAACGAAAAGATGTCAAAATCGACTGGAAATTTCAAAACCCTGAAACAAAGCATCGAGGAGTACAGTTCAGACGCCATGCGGTTCGCCCTCGCCGACGCCGGTGACACGATCGAGGATGCGAACTTCGTGGATGATACCGCGAACGCGGCTATTTTGCGGTTGACGAAGGAGTTGGTGTGGATCGAAGAGATGCTGGCGTTGGGGAAGAGCGACGGATCGAGACGTGGCGACAAATCTTCCTTCGCCGACCGCGTCTTTGAAAACGCGATCAACGTCGCGATTGCTCAAACTCAAGAAAACTTTGAAAAGATGATGTTCCGGGATGCGCTGAAGACGGGATTTTACGACCTCCAAAGCGCGAGGGATGCGTACAGGGTGTTGTGCGGCGGAGATTCAGGCATGCACGTGGAATTAGCCCTAAAGTACATCGAAGTCAGCACGCTATTGATCGCGCCGTTTTGCCCGCACACGTGTGAGCACATCTGGGGCGCTCTTTTGCAAAAGGAAGGCACTGTGACCAAGGCTGGCTTTCCCGTCGGGTCTCCTCCCGACGCCAAGCTTGCCGCTGCCGCCAAGTACCTCGACGAGACCTGCGGCTCGGTTCGCAAGGGCGTCGCGAAAGCAACCGCGCCTCAAAAGAAGAAGGGCGGAGGAACATCCGGTGGACCCAAGGTTTGCAATGCCGCTAATGTTTTTGTGGCGGATTCCTTCGTCGGCTGGCGGTCCACGTGCTTGGGGATTTTGAGGGATAACTTTGACCCTAAAAAACCCGAAGGCGACCGCTTCCCCCCGATGAACTCCATCCTCGACGCGGTCAAGAACAGCGAGCTCTCGACTCAGGCGGACTTCAAGAACGTCATGAAGCAGGTCATGCCGTTTGTCAAGTTCAAGATGGTGGAAGCGCAGGCCATCGGAGCCGACGCGCTTTCCGAGAAACTGATTTTTGACGAGAAGTTGGTGTTGGTTGAGAACTTGGAGCACATCAAGAAAGTTTGTGATTTGGTTGAAGTGCACGTGCTTTCTTATGTTGATGAGTCAGACGCCAAAGCCAACGCGGAGAAGGATGGGCAGAAAGTGGACCAGGCCACACCAGGGTCGCCGACGTGGCACTACATTTGCACCGAGGACGAACTGGCGGGGAAGGTTGACGCGATGTATATCGGGAAATAGTTTGTCTATGAAACGTATCTTTTTCAACAGATTCAATTGCTACATGTCTTTTTCACAATTTCAAGAGTTACATGTCCGGGTCGTTACATGGTATGGTGAACCTTGGGCGTCCGGCTTTTTCGAAGCAGGAAGGGCATTGTGATTTGATATCATGAGGGAACTTACTCATGTTCAGTTCCATGGCGACGACAGGGTTGCACTCAGGATACCAGCTTCCGATGCAGTGGATGTATAGCCCGCCCGACTTGTCGATGCACGGGCCGCAACTCGTAGCGCCGCACCCGTCTTCTCTCCAGCAAACGCTGCTCACTTGGTTCTGGGCTGTTTTCGCTTCAGAGCAGTCGAACCAGCACTCATCGCACCAAACACTGCCACATTCGTGACATGCTAAGTAGTTAGTGCGCTTTTCTGTGTCCTGGCAGTCGCCGCAGATGTGCTTCCCGCATCCGGGTTTCGCCGGGCTTCCAACGCAGCAGGTGAGTTTGGCTTTCGTAACACAGATCTCGCATAACTCATCGCCCCCTTGTCGGGAACTTCCGTTCGTATCGGTATCGCCCGCGTTAGTTTCGCGGCACTCGCTCTTTTTGGTTCGCGCGCGAGCCTTATCTGGAATCGTTCGAGGATGCGTTCGTGTGCGCGTCGTGTGCGCGTCAAGAGTGTCGGGTCTTCCGAGAAAAGCGTTACAAAATTGGCTTGGCGCCGAAAAGTGATTTCGTCGGGATTCGGCGGCGCTTTCGCTTTCATTTCGGGAGAACGAGGCGCGTCGTCACAGGAGGCGCGCGCACCCCATCTCTGGTTTGGGAGACACAGACATCTTAGGGTTAGGAAAAATACACACCCACCTCCACGATGTCAACCGTCGGCGACGTGTTCATGAAAGTCGTCGCGCCTGTTATCGGCCTAACTTTAGCCAACGTCATGTTCTTCTCAGGCGTCCCCGCGATGCTAAAGTGCAAGAAAGAAAACTCCCTGGGCGACATGAACCCCGGTCCGTTCCCGTTGATCCTGGCGAACTGCGTCGGGTGGATGAGTTACTCGTTGTTAATCCACGACTACTTCCTGTTTTTCGGCAACGCCCCGGCATCAATGGTGGGCATGTACTTCACGCTGGTTGGGTACGGGTTGAGTCCGGTAGGTAGTAAAACTCGCCATCAGTTGGAACTTTTAGTGATGGGACTGATGGGCGCGATGCTGGCAGTCGTGTTCTACCTAGGCATGGTCACGCAAGATACGAACGTCTCGTTAACCCAGAAACAGACTGTGATGGGGTTGTTCTGCAACTTCGTGCTGCTCATATACTACGCCGTCCCTTTAAGCACGATGCGAGAAGTGTTACAAACGAAGAATTCGAAATCGCTGTTCTTCCCGATGGCGGCGGCGAACATCGCGAACGGCCTGGCGTGGTTCACGTACGGCGTCGCGCTTAACGATCCGTATCTCATGGCCCCGAATGGAATAGGCGCAGTTTTAGGGTTGATTCAAATAGTCCTGATCAAAACGTACCCCAGTGATAAAAGGAATGGGTCGATTCCGACGCCGAGTATTAGCGCGCAGGATCTGTTGACGATACATGACGAGGAAATGTCAGTACGAGCGCCGAGCACGCAGTTGTAGCAGTAGGGTAATATAAGCGAGGGTAACAAGTCATAGGTATAGGCGCCAGCGATTTAATAAGTATAGGTGCATGGAAACTCCATTGCATAACATTTGAGTCATTGTTCACTCACTCCACTCATAAACCCCCTACCGCTGGCTCGGCGACACCACCAGCCCGCTCGCCTCCGCGCCGACTTTCCCGAGCAAGCACACTGGACAAGTCGTGCCGGCTTGCTCCTGCATGAACTTGGCTTGGCACGTGGGGCAGTTCGTGGACGTGGTGCCTCGGTAGATAGGCACGAATGTTCCGGCGCACACCACGAACGGGTTCCTTGAGTCGTAGTTCAGCTCCACTTCATCAGAAGGCGTCCTTTCGCACGCCTGAAGAACCTGCTTGGCTTGCTGCGCGACCTTGACCGGAGGGTTGAGTTCCAGCAGCCGGCGGCAAAACCCAGCTGCCGTGTTGTAGTTCTTGAGCTTGAAGAATAACGTCATCGCGGACCTCAAGGAAAGGCTCAGGTGGATCGGCTGCAGCTGCGAGTGCGTGAAGTACGCTGCTAACTCCGCGGCTCTGTTAGGGTCCTCCTTGAACTCCTTCCTCTTAATTTCGATTCGCAACGCGCACACGTACTCCTTGGCGATGCCGACAAGTTCCTTTACTTCGTCAACCTCGCGTCTGGATTCGACGAGAAGAACGCACGACGAATGCACGATGGACTGGAACAGCTTAAGCGCTTCGCCAAACTTCCCTTCAGTAGTGGTCTTGTACGCGTGCTTCAGTCTTTCTTCCAGCAGAGGCAACGATGCCGTCAACGCGGGAGGCGCAACCTGCCCTGGGGTATCCTCCGCGGTCCAGTTCCTGCCAAGAGGGGCGATCACTGAGGGACCGCCAGCAACAGCAACGTACCTTGCGTGAGTAGCAAACGCAGCATCAACAAAGTGCTGCTTCAGGGGCGTGAAGTTCACCACACCGAGCTGCCGGTGTAACAGCTTCATCGCGCTGTCGAAGTCGCCGGCCGCAGCGTGCTCCCCGGGGATGTTACTCTTCTGCGTCCACTTGCGCGACGCCGGGACGCCGGGCGTGGGCGCGACGAACACTTCGGAAATCGTGTCGTCCATCTGGTCGTCGCCGCCCAGCTGGTCGGCGGGTAAATCCAGGTCCTCCATGTCCCACCCCGCGTCAGAGCCATTATCAGTACCAGAGCCATCATCACCTTCAAGCCCAAGCCCAGCCAGCGGGTCTTCCTCTTCATCCTTATTCTCGTCGCCCCCGAGATCCAAGTCAAGGTCGTCGCCCCACCCCGCGCCGGCGCCGTCCAGGTCCTCATCCACGAACGCGGCGTAATCGCCGGCACCGACGTCGCCCGCGAGGACGCCTTCGAAGAACCCCTTGGTGACCGTGAGTAACGGCCAGTTGTCTTCTTTTAGGATTGGAGTCGGGACGGTGAGGAGTTTGCCCGCGGACGGGTCCACGGCGGGCACGGCGACTCCGCTCTCCGTGAGGATGGTTGCCAATCTTTCAGCATCCTCTGTTAACCCGTGAGTCTTGGCTGTGAGGTACGCCAGCGGGTAGTGCCCGCTTGTTTCCAAAATTTTGCACCGTTCCCTGACATCGCCAATGTAAAGCGCGTTGTGGAACTGCCCCATCACATCTGACCTCATCTCTGCGATTTTCAGCATCTTCGCCAGCTTTTCTTCGTTGCCCGTGATCAGGTACAAAAACGAAAGGCGCTCGAAATTTTTCGTCTTCTGATACGCAAACTCCACGATTTGGTGGTTGCCTTGTCGTAACGCTTCAACGCCGAGTTTGTGCCACGTGTCCTTATCGTCAAGCTCCTGCGCCGACGAAAGAGCAACCTCAATGTTGCCGCACTCAAGCGCCAGGTTGAAACGCGTGTGCTCGTCCTATTAGGGGAAGGGTAGAAGGTATTGGTGTCAGTATTGGTGTCAGTAAAATAAAACACGTCGAAAAAAAAAGAAAACCTTCGGAAAACAAACCAAAACCCTTGCGCTTCGCGGCTCATACAAAAAAGCGAACAAGAATTCCCCACGAACTCGAGGCGTTCGCCTCGGAGGGGTGTAAGAGGTATATTGGTTGTTGAATCACAGCAGCAAGCATATTAGGGTTTTCGGGGTTTGTTTTATTCGGGCAATGTATGGGCAAACAGTCAAAAGACAATTGCCAAAAAAGAAAAAAAAAACCTTTCGCACCTTGACGAAATGCAGCGCGACTTCCGGGAACCCCTTCTGCTGCAGGTACGCGATAATGCTTTGTCCGCAAAGCGACCCAGATTTAATCATAGTAAGCACCTGGTCGTACTTCCGCTGGATGAGCGCGAGTTTGAACATGTACTCCGAGGTGTCGATTTGTATTTGGCGGTTGCGGCCGTCGCGATCCAGGCAGTACAGGATGTTGCCGAAGACTTTGGTGAGGTACACGGGCGTGTCAAGGGTTCGGATGATCCCGCAGTCCCCGTTCGGTAACGCATACTTGATGTGGTTCAACGTGGTGTAGATGAACACCCCAGCGTCGTCCCACGCGCCTGATTTGACCCGAATGGTTTCGTGCACCGTGCACGCGTGCCCCAGCTTACGGTTCGCGATGACGATGGCGTGCTTGCTTAACATGGCGACTAAACTCATGTCTTGGCTCCACACCACGTACTTTATGAACGGCGTGGCTAGTTCCGCCATCGCGGTTCGTTGTTGCACGTCGTACAGGACCATCCTGTCCTCCGAACGACACAGCAGAGTACCAGTGCCGGCGTAGAAAATAGCGTCAGTCTGCGCGTCAGGGGGGGTGCACTTCTTCGTCACCTCGTCCTTGAGATTCTTGATTAGGATTTGGTGGCTCGACTTGTCCAGGACGGCGAAGCGGTTGCGCGCGACAAACACGGCGCTGGATCCGGAGCCTCGTCTAGAATCACTGGTGACTTCACCTCGGGCGTTCGCGCTGTCCTTGGGTAACATATGTAACTCGTACGATCCGCCATCCGCGTCAAAGTTGATCAACACCGCGTTCTCCGCGGGGTTGTAGGATAAACTTCTTGGGCCTGAATTGCTCGCGGCGCCGCCAGCGCGTCGAATGGAAATCAGCGGGTTGTCCCGCTGCGACTGGTAGTCGTACGCCCTTAGGTACCGGTCCTTGACGTAGTACAGCGTTCCGTTGTGGTGCGCGTACGCGGGTCTCTCGCGTTCCAGTTTGAACACGATCATCCCTGAGTCGTGGCCGGCGGCGAGCAGGTTCACTTCGGGGTGCGCGGCTAAGATCCAAAATCGATCGTGTTCTCTGCGAAACGTTTGCGTGCCAGATCGCTTCGACATGTCCCAGACTCGAATCGACTTATCCTCAGAGTTACTCACAATGATATCCTGCCTGGCGTGGAACATGACACAAGACACGTTGTTCACGTGCCCCCGCAACGTGTCCACTTCCCAGGCTTTGGTGTCGTTCATGCGCCACAATTTCACCTGCCTGTCATCCGCGCCTGATACGATGAGCGGCAAACTGGGGTGAAACGACGCCCAGTTCACGCCGCGGTCGTGCCCCTCCAGCACGTACTTAACAACGGCGTCGCCTCCCCCAAACAAGTCGTTGTTCATCTGTTGCGGGAGCCTCATGCCGTCGTCGTGGCTGTTCCCTCCACCGGAAGCCTTCTTGCGCAGCCCTCCAATGTCCCACACCCGTACGGTCTGATCTAATGACGCGGATACGACCAAGTCTTCCTTGGGGTGAAACATGGCGGACATGACGTAGTGGTTGTGACCGGTCAACACGCTCACGCAGTTCCTACTCTGCCAGTTCCAAATCCGGATCGTCTGGTCATCCGACGCGGAGACGATCCAGGGGTACTCCTGGTGGAACGAAACGGTTCGGATGTAGTCCAGGTGGCCCAACAACGTGAACAGACACCGCCGCAACTTGTAGTTCCACACCTTGATCTTGTAATCGTCGCCTGGAATTAGATTTTTTTGGAATTAAATTGAACAGAGGGAAAGACGTCAGTTGTTGTTGAGAGCAGTCAGCATGATAAGCGATACATGTCACAGGCTTGAGACGAATGTATATCGTACGCATTGCATATGTCGTTGGCATCGTTCCAAGAGTCGATCACACAAGTTGCGCAACAACGAACGAAGGCAGATTGAAAAATCACGCGCGCGAGGTCCTTAAACTGACGCGGCCTCGGGTGCTCAACGGATTGTAGGGTTTTTTTGAGGGCGGGAGGGGGGTTGAGACGGTCGTGTTCCCATCTGCACCCAACGATTCAAACCAAAACCCAAGGAACACGTACCTCCAGAGACAAACAGCGGCTGACTTTTGTGAAAGCACACCCCCCGAACTGGTCCGTCGTGTTCGTCGAACCGATCGATGAGGGTCCCCATGCGGTAATCCCACAGCTGGATCACGCCTGAATGGAGCGAGGCTAAGATCCATGGTCGTTTAGGGTGGAAGGACAAGCCCTTGACGCGGTTGGATTTTGTCTGTAATTAGGGTTGGGGAAGGAAATGTTAGTGGGTTGATGCATGCGTGATTGACGAGTGTATTAAAGGGAAGAACCGGAAGACTAGAGGGACTAGAGCCACGACTGATTCGATTCAACAAGAGCTGCAAGTGCCTCTGTCTCGATTATACGCACCTCAAACTTGGTGAGCATCGTGCGCGATCGGGGCGGTCCGCCTCCCCGATCGGTCGAAAGGGGTCGTTGACGAACGCCCGCGGTCGAAACAGCGTGTGCCGCACGGCCTCGGCGCGTCGCTCTCTGGGGGAACAAGGAAGCGCGGGGCACGAACGACCGAGGAGGCCCGCGTCAAATTGAAGCCGCGGCTTCTAAACGAATAGCCCTGACTCGACAATTAACTCGTCATTTTACCGACTCCAGACCGTTTGCCCATACAAAACGAGATGGAAAAGACATTTCAGACTTCTGGATGTCGGCATCGTTTCCGGAGCCTCGGCAACCGATGAAGTAAACGCGTTGCGTCAGTTGCGGTGGCGCACGCGGTGCCTCGCCGGCGAACGCGAGGTCCCGGCTGGCTGTGATGGTTCGCCCTCCGCGCTCCAACGAGGTGCTCCCTGCACCTTCCACGCCCACTTACACGCTCGCACACATCGGGTTCTCGTACGGCGACCGCGCTTTGAATAAAGACAAGGATTTCGGTCGAGCTCATCGGTATGATAGCATACCCATCGTCAACGGCATCATACGCGCGGGCGCGGCGTGCTCGCGTTTCCAATACGACCCCACAGACCCGGAACGCATGGAACGCGAACTCTCGAAATTCGACGGGTACATCGTGCGCATAAACCCCGGGCAGCTGAGCAACCCCGGAGTAGTCGATGGAGCGCAGCAAGTTTTTGACAATCTGATGGAAAAGTTCCGCGTCCAAAACAAACCGGTGTGGAGCAGCCCTCTTGTGCAAAAAACAATGGGCGCGAAGGACGCGCTTGTCAAAATCAAGCACCTGAGCTGCGGGTTGCCGGACACGAATTGCTACTACGACGCTACGAGTTTCGAGGAAGGCTTCCGGAGAACAGCGGCGTACCAACCGAGAGTGTTGAAGCGAAATCGAGGAAGCGCTGGGGAAGGGGTGTGGCTAGTGTGGCTCGTGTCCCGACCGTACTGCGATAGGTTAGGCGATCGAACCCTAGAAGACGACGACGTCCTAGAACTGATGGAGATGTGTGACAACCACGTGGAGCGACACACTGTTAAAGAATTCATGAGCTTTTGCGTGGGAGGCGCTGAGTCAGAAGGCGCGGGTAAATGGGAAACTAATCACCCGGGTGGGTTTTTCAAATGTAACTCTGCTGATGCATCCGACTCCTCCTCAAAAAATAAAAACACCACACAAGTGCACGTGGTTGACCAGCGGCTTTTACCCCGGATAAGGGAAGGCGAAGTTCGGTTACTGTTAGTCAGAGACCAGCTGCACCAGATCATCCACAAGAAACCCGTGGAGGGCGGGATGTCGGCCGTGGGAACTTTGATTGAATCGCCAACTTTCTATGAACCCGACTGCGCCGAGTATTGCGACCTTCGCACAAAGTTCATCGAAGAGGACCTTCCCAAGCTGAAGGACGCGCTTGGTGTGGATAACCAACCACTGCCGTTAATATGGACAGCGGATTTTATACCGATGGATGATGAGAATGAGGGTGAGGGGGAGGTGGATGAAAAATATGAAAGTGATCTCCAAAATAAACCCTCAAAAGACGAACGTAAAAGCAAAAAAACGCGTTGGGTCGTCGGCGAGTTCAACTGTTCGTGCGTCGGGTTGAGCGCTTTCCTGGCGGCGGCGAACGGGGGACGGCTGGATGATGTCAGCGATGTGGACTACGCCAGGGGCATGCGGCTTTGCGACGTGATGGGGGAACACGTCGTGAAGGCGCTGGACGAGCGGAAAAGGGAAACGGGAAAGGACGCGTCGTGAGTCGTCGGAGCTGATATTTTAGTGGTTTATAAACTTTGTAATTCATTTTCGCGATAAAACGATGCTTCGTCAATAAAGACGTTTCAATCATCCTCGATGTATCCTCTGTTCTTCACTAGCGTTAGAAGAGATTCTTCACACGGGCAGCCGTTGGCGTGTGCCCATCGAAACACCTCGGAGTGCCCTTCGTCCCCCGTCCTTATGCACGTCTTGATATCCCACGGGCACCCTTTCGCGCGCGCCCACTTCAATATCTCTAGGTATCCGTCCGTCGCCGCGTACTCGCACATCTGCTCGTTCCACGGGCAGCCGTTCTCGCGCGCCCACTGCAGCACCTCGAGATGCCCGTTCATCGCCGCCTCCGAGCACGTCCGCTCGTCCCACGGGCATGCGTTCTCATGAGCACACTTCAACACCTCCAACTTACCACCCCTTGCTGCGAACGCGCACGTTTCTGCGCTCCATGGACATCCGTTTGCACGCAACCATTTCAGCACCTCGAGCTGTCCTCCATCAGCCGCCTGGGCGCACAAATGTGCCGCAAACGTCAAACTACCACGCCGATGCAAACTCTTGATCGTGCCTAAACATCCGCGATTCACGGCTACAGGTGGGCGAAAGTTCCTTTATACGCCCATACTCTCGGATGCCATCTCTCATCGTTTTCGCAAACTCCCGATACCCTCGGAAACGCGCGAGATCTGCCGCCGAAGTTCCGTTCGTGTGCATGTCCAGGGGGACGCCGGGAACAACCTCGTGCGCACTGGACGGATTAGATGCGCCATTCCCGGTGTCGCCGCCCCGGCCGGGCATCAGGAGGGTGCGGCCAGTAATGAGATTCGAAGTAAAAAACAAATGATAAAACACTATTGTCGAGAATACAACGTGCGTCTTGACCCTTTACTCACCATACCTACCCCGACTCGAACACGTCCATCTTCCCCCCCAACTGTTTCCAAATCTCCTCCCCCCTTTGCTGTTCCTTGATCGTTTTCGAAACCAAGCGGTCGGGGTGGAACTTCAGGGCGGCCTTTTTGTAAGCGCTGCGCACCGCCGGCGGGGTATTTTCTCTCGGAGGGAACCCGAGTAACACGAGCGCTTGGCGTATATCGAGCCCCCCGAGTTCTTTTGCGACGTTTTCAGAGGCGAGCTCGGACTCAACACGCTTCTCTTCTAACCTTTCCTTCTCAAGTTTTAACTCGCGTTCCATTTGTTTCTTACGTTCCATTCGCGCCGCAACTTCCACGTCTCGCTTTTGCTTTTCCAGCCGTATCCGTTTCTCGCGTTCCCTCGCCGCGTACCTTTTCTCTTCCTCTAGTCTACGTTCTTCTCGTTGTTTTTCTTTCCTTTCCGCTTCAACCGCACGCTCTTCCGCTTCTTGTGTCACAGCTTCCAACTCCGCTTCTTTTTTCGAGCGCTCCAACACGACACGGAGCGTTTCCTCTTCTTCTCGTGTTCGGATATCGTGTTCTGAATTCAATTTTTTATGTCGTCGTTCTTTTCTCCTTCCACCCAAGTCGCCAAACACCACGCTTTGGAACGCAGCAGCGGCGACGTCCCTTTCCTCTTGTTTTCGTGATTGGTTGGGATATGTGTGATGCGCGTGTGTACCGTGTCGAATTCCATTTGTACCATCAAAAAAATCAGGGTAAGTGCCGTACCCTCGAGGCGAAGCGTTGTTTTTATTTTTTCGGGAAGAAGTTTCATTTTCCAACACGCTCCGTTGCAGCGCTTCGGCGAGCTCGGATTCTTCCTTGCTCCGCACTATTGCTTCATTTAACTCAGCGGAATACGAAGCGTCGTGGGTACTAGGATTACTAATAGTGTTGCTGCCACCTCTACGTGACACCCGTGATGACGGCACCCTGTTAGGCACCCCCGTTCCGGAAACTGTCGCGTGCGTTGGGTAAAATGCGGTACCCGAAACTGGTGTTGAATATTCGGCTGACACGACATCTGGCCTGTAGTGCCCGGAATGCACGTCTCGCTGTGGGTATCGTGACTGGCCATTTCTGTGCCCCTGGGGAAGCGAATGCTGCGCGGCATTCACGTGTTCCACTCCGTATGCCCAACGCGCGCGCTCGTCGTGACGCGCCGCTCGGTTCCATCGCTCCGCCTCAGCATCGGAGACGTATGCAGCTCGTGCCGCAACGCGACGCGCTTCTCTTTCCATAGACACGGCGCTTCGTGCGGAAGAGGACAACGCCTCCGCAGCGCTCGCGCGGAGCGCGGCGCGGAAGTGCGCCTCCTCTTCCTGGCGACTCGAGGGGACGATATCAAGAGATGGGGCGGCACGACCGCGTGCGCCCCGATGCGGCACATCCGAGAATAATCCGAACTGTTAGTCCCGAAATAGAAAATAATAATATTACAACTTGCCTTGCGTGACATTGTACGCCCCTACGAGCGGCACGCCAGGTCCATACACCTTGGCTTTCAGTGCGTCTCTGGCCACCGCTTCTTGATAGTCTCTTAAGGCCGCGACGTTCCGCGCGTTGGCGCACAAATCAGTCGCTCGTTTTGAATTAGCTTCCCAGGCCATACACTTATCATAGACTAAACGCGGTGATAATGAACCGGTTCTGAAAGCATTCCCAAACAATAAAAAGAACGCGTTCGGCTTCCCAACTTCGAGCACCTTGTCGTACATCCTCTTGTATTCAACATCATTGGTAGCTGTATAGAAGTCTAAAAACCCACTAAAACACCGCAGCGCACTCGTTTCGCCGCCTGGAAGACGAAACGGTACCGAGGGCGTTTGCCGGATCGCTTCCTCGGCAGCGCGTTTTTTCACAGCCTCTTCTGAGAATAACACGAAGGAGTTTTCCGTGCCGGTGGCTTTTCGTTTTTTTTGGAGCGCTGGGTTGTTTGACGCTTTTGATGCTAACTCGACTGCGGCGTCGTGTTTAACGTCATCGGGCTCATCGGGGGTGTTGGACCAGCCCAAGCACGTCGATAGACTCGGTATAGACCCAAGGGGTATTTCAATTTTACTCGCTGCACTCGCTTGAAACGCTTCCGGCGCGTCGAGCGGTTTCGCGATACCTCCGCGAGCCGCACTTCTACTTTCAGGCGTGGGAAACGCCGTTAAGGGCGCACTTTTTGAATCATTCAACAAGGACTTTACGACAGCTGTTTCTTTTTCTTTTGATGCATCAGTCTCTTCCCTGAGTTCCAAGCTCCACTCGTTGATTTCAACTTTGTTCTCTTCCAAAGCCGAAATCGTCTTTGTGTACGTCCCCCTTCTTGCCCACTCCAGCTCCATTTGCACGCTAATTGTACTCGCGTTCAACTCGCGGAGTAACTCGGGGAGCTCCGTAGAAGGGTCACCAACGCGAACGACGAGTTCTAAACTGTGGGTTTTCAATTTGGAGGACAAATCGACGACGGCTTCCCAGGTCGCGCGAATCACCGCGGGTGTGAAATTTTCCATCTCGGTGATATCGAAAACGAATACAGGCACGACTTTCGAGGATTGTTTCGATGCATTGAATAAAGCGGGGTGGTCGTGCGTCCTTAAATCGCCGACGCGGAACCATATTATTTGCGGGGCGGTGGAGGTGGCTGTTGCGCTTACTGATAAGCGGGAAGATGCATTCCTAGCGATAGAGCAGTGTTTCGTATGGAGTCCAGTCACAGGTCGGGATGCGATTGCCGATCGTGGTTTCGATACATTCCCGAAATGGCCGATCGATGCGCGGCTTTGCAAAGGCGTGCGCTTGGTCCCGAATCGCGTGTTTTTGACTGTGATGACGGGTGCGGCACTCACGCACGTCGCACTTGATGCCATCTTCGACGCGAAGTGCGTAGGACGTCAAACGTGCGGAGTGGAGTGGCAGGGAGATGCTCTTGTTGACAGTTGGCGTTTCCTGATTTCGTTTGATTTCGAGATTTCGGGAAGGCATCTTTGGCAACGCACTTGGGGACGAGTTCAAAAGGGTTCCCGCCACTCTCTACCGAGCCACTCCACGTGACACGTTCACCGTGTTCCACCACCCATGATGCCGAAACGCAAACAAGCGTCCCCTCACGATGTGTCGATGTGCGATATGCCCGAGGAAATCCTCGAACACATCGCCTCGTCGCTCTCCCCCCCCGACGCCTTCGCGCTCGTCTCCAGTTCCAAGGCTATTTTCTGGAGCACCGCCAGGGAAGGTTCCCAGGCGCTTGGAGTGAAGCTGGTGCAGGCCTCGTTGCGTCAACACCTCGAAACACTACTCCAACATATCCTCGCACAAGATAGGGAGGGACGAGGCCCACGCCGCGCGTTTACCGTGCAAGACTTGTTCCCTCCGAACCTCGTGCCAAAAGACAGCAAAACCAAACCACAAGTTCTGCTTCCCGGCTCACTCGCGGTGAAGTCAGTGATGGGCCTGGGCGTATCGCGCACCGATGAGAAGTGGAAAAAGGCGGATGTCGACATCTTCTGCACGTGAGACGCGGTGCCGTACGTGCGCCAGCGACTTGTCGAAAACTGCGGTTTGATCTGCACTCGGAGCGATAGCAGCTACTTCAAGGACGGCCAGGAAGGCATCGGCGCTGATCCTTTTACGAACACCAGTGAGGGAGTCATGAGGACGGATTCCCACGATATGTATCGTGACTTTGGACGTCAGTACGCTTTCATCCTCAAGCTCGTCGGGCGTATGCAGAAGTAAAACAAACGAGGCGTGACGATTGATGATGCGCCGGCGGGAGCGCTCGATTGGGGGGTAGCTGAGACGTTACAATGATATAACATTTCGGGATGATTCTTCTTTCGCTTTCTCGGACGGCACCCACCGACTGCCGAACCACAAGGACACGACACGAGGTCAAACACGACCGCACAGTCCACCCGCCGAGGTAAGTTTTTTACTGTCGAGGTCGATGTTTACAACAACCTCGCATGTATCTTCACCCGCGTTGTCGCGCGCGTCGATGACCGCATCCACCGCGTCATCGTCAAAGCCGATTTCTTTGGTGTCGGGAACACCACCGCGTCGCACGAAAATTCAAAGGATATATCTCGCGCGTCGTGGCGAACATACCTCGTTGACGTCGTTCGCCATGCTAAAAACGCCCCAGAGACATGTTACAACACGCGCGATGCGCGATGACGATGCCACGCCAGACGGTACCACGTCATCCTCTTCGGTGGATGAGAACGATGCGATGAGCGAAAAGAAACCAGATGAAAAACCAAAACCACCTCCGCGACCATTAAAAACAATAAGCCAAGGGCGCATGAAAGGAATGGGCACGCGGTACGTGGACGTCCCGATTGAGGACATCTCGGTCTCCGCGCTGATAATCGCTTCTGTCCTGGCAATCGCCAGCGCAGTCGCAGTAGGGTACCTAGTCTTCACCGCCTCGTCGAAAGACTCGCCGCAGTTCCAACGAAGAGACGGGTTGGATTCCGTGAAGTTAGGATTCGTGGAAGTTGTGGATGACAGAACAGATGTAGCGTGAGGATGTGAGCAAGGTATGACGCGTAGAGTGAGTGACTTGTATGTCCTTTTAGTCTCTGTTCTAGGAATGTAAAACAATATAGCAGTTCCCGACTATCTGCCCATGTCTTTCTCATCTGCCCCTACCCCTCCCCCGCCCGGGTCGGGCGAACGTGGCTGACGAAAAGAAGTCGTGCACCACGGGCGCGGACGGTCGAATGGCGTCCGGTTGCCGCGGCTGCAGAATAGACTCGCGCTCCTCCGCTGCTTCCGCTGAGGCGAGGACTAACGCCTTGAGCTCAGCGCGCTCCCTCTGCTCTTTCAGCTGTTTTTCCCGCTTATCCACCACGAACTTCGCGTTTTCGGGAACGTCAAGCGTTGCAGTGGAAACCTTGCCGTCGCGCCGCACCAACATCTTGAAAGCTTTCTTTGCGACGGGAGTGGTTCTGAGTTGCGAGGAGTGACCGCGGTCAAAACTACATCGTTCCAATGAAGAACCTCGGTATGCGTCCCGTTCGGCGTGTGTGCGCGTACCCGCTGCTTGCCCCCCGTTCACACCACCACCTTGCGCCCCCAAAAACGTCATCATTTCGCGTTCAAAGTTCACCTCGTCCTCCCGCGACGGTTGGGGGGGAAGGACGCGTTCTTTTTTAACCTCCGACACGAGCGGCGCGATCGTGTCGCCGAACTCGTCCTCGTCCGAAAGCAAGGAATTGTCGGAATCTGGTTGTATATATGAGGCGTCTGAATCCGACTCAGAGTCTGATTCCGCATCGGAATCGGAGTCATCAGAGTCTGATGCATCTGAATCAGAGTCCGAGCCTGATTCCTCTTCACCTCGTTCCTCAGCACCCACGTCTTTCGCGTCCCCGACGTCCATGGCATCCCGTTCGTCCTCAACGATGTCCTCGTCGCTTTCGCTTTCGTAGTTGACATCCTCGTCCTCGATATCGATCTCATCATCGGAGACGTAGGTGCTTTGTCCGTTTTCAGCAGAATTTCCATTCGAAACGTCTCCAGAAGCGTCTTCTTGTTCGATCTTTTGACACGCGGCGTTGGCGTCTGTAAACGTATGGAAAATGTTTTCTCCGTCATCACCTAGATAAGAAGAAAGCGTTTCCCTCACGTCAATCGCCAACTCCGGGGTTATTTTCTTGGAAAGCACGTAACGCTGGAAGTACGTGAAGTACCGCTTGACTTGCGGTAACACCGTTTTAGGGTCCAGTCTACGTAAACAAACCTCAAGCACCGCCAAGGAAACCCGGACGCGAATCAAGTCGGTAGGCGGGTCGCTGGGATTGATTTCATTTTGGGTCTCGGAAGTTGCGTAGTCATCCGTGGTATCGCTTCCAGTAAAACTCATCAGTTGGTACAGCTGCGCCAACACGAGGTTTATACCAACCAGCCGAGACACGAACAGCTCCCCCAGTAACCGGCCACAAGCAACCTTCCTTTGGCTCAAATTAACCTTGTTCACCTCTAAGAGAAACCGTTGTTCCTCCAACACGGCGTCGACGGATTTGGGAACAACCGATTCGCGAAACATATCGAGTCCCGCGACGATCCGCGTCGCCGCGCTCGCGCTTTCGATTCGCCCCAGACTAACTGCTCCCTTGACTAATTGGTGTATGACAAACTGTTCATGTCTTGGCCAGTCAACCTTTCGAAGCGCACGCACGCACCGGCGAACCACGGTATCGTCCTTGGTATCGACGTAACGCGAGGATTTCTTGGAGGCTGGTTTTTTCTGAGAAGTGCTTTCAGAAGTGTTATCTGTACCTTCCCCACCACCCACCGGCTTCCACTCGCGCATCGCCTTGTCAATGACGAACTTGATATAAAGTCTGATAGGGTCCTTCTTTTTAGACCGTCTAGAACTCACCACAGGCGGCCTGCAAATCAAGTACGTAGCATCCACCAGCTCAGAGTGCTCTACACTCAACCCACCTTCCACCGCCTTCAGCCGCAGAAAAACATCCAGAAACGAGTTTGTCGTCTTCTTGGTATCCAGCCGGCGGGAAAGGTACCGCCCGCACGTTTGTAACAAAGCGCACAGAACATCCACTGAGTGCGTAGTGCCGAGCTTTTGAAGTAAGCTTTTCAGCTCGCTGAACACCCACTCGCTTTGGACAACCCTGAACTTAACCAGCTCACCTAAAAACTTTGTCGTCGCAAACGCGTCTGTTATGTCTTTTTGGTTTTTTCTTTTTTTATCATTCGAAAAGAAGGTATCGAAATCTTCGGTAACGGCTTTAACCGCGACGCTCGTGATTTCTTGTTCGAACACGGGGGAGGTGGAGGCCAGGGTGGCTAGGACACGCGCGACGCAGGCTGTGCCGGACGTCGACGTACTCGTCTCCACAGACCCCTCCCGTCTCACCGCGACCAAAATCTCATCCGCTAATAGTCTCCGTGCAACCGGCCCGGTCGCGAAGTAACAAAAGTCGCTGCTAAACGAGTCGGCGTCGCTTTGAGTCCAACTTGAGCATTGCCTCACGCGGCTCAGTAAAGTCTCTTCAAACTCAGAGAGACGAGCCCGGGTTTCAACGGTAGGGGGGTTGATAGGGGTGGCCGATGAAGATGTCTCTCCAGAACCCTCAGCATCACCTTCTGCGACTATCGGCAACAGCCCTTTCGGCACGGTTTCTTTCAGCGCCGGCAGGGTTTCGTAAAAAAAACGTTGCTCTTCGTCGTCCCAAAACGTCTGGTCGCTTTTCAACTCAGCATTAAACCCGGTTGAAAGCTCGACAGAGCCTGTGGGTTTCTTGGCGTCATCGGAGTCATCGTGTAACTTTTCAGGAGGCATCGTGACACCATCCTTCTCGCCCCCGAGCGCTTCCGTTAAAATTTCGAGATTTTTCGTCAGAGCGTCTTTTGATTTTTTTAATTCAGCCAACGCCGCGGCGGATACCTCAGAAACCTCGCCCGTCCTTTCAAGCAGTGTCTTAATTTCTTTCTCTTTCCACTTTACTTGGCTCCTAATGTCTAACACCGCTAAACTGGCGTGCACGTGGAACTTTAAATGCGTGTCCCTGAACGCGGCGCGGCGCTCGGGGGACAGGGAGTATGTTGGTGTGTTTGAGTCAGTAGAAACTTTCTCATCACTACTCTCATCTTCAGACGCCACGCGAATAAACTCTTCGCCGTACATCTTGGCGAAAACCGCGAGGCTTGCCAGTGAATGCAAAAAAACCTCCGGGTCCTTCTCCCACCGGGCTTTGCAAAACTCAGCGACACACGCGTACACCGGTTTAGCGGAGTCGGATACGCCAACGAGATGCGACTCGACCAGTAGCCGAAACTTGAGTCGTTTTTGGAGCGGCGTGTTTTGGGAAGCATCATCATTCGCGACATCTTCGGACTGGGTACCCTTGCCTTTCTTTAGTTGAAATGCGGCGGAGTCAGGGAATATAACTCGAGGAAGCTTTTCAATCAACTCAATGCTGAAATCCTCGTCATAGCACCTGTGCATCCAAGATATAATCTCCACCACGGCGGGGACGTCGTTTGATTTCAATTTCGTTCCGACGATGGCGGTTGCCGCCTCCGTTAAGTATTTACTCGCGTTAGTCGATTGCAAATCAGTTAATGTACTTTCTTTCGTCTCTTCACTCACTTTTCCAAGCTTTTTAGTTAAAGCCGTGTTCTTCTTAATAGAGCTGTCCATCTTTTTCTTGGTGTCGCTGGGGATCTTTTGCGTGGAGTCGAGGTTTGTTGTGCGCAAACGATTGCGCTCTGTTCTTGCAACATTAATTTTCCTTACCTCTTCCGCCTGCAGTTCTTTCAATCGCTTCTCCTCATCAAGCGCCGCTTGCTTCTTCGCCTCCAGTGCTTTCGCGTGTGCCGCGACTTTCGCTTGCTCCTCCCGCACAGCCTGTTCAACCTTCAATCGCTCTGCGGCGACTTTCTTTTGCGCCGCAGTCACCTTCGGGCCGGGCTTTTGGGGAGCGGCTTTAGGCAATGGCTTTGCGTTCGGCTTGGGCACCGAGGTTCCATTTGGCGTGGGAGGTAGTACGACCTTGGTCTCGCCATCGCCACCGCCTTTGCCTCGGCCCCCCTCGCCGCCTTGGCCGCGGCCGCCCTCGCCCCCGGGCTTAGGTGGACCACCACCGCGCGGACCCATCGCCCCGGGTCCGGTCGTGCACTACAGATCTGGCTGTAGTCACACATCGCATCGAACCACTTGACGCGAGCTCAGCAAAACTGCAACCGCACACGCGGGGGGTTGAACCGGATACGGTAGTTTTGTCCACCTGGATCGGAATGATTGAGGGATCTCTCATCCGCTGCTACCCTCATAAACACACGCACTCGAGTCTTCGTCGCTCGAACCGTCCGCCAACATGGTCGCTGTACTCGCAACTTCCGCCTTCGTCTGCCAGCGCGTCGTCGTCGCGAAAACCGTCAAGGTACGACCGATCGGAACGCCGTCCCAAAACACGATGTTCGTTAATCGTAGTGCCCCCCGAGTAATGATGATGAGTACCGTCAGCACTGCGTCAGGTGCACGGCAATGCGTGCGGCGAGCCCGGTGGCGTCTGATCAGGCACACGGCGCACGCAAATACGCCACGGCGAGCCAAAGGACCCACATGGCACCCTCCCTCGTCCCTCCCGGAACCTCGAAAAACGAACATCCGATGAGCTGGCAAGCGTCCCCATATGGATTTCAGTCTGGAGAATCCCGAAACTTTTTTTTCGTCTTTGGCGATGAAGTGCACCGAAGCATCTCATTCAGCATAAAAGTGGGCACTCTTTTTCTCGTGGGCACTGACATGTTCTCCTCCCCCCTCTCTCCTCACAGTCCCGCGCTGTCGCCGCCCCTCGCGTCGTAGCCTCCGCTGAGCAGCCCAAAGCGCTCAAGCTCGCCGTGGCTGGCGCGGCGTCGCTTTCGCTTCTCGCCGGCGCCGTCCCCGACGCGTTGGCCACGACGTCACCCGCCCTCGACGCCTCTTCCCTGTACTCGAAGGTCGAGCCCCAGCGCAAGCAAACCAACCGCTTCTCAGGCACCGAAGCGGAAGCTTTGAAGAACCGGAAGCTTGGCAAGACCGCCGCGCCCACGGTGAAGGTGTCCCCCACTGCTTCCAAAGCCTCAAAGAAGGCTGCTAAAAAAGCCAGGAAGAGCGACAACGGCTCGTCCGCAGGCGCTTTAGCGGCGGTCGTCTTGCTCGGAGCCGCCTTCGCCGCGAACGCGACGCGATCGGGTGACGACAGCGGTTCCACCAAGTCTGCAGCAAGCAAGCCCGCCGCGTCCAACGGCGATACCCCCGAAGCGCGCGCCAAATCAGCGCAAGCGTGGATCGATAAATCCGGCTTCGGCGGCGCGTCGGGTGCCCCCGCGGACACGCCCGAAGGCCGAGCCGCGGACGCCCAGGCCTGGATCGACGCCTGGAAAAAGACTGTTTAAGTATGGGTAGTAGGAAGGGTAGTAAGTGGAATATGCCCGAAAGTGCTAGTGCTTGGAGTGTGTCTAATATACTGAACTCGGGTACCAAGGTATTAGTGTGAAATAAATGCTACGCAAACAAGAAAACTAAAGTAATGTAACGCTCATAATTGTCGGATAAATTAATCACAAGCACTCATAATCACCTTCTTACTCACCTTTCTCTACAACCTCCGGCGTGAGCGTATCAATCCCCCCCAAGAACGGCCTCAACGGCTCCGGAACCCCAACGCTCCCATCTTCGTTTTGAAAGTTTTCCAAAATCGTAACGATCATCCTCGGCACCGCGCAAGCGGTGGCGTTGAGGGTGTGCACGTGCTTTAGCGGCTGCTTGTTGCCGTCAACCGGGTTCGGTCTGAACTTGATGTTCAGTCTACGAGCCTGATAATCCGTGCAGTTCGATGCAGATGAAATCTCCCCGTACCTCCCGAGCACAGGCATCCACGCTTCGATGTCGAACTTCCTGTAAGCAGGCGCGCCCAAATCCTGCGAGCTCATATCGAGCACCTTGAAGTGGAACCCCAACTCGCTGTACATCTCCTCTTCGATGGCGATGAGCTCGTCGTGAATTTTGTCACTCTGCTCAGGAGTGGCGATGACGAACATCTCGACTTTTGAGAACTGGTGTAGGCGGTACAGCCCTCGCGTCGCCGCGCCCGCCGCCCCCGCTTCCGTTCGGAAGCAGTGAGAAAAAGCAGCCATCTTGATCGGCAGCTCTTTTTCCGTGACGACTTTATCCATGTAAACACCCCCTAACAGAATTTCTGCAGTGCCAGCAAGACACAGGTCCGAATTCTCAATGTTATATACTTGTGTATTTTCCGCCCTTGGTTGGAACCCGCACTTCTCCATGGTTTGCTGTCGAACCAAATCGGGCACGACCATGGGTTTGAACCCTTTGCTCACCACCTTGGCCATGGCCCAGTTGATCAACGCCAACTCCAACATAGCCCCGGCGCCAGTCAAATAAACGAATCTCGACCCACACACCTTCCCCCCCGTTTCGAAATCGAACATCCCAAGTCGCTCACCCACGTCCACGTGCGACGCGGCTTCGAACGAAAAGTCTCGCTGTTTTCCGACTTCTTTTCTCAACACCGCGAGGTCTTCGCCGCCGATGGGGACGTCGGGGTGTGTGTCGTTCGGTACCTTTTGACCCTCGATTTGCATGTCGTATTCCAGTTGTGATAAACTGCCTTCGATTGCTGATAGTTTATCTTTCAGCTCCTTGCCTTCTTGAATTAATTTAGCCCTGACGTCAGGTTCCAGCTTACCTTTCATCGATTTCGAGTTTTGGTTCCGAAGCTCTCGAATCTCATCAACCTCCCGGTTCAGGATCTGGAATGCGTCGTAAAGCTCGCAGACTTTTGTGATGTCGCACTGTGCGGCTCTATTGTCCGCGTTCATCTGTGCGCCGCCAGGGTCCTCCTTGAGCTTCTTGAAGTCGATCGCGGCGCGCCACGACAACACTGGTGTGTCGGTAGTGGAAGATGCCTCGGGCTCCTTCACCGCGGCGGTGGCGAACAACTGCTTGCGTGAGACTGCCACGCGGGCTCTGGGGCGAGCGCGCTGTGAGGTGAGGTAAGGGGAAGGGATGTCAGTGATATGTTACTATGTCTAGTAGTCTATGTCCCTGTGATGCATAGCTTTCACTGGGTGTATAACCCTATACAACCTGCAGCACCCGACCGTCCGCCGGTTCGGGAAAAGATCATGGATAGAGATAAGAGCACAGCAGGTCTTCCGACGGGTACGCACCTCGAGCTGCACGCGCGCTCTCGTGGCATCGTGGAAGCCTCGGAACGTCGCCACGGCTGAGGCAGGGCGCACGCCGATGGAGGAGCGCCGCGTGAAGATGCGGCCGCCAGCGGCAACCGCGCGGCTCGCGGCCGGGAACAAGGTCGTGGCCATCACGTCTGCGATAATGACGTGTCGGTGTCTCGCGAGTCAAGTTTTGTAAAAAGCCCCCGAATTAACGCTATTTTCACCTCCCGGTCCGTCCCCCACCCCCTCAGTGCGCTATGCACCCCCCGTTGACGCTTGAGAACCACCCTTTGTGTCGAGACGTGGTTATCGCGTTGAAAGTGTGCCACAGGGAAAACCCGTGGCTCAGATCCTTCGGCGCGTGCAACGAACAGAAGTGGGCGCTTGATTCGTGTTTGAAGAAGCAAAAGCTTTACAAATTCCGGGAAAACAACCGGAAGGCGACGGCGGAGAAGGAACGCTTAAGAGCGCGTGTTGAGAAGTACGGCCACAGCACTATTAATGGCAAGTTCGTGGGGTAGAATGACTCGGGGGAAGGGCAAACGCAAGGCGGTCGAGCTGACTGAGGAACCCAAACCTGGCGAGACTTCCACTGAGATCCCTAGTAGCAAAAGCAAAAAAGCGAAACCCGATGTTGCACCCGAAACAGACAAGGTTGTCAAGAAGAAAATCCCCCGAGTCCTTCTGTGCTTCACCGGCTCGGTTGCAACGATCAAGGCGAAACACGTGATCGCTGCGTTTTTGAAGCGTCCGTGTGACGTGAGCGTGATCTTCACCAACGCCGCTAAAAAGTTCATAGACGTCGACGAAGTCATGCGCATGAAGGAGGAAAATTTCACGTTGAAACCAAACGGCGTTTTCAAAGGCGTGTTCACGGACGACACTGAGTGGCGAAACTGGAAAACAATAGGCGACCTCGTGACGCACATCGAATTGCGAAAGTGGGCCACGCACTTGGTCATCGCGCCGTTAAGTGCGAACACGCTGTCAAAGATGGCCAACGGGCTGTGCGACAATTTGTTAACCTGCGTGTGGCGGGCGTGGGACTTCGACAACCAAAGAAAAAAAGTGTTTGTGGCCCCCGCGATGAACACGGCGATGTGGAAAAATCCGTTCACGGGAAAGCACCTCGCGTCGCTGACCGGGTTTCCGTTCAACGTGCAGATCATCGACCCGGCGGAGAAAACTCTGGCGTGCGGAGACACGGGGGTAGGCGCAATGGCGGAACCCGAGACGATCGCGTTTAGGGTTCTCGGACCGGTAGCTGAATAGGCGTGTTAAATTAAAAGGGTTTAATGAAATCTTTTTACCTTCACCTCACACTACCTCACACTACTCACACTACCAAAAACGGCCCGCTCACCCCTTGAAAAAACTCCAGCTCGTTTGAACCTTTCAGCCAACTCGTCACGCCGAGTGCCGCGCCTGCGACTCCGAGTCGGTACACGCCTTTTGTACCTACCGGCGGGCGCCACCGAAGCGTTAGTAAATTCCCAAGCCCAAAAGGACCGACCGGACGCCACTCGACGATGCTTGACAAGTCGTCGTCGTCCGCCACGACAAACCAGGTTCCATCACGTTCACTGTATCTCTCCACCACCAGGTACGAGCCGTTCGGGGGCGGCTTAGGACACCGCCGCGGTCGTCCAACGAGGAACGAATACGCCGCTTCGCCCGAGTCGGTTGAGTCGCCGGCGGTGACGGTGGCTGTTTTGGAAAGGTCAAGTTCTTTGAAAGAAGAAACCAAAGATACCGAAGATGCCTCAACGACTCCCACGTCCTCAAAAACTCCCTCGACACCTCCCTCGACCTCGTCCAAGCACTCCCCAAACGCACGCCACGGCGGCCACTTCAGGTCGAAGGGAGGAATGAAACTCTGCACGCCGTTCTTCGGGCGCGTGCGCGGACCTTGGTACGCCCCTGGAAACGCCGTCGCGCCGGTGGAAGTTTCGGAAGCGGTGAAGAAAAGAGCATCACCCGTCGAAGTCGTGCGAACATCGCTCTCATCAACATCATCAACGCTCACGAGGTCTCGAACCAGCTCCGTGACTGTTTGCGCATACACTGACAGGGTATTGGGCCCGAACAAACACGAAGCCCCCTCGTACCGCTGTTCCAAGTATTCCTCCTCGGTGGTGACGTACCCAGAGTACCCGTTCGCGACGCCGTTGATGATTATTTGAAAACTACCGTTTTCTTTTGGCCCCGACTGTTTGCCCGTAGAAGGATTATTATAATACTCATCAGCCGTTTCAGCGGCTACTTCTCGAAGCCTGCTCCCAGCTACGGTGGTGACCTCTGCTGGGATGGAGATGATGAGCACGTGACCGATACGGAACGCCTGGACTTGCACGTCGCGGGTGACCCACCCGAGATTGGATTCATCAGCGTCGTCGCCGAAACTCGCGAGAACCGGTTTTGGAAAATGTTTGTCTGCCACCTCCGGCGGGACTCCGAATCGCTTGCCGAACAGCAAAGTCGCGATGTAACTCAGGAACCTTGGTTTTTTCCTATCGGTATCACCCAATCTGTCCCCTTGCCAGAACCCATCTTCCCCAGGGCCGTCCGTGGTGCCGGCGGCGAAGGAGTACCCGAGCGCGGGCGTGGCGGTTGTGTTTTGATTTTTGTTTTTATTTTTTGTGCTTCCGGGAACGCCGCCTTCGCGTCCGATCGGGACCCACCGCGTCGCTGATTTCACAGGACCAGTTAGGGGGATTGAGGAAGGTGTTATTAGGTCGAGAGAAGGTATACAGTCATCTCTTGACCTAATAATACCTTCCAGCGCCGCAACTACCGCGGCGGCTTGCGCTGTGCCGGTGACGAGACAACTGAGGTACATATCGTTCTCCGTTCCATTTGGTCCTCGCCCGCGACAGTCGGTGACTTTTGTGCCCAACAACAAACTCTCGCTTCCGTCGCAGGAATCGCCCATCTCATCAAACGCCCCTAACACGTTGGGGGAAACGTCCCCGGATGCGCTTTGAGGGAACGCTATTATTGGGTGTGACTGGTTGGAGTGATTGAATTCACCATCATCAAATCTTGACGCCATCACGGTTTCCGCTGTGCTTTTGGCGGTTGCCACGATGTCTCCATTCGCCAAGCCTCTTTCAGAAACATCATTATTCTTTGAGTCGCTTAAAACTTCATAAAGCTGCAAAAGCGAATCTCTGGCTGATTTCGTTTCATTTCCGGAACGATAAGACATCGCCGCTTCCACCAGCGAGCTCGCCACGCCTTTGTTATCGCCTGATACCAGCCGGTTATCGCTTGGCAACGACGTGCCGTGCACCGCGAACCACGCGGCGGCGCCTCGGATGGAAGTATATTTTGACTCACCAGATGCATCAATATCCTCCACGACAAGCACGGAAATCGTTTCATCGACGTTTCCTGTTTTCTTGAGCCTGTCAATTTCACCTTTTGGGTTCCGTTCGAACGCCTTCACTGAGCGGTTCGTCGCGACGCCCACTAACGAGGTCGCGGCGAAGGAAAGGCATCGGCGAGGCGGGTGAGGATATTTCTTTTTAATATTTTTAGTTTCAAAGCAATCCTCGTACGCGGCGAGTAACGCTTCCACAACCCCATCCACCAACGCATCAAATGATTCATTCACAGCGCCACCTAACGTAGCGTTGTACAGCCCGTGAGGTGAATAGCCGCCAGGCCCGGAGTGCGTGTGCGTGGCGCATACGCACACGTTTTCATCAATGAACGGCGATTGGGTTTTATATTTTCGATCGATTTCCTTTTTTACGAGTTTTAATACGGCAGGCTTGACGTCGGGGAAGAGCATGCACGCGTCCACTATTACGATAGCGATGGTGGTGTTTGAAAGATTGTTGGTTAACCCTTTGCGTTTCATCATTGTACCAGGATTCAGCGGTGACGATTCAGGTTCACAACTAACTTCCGAAACCACAAATGCTTTCGCTTTTAGTTTTTGCCAAATGCCGTTCGAGGTTTGTGTTGGTTTGGCGTAGCCCATCATCCCCACGCCGTCAACCGGGCCGGTGCAGTCTCCGACACCAACGCCGGCGTGGAAGTAGGATGGCTTTGGTGAAGTGCCCGCACCGTGAGTATCCTCAGTGGCGTATACTAGGACCACGCGACACGAGGGCGGTCGGCTGTCGAATGGTCGGCGGTGAGCTACTGATGCGCGTTTTTTATCCTTGCGCCGGCTTTGTCGAGTCTCCCTTCGTGGGACACGCGCGGTCCACCGCACGGCTGTGGCCGTCGCCATCGCCATAACAACCTATAAAGGAAACGCGCCCCAAAGTTACACCCCGGCGCGCCCTCCCACCCGGAGCGACGCGCGTCGTATTCTGATAACTGCCCGTCGATGTTAGTTTCTCAATCTCATGGCTCCGAACGAAAATATTTTGAAGATTTCACCCTTGTCACTGTCCGGCGCACATGGGTAAGGTAAAGCTCACTGACGGGCCCGCGGGATGGGGCCCCGCCACGGTCAAGGCCACTGAGAAGTTTGTGCGCGATGAGCTGGCGGGTATGGACGGCAGCCACGACTGGTGGCACATCGACAGAGTACGGAGGATCGCGCTTGAGATCGCGAAAGCGGAGGGCTCTAACGGCGAAGAACATTTTCATGTCATAGTGGAGCTCAGCGCGCTGCTGCATGACGTGAAGGACTGGAAGTACAGCGGCGACGAGGATGCAGGCGCGACCGCGGTGAAAGAATTCCTTGACGGACTCAGCCCTGAGCTTCGCCCTGCTCATTGCATGACCAAGCGCATCGTGGATGTTTGCAAACTAATCGGATTTAAAGACGAACTCGGCAGCTCGAAGGATTCGAAAGCCGAATGTTACCAAATGGAAGAGCTTTGCGTCGTGCAAGACGCGGACCGCTTAGATGCTATCGGCGCTATTGGAATCGGCAGGACGTTTTGTTACGGAGGCGCGAAGGGACACGCCATGCACGTACCCGGGGTCGAGCCTCGAGCGAACTTGACAAAGGAGGACTACGTCGGGGGCACGCACCTCTTCGCGAAAAAAACCAAAACTGAACACGTTGATACTACTATCAACCACTTCCACGAGAAGCTTTTGAAGCTCCGGGGGATGATGAAGACGCGGACGGGACGTTTAGTGGCGAAAACCCGACACGAACGTATGGTTGCGTTCCTCAAGGCGTTCCACGAAGAGTGGAAAGGGGCGGATGTGGGTGCGGCGGAGAGAGTTGGTGGAAGAAGAAAGAAAGTGGCGAGAAGGATTCGAACAATGTCATGGACTAACTTAAATAGGACATGTTAAACTAACCTACCCGCTCGTCTTCTGGAACACCCGATATGTCCCATACGAGTTCCGTATTGTGGACCATCCCGGTACGTAAAACGCCCGTGACAGCGATGGCGACTTACCTGCGTCCAGGAAGGGCGCCTGCCAAATTAAACGCCAGGAGTGTTTTGCAGACACGTGTTTCTCGGAGGGAGGATCGAACTCATCATCATCGTCATCTTCGTTGGTTTCTTCTAAGGGATCATCAATCTTCCCTGTCGTCTTCCCAAGGTAAGGCGACTGTCCCTCTACCTCCCCAGCCCCCAAAAATTCTACCACGAAGTCGCACTCTGTCTCCGCATCTGTGACTCGCTGCGTTTTTTCCCCGACGTTTTGGTCGTTCAAGCCTTTGGGCGAAAAGGAAGTCCCGCCGTTACTTTGATCAAAAGGCACAGGAAGCGCTCCGTCGAAGTTAGCATCCAAAAACCTTACCCTGTACTTATCATTCGGCAGATGAAACGAACTGGGGAACCGGTACCACTCATCGCCGATACACACGGTTGAGTGGGTAGTGGACCCTTCATGATCCGCCGGTAAACCAATTGTATACGCTCGCAATGGCGCTCCGTACCCGTGAAGCAGTGCGACTATTCGGCTCGTACCGAAGACAGCTGTCATTATGCACACGACCGTGGCGAACAACGCAGCGGAGAGCACTACACCACGACCGAATACGTTTCCTTTCTTCACATCCTGCGCTCGTCGGGCTCTCGCGATCGCTAAATCAAACACCGCCGCCACTCCACACCCCGCCCCCGCGCACAAACTCGAATAAGCGACGTACATGAACCTCTCCTCCTTGTGCGCTAAAGTGGAGAACAACACAAAGGTGATTAGGAATGGACAATAAGTGACAAGTAACGTTACGTGTGTACCTTTCGTGCCATCGGTTCGCCCATAAGATTTACTAGCAGCTATTGCCCCAAGCACCGGCGCAGTTAACGCCAAAAAAAACAAGTGCGCGAAGTTTAGAGATAAATTCTTAGCGTAAAAGCTCGCCTGCTCGGTGCCGTATAAATTGGCGCCTTGACTAGCGACCTTCGGAAACACGTTGTACTTTAAAATGTTCAAGGTGCTGAAGGTGTAGGTTCCGTAGAAGTACGTGTCAAAGGAGATGGATACTGTGATCATTGTCACTAACGGTATTGTGATGCGAATGAGAGCCCCAAAAAATCCAACCTTTCGCAACGCGACGATTCCAATTGGGATTGCGGCGACCCCGGAGAACGGCCATCCCCACACCACCGCGGCGACACAACTTGCACAGCTGATAGAGCAATTACCCTTCAAACTATACGCCAATGCTATCGTGATACAAATTCCAGCAAAACTTGAGGGTAAAAAGCTACTGCTGTACACGAAACACCCGGCGCTCCAGGCAAGCGACGCTAGCGTTACGCTTCCCGCTAAAGGATGTAATTTACTAATTTCAGATGCGAGACTAGCGTCCGCAAACGCGCTTGCCGACGCTAACACCAACCGTACCGCGTAAAACGGCGCGATGCGTGCAGCTCTGAATATTTGTTGATCTACTTCAGCGGCGTCCACTGCGAACAAGGATTGCACTAACAAGCTCACAGGCTTTGCGATTGCGTAATGCAACGATAGGTAAAAATAGCTCCTCAGCCCGAACGTAGGGGAGTGTTCCCAGGTTTGCAGCCCAACGCCATTGACCAAGTAGTGTAGCGGTTCCCAGAAGTTGTACGTCTCATCGCAGTCGTGAATCAGGTTTAAAGATGCGCTGGCGATGCGGGACACGAGCAGAATCAGGAACGCGCGTTTGAAGGTGTTTGAGGGTGTTTGGCGTGCGTCCATCTGCGCTCGCTTCGCATCATCACGGATCTCGTTCATCGCATCAGTCGACACATCATCGCTGTTCCCCACCGCGTCATCCGTTCCGCGACGACGACGAAGGCTCGCGTTTGCCATGGTGTATATATCTGCTTCCGTCGAAGCACCGTTGACCTGCACGAATTGGACGTCACGCGTCGACACCGCGGCACTACAAGTGGACAAACATTGCTTTAGAAGCGAAGTTATAGGAATCAACAACGAGTACGACCGACTTATCAAAGCATCAAATCTGCTTACAAAAAGTCCCACCTCTCACTTATCCTTCTTAGTGTCCCTCCTAACGTACGGCTCGTCTTCCTCGTCGTCCTCCAACCCAAGAAGATTAAGCACACCCCCAATCACGTCATCCTCATCTTCTTCCTCCTCCTCCAACGTCCGTCGTTTAGGTTTCGGTTTCTGTTTCACTTCCTCTTCCTTTTTCTTCTGTCGCCGGCCTACTTTGACAGTGGCTCCACCTGCCACGACCTCGCCGTTCCCCCGTACGGACTCATCCTCCTCTTCAATCTCCTCGCCCTCTTCATCCTCCGCGGGTCCGAGTAACTCCTCAGCCAACGCATCAGTCATCGACTTCACGTTCCGCGACAACTCGCCGGCGTAAAAGTTCGCGGAGTTCGCGAGCCACGTAAACGCGTCGTCATCATCCGCGTTCGCGCTAGTTCCGTACCCCCCTGACCCGTTGGAATACGAACCGCCGCGAGTTTGTTGTGGTTCGTCATCAGCACCGGTGAGCCAGCCCCAGATCGAGCCCTCTTCCTCGGGGGGGGGCTGGGAGTCGTAGTAGGAGTCGCTTCTGTGTGGTGGGGGATGAGACGAGGTTAGATTTATGATAAGAAAAACACGAGCCTCGATTTTGCGTAAAACCATCAAGGACTCGAGAATAAACCGAGCCTGTGGCCCGCGGCTCGTCGAATCCGAAACCCGG
>TARA_B110000977_G_scaffold134448_1_pt1 | contig 37541 bp, 24 predicted proteins | sample TARA_B110000977 | Tara Oceans TARA_B110000977 (sample SAMEA4397798) | marine metagenome | biome: Polar Biome; feature: [SRF] surface water layer (ENVO:00010504); material: water (ENVO:00002006), including particulate matter (ENVO:01000060) such as... | depth 5 m | reverse complement strand
CGCCACGGCGCGCGAAGCGTCCGACGCCGCGCGCGCCGCCGCGTTCACCGTCCTGTCCATGGCCGCGGCCACGTCACCGGAAGTCATCGCGCCGCACGTGGACCACGCCGCTGCGGCGCTGGAGCGCGCCTGTAGATCGGGGGACGGCGCGCTCGCAAGAGCCGCCGCCGCGCTCCTGTCTCGCGGGCGCCCGGGTGGCAACGCCGGCACCAAGGACAGCGCGGGCGTCGCTACGCCGGCGCTCGCCCCCGACGGCCCCGTGTTTGCCGCGCTCGCCAAGGTTTTATCTCCAGGCTCGTCCCTCACCGGCAGAGCGTGGTACCCCGCCGCGGAACAATCCATCGCCACGCTGTACGCGCTGCACCCCGACCCGGAGGGCGCGGCGAGTGACGTGATCCGCTCCTTCGCCGCTGCGGCGTTCAGCGCCAAGAAGCCGACCACGGAAGAACCTGTTCCGGAAACAGAAGAAGCTCCCGAAACAGAAGCTCCCCCTACCAAAGCAAACCCCGCCTCCACCGTGGACGCAGCGCAGCTCTCGCGCTTCCTGTTCGTGCTCGGCGAGGTGGGCTTAAGACACCTGGTGCACGTGGAGAGCCTCGGCCGCGCTGTGAGAAGAGCGCGAGTGGCGCGCGACCGCGCGGCGTCGGAAGCATCTGAAGCCGCCGCCGCCGCCGGGAAGGACGGCGGCGAGGAAGCCGAGCTCGCGGCTTCGCTTGGCCAGGGCGCGGTTAGTGAGGACTTGCACCTGGACAACGCGCGCGAGACGTGTGAAGCCGAGCTGTTGGCATTCACGACCTCGAAGAACAAAGGCAAGGGGTTGGTCGCCGCGTACGCACCAGTGGTCGTTGCGCTGTGTGGCCACCCCGCCGTGGCGCAAGGCCACGCGCTTCTCAGAGGCGCCGCTTTGGCCGCGTTGTCGCGCCTCATGGCCATCGACGGCGGGTTCTGCGAGGAGCACCTGGCGTTGATTTTCACGCGCTTGCGGGACGAGCCGGACAAGGGCACCCGAGCCGCGCTTATGGTTGCCCTAGGCGACCTCGCCTTCCGGTTCCCCAACGCCGTCGAACCCTGGACGGAACACCTGTACGGCCTGAGGGAGTGGGGCAACAGTTTGCACGATTCTGATTCCGGCGTCAGGCAGCACGCTATTACCGTCCTCGCCCACCTCGTGCTGAACGACATGATGAAAGTCAAAGGACACATCGCGGAGATGGCGCGGTGCCTTGAGGACCCGGATCCGCGGGTCGCGAGCGTCGCGAAGTTACTCTTCGCCGAGCTGTCGCGAAAGCACGGGAACCCGATTTACAACCTGCTGCCTGATTTGTTGAGCAGATTATCTGGAGACGAAAGCGTAACGCCGCTCGCATTTCAGAACATCATGACCCGTCTGTTAGGGTTCATCGACAAGGACCGCCAAACCGAAGCCTTAGCGGACAAGTTCACGAACCGGTTCGCGGAGGCGGCGCTGGCGTCAACGCCGAAGCCGGCGCGGGACGTCGCGTTTTGTTTATCAGCGCTCACTTTGTCAGACAAGGCGTTCAAGAAGTTCATGGACGCATGGAAGCTTTATGAACCGGCTTTGTATGACAAGGAGGTGTTCATCGCGCTGAGTTCTGTGGTGTTGAAGGCTAAAAAGACCTATGGAGGCAAAGCAGCCAAGGCGGCGAAAGCGGCTGGTGGCGATGACTCTACCCTCTCTGAAGGTCCTAAAAAGGAGGTTGAAGACTTCGAGCTGAAGATGGCGCACGCGCACGTCGAGCGCTTCGAGTCCTACCGCAGCGCGAAACGAGCGGAGGGACACGTGTTTGACGATGATGATGTGCCCGCGGTGACGATTGAACGGCCTGGTGCAGAGGGTGCGGAACCTGGTGATGAGGCTACTGATGAAGCTGAAGAAGAGCACCCTCTTGGTGCGCTTGACGGCGCCGCGACCGCGACTGACTCTGAATTTGTCCCCGCCGCGGTTGCCGACGACACGAGCGGTCCGACGCTCGTCCCCGAGGAAGGCAATGAAGAAGAGGAGGAGAACGACGAGAACGACGCTACCGCGGCGGACGAGCCCGCCCCCGAGCCGGTCAAGAAAGGTCGCAAAGCAGCTGATAAGAAAACGAAGGAGCCTACGAAGGAGAAGAAGGCGAAGGCGACGAAGGAGAAAACAGCGAAAGCCAAAAAAACGAAAGAAGTGAAGGATGAGTCGGATGCTCCGGTTCGAGCCAGCCGGAGGGCGCTCCGCACGAAATGAGCGTAGGGCGATGGGAACGCGTCATCAAGACGCCATGGGTGGGAACATGGGGATGTACACAGGGTATTGAAATATAATAAATATGCTACATGGACATGCCAACACGACCAGCTCTCCACCTCACTCATCCTACTCATCGTCTGCTTTTCTCCCGCGACGCAACCGCGGGAACTCCTTTCGATTTCCTCAATCGGATTGCATTCGCGGTCCAGAAGTGCTCGGTTTTGGCTGATTCTCGCAGCGGGTGCCGTGGCGGAAATCCCATGAGTTATAACTGGACAATCGCAGTGACTTTAAAAAAATTCAATCCGACTCATCACCCGCGAAGCCGAACCGCGGAAATGGTCACGAAATGCCAGCTCCCTCTGCTTTTTGCACAGGTCTACTCTTCTTTTGGTCGATTTCCCGCACGCGTTGCACTCACGAACGCGCGCGTCAGGCACTAGGAGTGCTATCGCGACGCAACTTTCGTCTTTGCGCGTGTCCAAAGGCATCCCGTGACCTTCGTCCGGCGGTTGTTTCATCCACAAGCGCTCGTACGTCTCGCCGAAAGCGTTCTCCGGCTCCGGTGCATCATCGCGAAAACGTAAAGAGTTCTCACGGAACCCAGCAGATTCTCCGAGACGGATAGCTCAACATGGCTTGCTGTGCTGCTGTGTCCTTCCGCGGCGCGATTCACTCGCAACCCAAGAGCCGCGGGCAAAGGAAAACGAGACACTCTGGACTTCGCACGGTACGTGATGCGCTTTAACAGACACTGGCACGACAGAGAGCCCCCACCTAGCCCTCCCCGCAAAGAATTTCGCTCAAAAACTGAACCGCGAACGCCGGTTTCCGACACGACTGCGGAATTTTCGTCACGTTCCCCTGGAAAAAACGAAAACGGGACCGCTCCTTCCCCTCTTGCGAGAGGCTTAATGCCCGTGTTTACGGCCTATTCTGACCCCTTCTTCCCTCCCCTGTTCCCTCCTTCCCCTGACAACGCACACAGACCAAATCGTCGCGCAAATCGTCACGGTCCACCACGCACGCCGCGTCCCCCAACGATGATTGGCTTCCAAACTCGGCTGACGGTTTCGACGCGGAAAGAGATGCGTACGATCGGTTGAGTAAACCGCTGACTCCGGGTGATTTACACCGCGCCGCGGCTGCCGCAGCGGCAGCGGAACCCAACTACCTGGACGACCTGAGCGACGCCGCGGGGAGCGATGAGTACCCGTTCTCACTGGACGACAACTCCACACAGAATAACTCCGTAGGCGGGCCGGTACAGCGCGGCGTGTGCTGGAGCAACCTGCAAGATTTGGAAGACGTGCCGGATCACGAACCCGTGTACATTCTGGTGTTCGGCGCGGGAACAGGAAGCGAGGGGCTGTACTCTTTACAAGAGCGCACCAAGGAGGACGTGCCGGTTGACATCATTCTGGCCTTCCCCGCGGAAGACGATGCGGCGCGGTACGGGACGCTGTTGGAGGCAGAGATGGGCCGCGTCCCCGTGGTGGAGAGCGCACGGCCTGAGGACTTACGGTACACCTGCCGCGAAGGCGGGTACCGATGCAAGGTTGCCAGGCGAGGCGTGTTACTGATGCCGCCGGAAAAAACAGTCGAGGTCACGGACTGGGAGCGCACCAACGCGTTGCGACAGGGCCAGTGGTCCGTGGATAGCAACGCTGGGAGCGAAGACAGAGATGGAAGAGGGAACGAAAAGGAAGGGAGCTGCCAAACCTTGGCGGAGGCGTCGACGGGCGACAACCTCACTGGGGATGACTTCCTGGCACAGTACCAAAGCATCATCGACGGGTACTGCGACGGCGCGGGAAAGGACGATGAGCTGTGCCACCTCCCAGGCGACTACGACGAAACCGTCGCCAGGGACATGTTGTCGCGGCTGTTCAACGAACACTGCGACGTCGAGGATGAAGAAAAATAATGATATTATTTTCTTTGAGCATGAAAGAAAGAATTTGACGCGTCAAATTCTTTGGTGACTCGGCAAAACCTCCGCAGTCACTACCATTCATTGGCCGCAACGTTAACGTACGTTACGTGCCGTCGTACTATTACTGTCCCATGAAAAGAGTCTTCCGGTATCAGGGGCGCCTTGTTTTAATACACCGTAAATACATTGACATTGGTCGATTCGTCAAGTGCTTAAACGAATTCGAATCAACTCAATCAACTCGTTCTAGTTACGAACCGGTATTAACTCTACACTATATCCTTACTTCTTCTTCGCCGTAACATTGAATTGGAAGTGGATTATGTCTCCATCTTTCACTACGTAGGTTTTTCCCTCCTGGCGGTACTTACCAGCGGCTTTTACTTCCGCCATCGATTTCCCCGTCGCTAAACTCTTAAAATCCTCAAACGCGACGACTTCCGCTTTGATGAATCCTCTTTCGAAATCTGAGTGAATAACCCCGGCGGCTTGAGGAGCCAGGGAACCGCCGTACAGCGTCCAACAACGCACCTCCTTCTCACCCGCGGTGAAGTAGTAAATCAAATTCAACTCCTTGTAGCCCTGTTTTGTTGGGTTGAGTGAATAAGAGTAATAGCAATAAGAGTAAGTAAGTGACGAGAGATGAGAAGCCTTTCAACATTCAGAAACCCAAAAAAACTTGGATATCCGCCGGTTGTGTGGAGGAGCAACTACTGTATAGTAGTCTACCTACTGCTCACGAGTGAGAGGTTTTTCCGCCTGCTAACCGACGCGAGATCTGGCGGACGTAAAAAGTGGACGGCGTATTTGGAACGCCGGGCACAGAACTTCGGCCGCATATAGATTGAAAATATGAAAAAAAAAAAAAAAACCATTGAGAAAAATCAACCACGCACCTGCACGACCATTTTCGGCATGGCTGATTTCCCCTCTTCAGCCGTTTCAAGAAACGCCTTCTGCGCCTCTTCATCTTCCCGTAAATCCCACAGCTCTTGTTCGAACTCCACGGAGAACGGAATCATCACACCCCCCCCGTGTTCCTTGATCCAGGTGTGAATCTTTAACAACCACTTGTTCTTTTTCCGCACGAAATCCTTTTTAGTTAAATTCACCAAATACACGATAGGTTTCGTGGTGATGAGCTGCGGGAGCTTCTCCTTGATCATCTCGACTTCAGGTGTACTCCAAGTACCGCCTCGTACAGGCAAGTCCTCAGTTAACATCTTCTCGACTTTGTCCTGAGGATTTTGGAAATAGAAGTCAGTCTTTTGTATGGCAAGCAGTCAGGGGATAAAAAAAAGAAAAAAACTTACCATCGTCTCGACGAACAGCCCGCTCAGTTTCATCGTGGGATTTTTTTTAACATCACTCTTCTCCTGGTCAACCTGTCGTTTCAAATACTCCATATCCTTGGCGCACAGCTCGTGCTGGATGGTTTCCAGGTCTCTCACTGGGTTTACGCTATCGTCCACGTGTATTACCTCCTCACTTTCGAACGCGCGGACGACGTGAAAGATGCCATCCACGGCTTGGATATTTGAGAGGAATGCATTGCCCAACCCGGCGCCTTCTGCCGCCCCCTTTACCAGGCCCGCGATGTCGGTGATCTGCAGGTACGCTGGGTACTCGGATGGTGGTTTCCATAGCTGGCATAAATAGTCGTACCGGTCATCAGGCACCGCGCACCGGGCTTCGTTCGGTTCTATCGTGCAGAATGGGAAGTTTTCCGCTGCGATGGCCTGATCTGTTAACAGGTTGAACAGTGACGACTTACCCACGTTGGGTAAACCCACTATGCCCATCTTTAGCGTGTTCCGGACTCTGCCAAACTTCGCCGCGCCCGCGGCTTCAGCAGGCTCATCCTTTTTCTTGGGAGGCATGGTAGGGTTCCGTGCGCCAAACGAGGTCGCGCTTGGAAAGTGTCGCGCTTTTATCTCTCCAAGCCGCCGACGAAATCGAAAAACGCGGTTTTGTATGGGGCCAATGGAGGGTCTATAGACCATGAGCCCGCATTTTTTGCGTGCCAGGTGGCATCGTTTCGGAGCCTCTCGTTCCAAACGTCGCTATCGGCCATCGGCCCATCACTTCCCTCGACGCTTGTCCGTCCGTCAGGAATAAGCATGTCGGCCGCGATGGGCGCGCATGTGTCCACAATCGCGAGGTACGTTTACCTCTCTTTCACGAGTTATATTTCATTCCAGCCACATACACGCGCCCTATCACCCGATCGCAAGAGCGTGCCGTCCGTCCGTTCGAAAAACGATTGCTCACCGCTCAACTCTTCATCATCAACAGAGCTTCCGCCTCTGTTCTCGACTCGAAGCCGCGCACGCGCGCCAGCGCGGCGGTTATGGGCGGCGCCTTCGTGGTGAACGCCGTGCGAACTGCGGCTACCTCCAAGCGATTCAATGCGCAACGGTCCAAGGCTGTGTCTCACAAGAAGAGAAACATCTTAGTACGCGCTTCGGGTGATGCTTCCACCACGCCCACGATGTTTTTCGCGGGCGACATCGGAGGGACAAACGCTAGGCTCCAAGTGTGGACGGTCGGAACGGACGGCACAAGCACTTTAACGTTCGAAAAGACCTACGGCACCAGCGACCACCCCACGTTCGAGAGCTGCGTTTCCGATCTTTACAAAGATTCTGGCATCGATAAATCGCACGTCTCGTCCGCGTGCTTCGCCGTCGCCGGCCCTGTGGCCGACGACCGATGCGCGATGACCAACATCGACTGGGTGGTAGATGGGCCTGCACTGTCAAAGATGTTCGATATTGATGCTGTCAAAGTAATCAACGACTTTGCAGCCGTCGGTTATGGCGTCCTCGACTTGAAGAAGGAGGAGATTGTGACGCTGAATGAAGGCACTGCGCGAGATGCGAAAGGACCCGTCACGGTGCTCGGCCCCGGCACTGGCCTCGGCGAAGCCATGCTTTTCTGGAACAACGAAACGAGTGAGTACGACGTCGTGCCATCCGAAGGCAGCCACGCTGACTTTGCGCCCCGAGGCGACACCCAACGCGCGCTGCAAAAGTACTGCGAGACAACGTTGGGGGAGTGCGAGATTGAACAGGTGTGCTGCGGCAGTGGGATCGTGCGGATTTACGAGTTTCTGAAAACGTACAGAGAAGGCGCTGGTGATAAACCGGAATTAGACCCCGCGGGTGTCACCACTGCGGCGCTAGACAGCACCTGCGAAGTCGCGAAGGAAGCCGTTGATATTTTTCTTGAGATTCTTGGGGCGGAAGCTGCTAATTTAGCCCTTAAGTGCCTCGCGACGGGCGGCGTGTACGTAGGCGGCGGCATTCCTCCGAGGCTCTTGTCTGAAATCGAAAAAGGAGGAATGCTCGACGCGTACCTGCACAAAGCCTGCAGGTACACGGACGTGCGAAAAGGGTTCCCCTTGCACATCATTCTGAACGATAAAATAGGCCTCGCAGGTGCGAAGGTGTTTGCGTTGAGGCAGCTGTAGAGGGGAGGAGTTATGAACTACGTATCTGAATGATAATCATTTTTTATCGTTGCACTCGAAAAGTTTGCGAAAAAGTGCCCACAAATCATCTCCACTCTTGGATGCGCGCGTGTCGCGGCGCACCCGCGTGGGTCGCGCCCCCCCGCCCCCCCCCTCGGGTCACTCGCCGGGTCGTCGCTGCTGCGAAAGCAAAGGCCGGGTGCGTTAAACTGGAGCGCGTGGATCGTCTGTTGTCGCGGCTCGGGTACTGCCCGCGGTCGGCAGCGAAACAGTGGGTCAAGGATGGAAGAGTCACCGTTGACGGAACTCCCGTTGTGAAACACGACGTGAAGGTAATGCCGGTATCTTCACAGGGCGGTGTTCTCATCGATGGTGAGCTTCTGGACCACCCTGATGGGTTAACCATCGTTTTACACAAACCACCGGGTTTCGTGTGTTCGCACGATGAACGGGAAGGGCCGAATGTGTATTCCCTGTTACCAACGCGGTGGCAAAACCGGAACCCGACGGTGGAAGCCGTGGGCAGGCTGGATAAAGACACAACAGGGTTACTAATCTTAACCGACGACGGAGTCCTTTCCCACACACTGACGTCCCCGAAAAAACATTTGTGGAAAACGTACCACGTTGAGGTGGATGTGGACGTACCGCAGGACGCGATTGAGAAATTCGCATCGGGTGCGTTAATTCTAACGGGGGAGAAGAAACCGTGCAAGCCCGCTTTGTTAACAATCGGAGACACAAACAGAAAACGCGCCACCCTGAAACTCACGGAGGGGAGGTTTCACCAGGTGAAGCGGATGATGCGCAGTGTTGGGTGCGAAGTGTTGAGCCTGCACAGGGCGAGGTTCGGCGATTTAACTTTGGGCGACACGGAGGAAGGTGATACCTTTGTTTTGTCTCCAGAAAATCTGCAACAAGCGATTTTTGGAAGCGAAGACAATGAGGCGAGCGAGGAGTAGAGCAGAGTACGTAGAAGTCAAGATGGATTCGGTCTTCGATTATTTATGATTCCATTCAATTGTTATGATTCAATTATTTATCGATTACACACAAACAATGTTCTCACACCAACTCCCCACGTAAACTCGGGGCGCTCATCGTCATTCTCGGGCTTTTTCTTTGCCGGTCATTGCATCCTCGAGATGTCCCTCCCGAACAGCTTCGTGCGGATCATGTCCGCGGCGACTAGGAAGATATTCCGCACGGAAACTTGCGAGATGGTTTCGAAGGATTTCCAGATCAACCCTCCAGCGACACCTTTGACGATGGCGAACCCGGGAATGTCCGCAACAGCGGCGTTCTTACCAATGTACGCCAACGAGCCTTTGTGTACGTACTCGAATTTCCCTTCGGATTCCGATCTCAATCGCTCCGCGTCCGCGTCGCACGCGTTGAAGAACGACGCCAAGTATTCACCCTCCTGCTTCGCCACCTGCGCCGTGGCCGGCAACGCCCGCAGCCCATTATCAACCTCCGTCAACATCCCCTTGAACCCCTCGAAGGAGAGTTTTTTTGTTGAAGGGTCGCTGTGTTTGTCGAACGCTTCGTCGATGTTGTTGATGACTTCTTCCAAGTGCGGGAACTCTTCGATACCCGTCGCGAGCGCGGCCTTGACCGTTTCCTTGTCAGGGTTCACGTCGCACACCCCGGCTTCGTCGCACTTCGCCGCTGAGCGGAACAACTCAAGCGCCTTGGATAAACTCCGCGGCCTTTCCATCGTGGCGCAGTCGCCAATCGCGAAGATTGTGCCGTTGCTGCCCTTGACCCTTAAGTTCTTGTCCGTAGCGAGCGAGCGTCTGTTCTCCTGACTCCCCGCCGGCAACTTGTCCATGATCTTCTCGCACAAGGGATTTAATTTGATCCCACTGCACCACACGGACAACCCGGCTGGAATGGTTTCGATTTCGCCGGACATGCTGTCCTTCATCACCACTGAGCCTTCCTTCACTTCCTGGACTTGTTTGTTCAACAGGCACTCGATGTTCGCTCTTTGAAAAAACTCCGTGGCGTACTCCGCGATTCGCCGGTCATACGCGCTGAGAATTTTCTCCTGAAGGTCGATGATTGAGATCTTAACGAATGGGAGTAACCTGCTGGGGTACATCCGCGCCACGTCCTCGTACACCATGTCGTACAGCTCCGCGGCGAGTTCCACACCGGTGGGGCCCGCGCCAATTACCACGAAACTTAATAATTCACTCAACCTTTCCTCGGGTACATCAGGCAACGTCGCCCTCTCGAACCGTTCGTTCACCTCCCTTCTGAATTTACTCGCGTGCACGATTTCCTTGAAGAACATCGCGTTCTCCTCCACGCCGGGCACGCCGAACGTGTTGGGTACCGCGCCGACGGACGTGACGAGGTAGTCGTACTCGACGTCGAACGTGTGCCACGGGCACTCGTCGGCGTCGTCTGAACACTCGAAGCTCGGGTCCGCGGCTCTGCAGGTTATTTTCTTGGATGTAGGGTCCACGTCGATGCACGCGGCTTCGTAGTACTTGTACCCCTTCTCCGCGATGGGTCTGCGAATAGGCTCCACGATCGAGCGCTCCTCCACCGCGCCCGTCGCCGCGCCGGGCAGCAGCGGGGTGTACAGGAAGTAGTTCCGAGGAGAGACCAGGATCACGTCGTATTGGCACGTCTGTTCCAGTGACTTGACGAAGGAAATCGCGCCCCACCCGGAGCCTAGGACCACGACGGTCTTGCGGCCGGTGCCCGTGGTGGGGGGGACGGAAGACGCGTCAATGGACGTGGGGGGGTCCGCGATGGCGGCTCTGGGGGCAACCCGCAAAGGTGTGCGACGAGATTTGTTGCTCGTGGACTTGGCGCGCGCCACGGGGGCGCCGCCGATAACGGCACGCGCGGGAAGCGCGGCGGACATGACTATGGGTGGTTACGCTGGCTCCAAACGGAGTGTCGCGCGAGCGTGCGCTCGCGGGAGTGACGGGGAGACAGGCGACGCGAACGCCATTTCGACAACTGATCAGTCCTCGAAACCCCGGGAAGCCGAACGCTGGACGCCGCCAGTTCGGGCACGTGGCGCGTCTGACTGGCGGCCATGCAAAACGAGATCGCGAAATTCGACTGTCAGTCCCCTTTCTCCAGTCTCCCCTGTCGCCTCGACGAGAAAACGAGAAGCCGACTTTTTTTTGCCTTTTCCACCGCCGACATCCATGTATCACATCGATCGTCGCTTACGATTCCCTGGCACGGGTTACTCTCGGTTCATCTCTCCGTGGCCACGCGCTAGCAACGTCATTAGAGTGTCCTGCCGGACGTCCGTTGCCCTGGTTTTAACTCAAGGGTCGCTGAGTCATCGTATCGTATAACACAATGGGCGACCGTGGTGGCGGCGATGATTTCAATGCCCACAACGAGGGTGGCATCTCCCTCTTGGGATCCGACGGAAACCGGTACGTGGTGGACGAAAGCACCACTTCTTACTTCCACGAAATCGAAAAACTGGTTGAGAAGGACCCTGAAACTCCGGAGGAGGTTGAGGAGCGTTTGATTTTAGCGGGAAACGCACTGGAAGAGGCGGTGGGGCACGAGATGGCGCTGTCGATGGATGCGCGGTGCTCTCGGGTGATGGAAAAACTGTTGACGCAGTGCACGGAAGGTGACTTAATACGGTACCTCTCCGGCATTACTGAGAACTTTCACGTCCTGTGCAAGAGTTTGTTCGGAAGCCGGGTCGCGGAGAAGGCGCTGGGGTGCGTGTGTGTTCGAGTAGGCAAGACGCCGAGTGAGGGGTTGATTGATAAATTAACGCCCGCGCTGACGGCGATGTCAGACGCCATCGCAAACTCCGCGGTGGACAGCGCGTACGACCCGCGGGTCTCGCCCGTGGCGCGATCCTATTTATCAGTACTGTCAGGACGCGAGTGTTCTAATAATTCAAAGCAAGGAGGTCTTGCGGGTAAGCTCAAGGGAGGCACTAGTAGTGCTGGCGGGTTTGATGATGCAATGGATGCGCCCGCCGAGCGCTATGTTTTCGAAACCGAACTACGACGGTTTTCTGATTTAATGCTAGCGCAACTCGAGCCCGAGCTGTGGAATTTACGCGAAGATGCGTGCGGATCGGCTTTCCTTCAATCGCTGTTAATCGCCCACAAGGGCGACACCGCGTCGTTAAACTGGATCATCCCCGGGTTCCTGGGGTGCGCGCCTGCTGAGGGAACCGCAGATGGAGAATTATTAGCGGACGCGGATGAAAACGACGTCAAGCAATTAGCCGAATCCAGGAGCGGCTCGCACTTGTTCGAAGCCATCCTGCGAGCAGCTCCAAAGGGTCTGATGAACGAAATCCACAAGCGGTTCTTCCGGGACAAGATGAAATCACTTTCATCGCACCCGACTGCGAACTTTACGTTGCAAGCGATGTTCGGTGCTACGCGCGAACCCGAGCACGTCGCGACAGCGATGCAGGAGCTGGGGCAGGATTTCGGGAGCTTGATGCGCGAACGGCGGAGCGGCGTGGTGGCGTCTATTTTGGCCGCGTGCGCGAGGTTACGCACTCAGGAACGGGACGCTGCTAAACACCTTGCGAGGGGCTTGACCGCGAAAGGCCCTGCACGGGTACAAGGCCGATCCCAGCTCGCGCCGTCGCTGCTTTGGATGGACCAGCACTCCGGTGCGGCCGGTGGTCGGTGTTCCGTGTTGGGCGCGGCGATGCTGCAAACGGTGCTGAAGTTTCCCCCGGATGCGGTGCCGCACTTCGTGGAGAGCCTGGCGAGCATGACGCCGGCTGAGGCGAGCAGTGCAGCTCGAGACGCGGGCGGGTCGAGAGCACTGGAAGCCTTTTTAACAAATCCTTCACACAAACCGAAATTAAAACGCGAGCTTGTGGAAATTCTGCGGGAGGATTTCGGGAAGCTCGCGGTGAGCGCGTGCGGGTCGCACGTGTTGCAGGCGTGTTACAGCGCTGCTGATACACGCATCAGAGAACAGATCGTGCAAGCTGTGGCCAGTGATGAGCAGAAAGTCGCGGCCACCCGGCATGGGGCGTTTTTAATGAAACGGCTTGGAGTTTCTGAATTCAACCAGGCCCCGGAGGTTTGGAAGAACCGAACCGAGAAAGCGGAGGACGTCAAAGCCGATTTCGCAAAGACGTTCGGCGTCGCCGAGGAAGAGCAGGAAATGGACGAAAAGAAGCGGAAGGTAGGTGGGGATGAGGAACCCGCTGAAGACGAGCCGACACCGAAAAAGCAGAAGAAGGAGAAGAAGGAGAAAAAGGAAAAGAAGGCGAAGAAGGAGAAAAAGTAGGAGACGCAGATAGATTGTGGGCTTTTAGAAATACTTCCTCAATTGAAATTCTCCCTCACCACCTTACCCCTAGTCCTCCGAAAACGCGTCCGCCATGTCCTTCCCCGACATGTCCCCCCCCTCCCCAGTGCCTCCGATGAACGCGGGGTCGTACAGGGTCTTCATGTTCCCCTGCACCAGGTCCGAGTAGTCGTCCCTGCCCAATAAGTTGCACTGCGCGAACTGCATCATCAGGTGGTCCACGAGCACCAGGGCGACCATTGATTCCACCATCGGCACCGCACGAGGCACCACGCACGGGTCGTGCCTTCCTCGGGCTTTCAACTCGACGTCAACCCCGTCTCTGTTGACTGTGTTTTGAGGCCGCGTGATCGTAGAGGTGGGCTTGAACGCGATCTTCAGCTCAATGATTTCGCCGTTTGAGATACCGCCTTGGATGCCGCCTGATTTGTTCGTGCGCGTGCGCAAACCAGTATTTTCGTCCATATAAAACTCATCGTTGTGCTCGCTCCCCGTGGTGTTGACGCCGTCGAACCCGGACCCGACTTCGAAGCCTTTCGTGGCGGGGAGTGACATCATGGCCTTCGCCAGGTCGGCTTCCAGTTTGTCGAACACGGGCGCGCCCAGCCCGCGAGGACACCCGCGGACGATGCACGTCACCACGCCGCCGCACGAATCCCCTTTCACGCGCACTTCGTCAATCGCGTCGATCATCTTGTCCGCTGACGTTTCGTCAGGGCACCGCGCGATGTTCGCCTCGACGTCCTCCATGGTCATAGTTTGGTGGTCAACGTTCTCCGCCACCACGTCCTTGACCTGCGAGACGTATGCGAGGATTTCTGTTCCCGCAATTTCGTGCAGCACCTTCTTCGCGATGGCCCCGGCCGCGACTCTGCCGATGGTCTCGCGCGCGGAGCTTCTGCCCCCGCCCGCGATCGCCCGCACGCCGTACTTCATGTCATACGTCGCATCCGCGTGCGACGGGCGGTACGCTACTGCGATTTCGCCGTAATCCTGGGAGCGGTGGTCCTTGTTGCGCACCAAAACGGCGATTGGCGTGCCTAGGGTGACTCCGTCTAATCCAACACCACTTAGAATCTCGCACGTGTCCGCTTCGTCCCTTGGGGTGGTGATCCGCGACTGGCCGGGTCTGCGGCGGTCTAGTTCGAACTGCAGTTCCTCCTGTGTGATGTTGAGCCTTGGCGGCACGCCGTCCACCACGCACCCGACGCCGCCGCCGTGCGACTCGCCGAAAGTCGTCACCCTGAACATGCGGCCAAACGTGCTGCCCATCGCGCGAGTGGTGACTGTGCAGGGTAGGGTTTATGGAGAGGTATTGAGGTATTGAGGTTAGCACAAGGTTTGCGGAAAGCGAAGAGAAGTCCTCCGAGGTGCTCTGAGGGAAGCGCAGCCTTGGACGCCGCGCCCCCGCTTTGGCCCGAACCGATTTGCAATCGAAGCTCTGACGATCGCCTTATCTGCGTCATCCCTATGATGAGCGTGTCCGTGTCTGGACTCCAGCTCTTGGCTTAGGTTTCTATTTGGGATGACAAACCACCCCACGCGCATCGAAGGGTTGGCATGCTATAACCACGCCGTGAACGTTGGATCGGGGTAGGGACGCACCGGCTCCGGAGCGACGGGGTACGACGCATGGAGCGCCCGATGCGGGGCGAACCACGGCGGCGCCGTAGCTCCTGCGCGCGCCGAGGGCTTTCGAGCTGACGGCGCTCAAGGCGACGCCCGCGACGGCCGACGCGACCATATTCGTCGGGGGTAGGAGAAGCGCGTGACGCGGGAAGAGCACGCCAGGCGTCTCTCCAAGTGACGAAGGGATGACGGTGACGTGATGACGATGTCGCGACGCCGACACAAAAAACGAGAGGGCTTGATATATGGCAAACTTGTTGAGTTATAAATCCAGATATTGCTACGCTAGTTCTGCTTCACCTGCTCCCTCACAATGCGGTCATCCCCGCGATTCTCCTGAACTGTTCAAGCGCGACGAATGTTATGACAGTCTGCGGTCCTAGCCGCACGTAATTAGCGGACCAGCCCCTCATGAACCCCAACGGCCCTTCCTTTTGAAGAACGTTGCGCGCCGCCGCGAACGCGGAGGTTGCATTTTTCGAGCTTCTATTTTTCACCCCCGCATTAGTAGCAGCAGTTGCGTTTGTTTTCACTCCTGTACTAACATTACCGGCGTCCAAATAAATCTGCGTTTTGATCATATCCACCGGGTTTGTGACCGTGGTGGTGACCAACCCAGTGAGCATCGAAGCTTGTAGATGCGTCAGCAAATCGTCATCGCTTCCGCTCGAAAACCGTTTCACCAATCGCTTCGCCTCGTCGTACGCGGCGCACTGCGAGGCGGTGAGAATCGCGGATCGCGTCACGCTCATGGACGAACCAGCCCACAGCCCTTTCACGCCGCGCTCATGAACAATGCGTTTGGCCACTGAAAGCGCACTTGAATTATTGTTTGAATTATTTGTAAGGGTAGGAGAGATTGTCATAGTTGTACCCTGTACTGCACTGGCACTGGTACCACCGTTCGCTGCATTCGCCATGAGCCTCGTTTTCACGAGCTCGGTCGGGTTGAGCAGCGCCGCGGCGAACGCGCCGGAACACGACCCGGCGATGATCTTTGATGAAGTTGAAGTGTCACGATATCCTGATAACGTTTTGGATTCTAGTTTTGCTTTGTCCTTCCACCCGGTGGCTTCCCAGGCGCCGCCGGGTCGGCCCACCGCTAAACGACCCAAAGGCGACGATGACGCATCTTGTTTTATTGTTTCCTCTTCGTTTTTACGCAATCCTCGAACCTGTTCCACCCCTCCTAAAATCGGCTGATACAGCCCTAGCCGTAACCCGCCGTAGCACATGGCGCGTGCTAAACTAGGTGTTAACCCTTTCCAAAGCCCCAAAGGGCCTTCGTTGCGAAGTAGCTTACTCAAAGCGTCGCCCATTCCCCGTGGTGTCGTGCCGGCGTTAGACCCGGGATCGATCACTTGAAGTCGCACTTTCAGCACATCAAGCGGGTTGGTGCACGCGGTGGCGCAGGACACCGACGCGCCGCTGACCAAAACAGGGAGCCCCACTGCGCGCCACACGCCGCTGGGGGGCACAGCGGGCGCGCCCGAGGGACCCCCGGGGGTCACGGACCGAGCCTCAGCCTCGACGCGCCCCATCGCAGTGACGAGGTTGTTATCCGTGAAAGTGACAGTCGGGATTTTTTCGGACAGTTGTTTTCTGTGGAGCACTCCATCGGTGACGACCACCACGGCACTCCACCCTACGCTTCGGGAGATCCCCGTGGTAACATCGCCGCGTGTGAAGCGATGCGCGCCGCGGTTGTGTTGCGGGTACCGAGTCTTGTCGTCGGTGCTACGAAGGCGCGAAGAGACTCGAGGTCACGGAAACATGGCTACGGTGCCGACGTGTCCACGAAAGCTTTCGTAGATTTGGACAACGACGAGCCTACTGATGTGTGCGCTTCACGACCCTCGCGCCGTGGCATAATCGCCTCTCCCCTAGTCGTGGCCGTCACGTGCGTGGCCTCCGAGCTTGTATCGCCGATACACAGCGCGTTGGCGGAGGACACCCGTAGAGTACTCGCCGTGGGCACTGAATCATCATTCGCAACCATAAACGCCGCGGTTGCGAGTCTTGTTGCAAACAAAGCGAACAACGCGTCGCCGGTCGTCATCCAGATCGCACCCGGCGTGTACCACGAACGGGTAGTGTTCCCTGGTGGGCTAGGTTTGGTAACACTAGAGCCAGCTCCTAACGTTAATAACTCGCCAAACCAAATAACAATCCAACACTTCACGCAGACGCCGTACGAGTCGACGGTTGAAGTGAGCGGCGATACTACTTTCGTGACGATGAAAAATGTAACGATAAAACACGCGAGCAAGTCCGTGGCGAACAACTACGCCGTGTTCGTGAATAACGGAGGCAATTTAACTATGACTGGATGCGACGTGCGTAGTGACACCGGGACTGGTGTCGCGGCAGAAGGTTCCACGCTAACCGTGCAAAACTCAACAGTGCACGATTGCAAGTCGCACGGGATCGCGGTGTATGGCGATTTGTTAGGCGAGGTTGGCTCCGGGAAAATCGAGGGATGCCAAATTGCAAAGAACGGCGGCGACGGCGTTTTGCTAAGGCAAGGCGCCAAGGGGGTGGTTATTGGCAACACTATTCAAGACAACGCCGGGTACTCAATAGAGGTCTTCGATGTACGGGAAGGCACTGTTCTCAAAAATAACAAATGGCAAGACGAAGGGAAGAAGAAACCGGCGGTGAAATTTATTGGAGGGTCGGAAGCGGACGTGGAGTTGGCTGACAACACCTTTGTATAATGTATTAATATTGAAACACACCCTCACGCTATGCCTGGTATCCATGTTTTGGTCACCGCCGCGTACGCGGCGTATTCCCCCGGGAACATTCTCCGCAGCGCGCTTTCTTCAAAGGGTATTCTACTCTTGAAAAACCTCAAGCTCGCGATTAAAAAAACAACAACCGAAACTGGATTGCACAAAAGAATCTGCGTCCCCACCGACCACACGAACCACCCTAGGTATCCCGGGTGTCTGATATACCGGTACACCCCGTGTTTTATTACCCTGTGTTCCGGTCTTTTACTTGTTTGGATGATGTGGGTGAACGCGGTCGCGGCGGTGACCTCGGCGGCTTTGCGCAGGCAATCGCCGAGAATTGCGCATGCCAGTCCCACGCATTTGATTGAATCACTCCATCGACTTCGTTTCCACGTCGGGAACAACGTAAGCTCTGTGCAATACTCCAACACCGCGAAACCCATAGCACACACGTACGGCGCACTGAGAAGCAGACTTTTGCTTGACACCGTCAGTCGGTTGTACCGAAGCGCGATGAGAAACTCGGAGAGGTGGTAAAACACGAGGGAGATGCAAAACGCGCGCGCTTCCCACAGCGCTGCATCGAAAATCATGATTCTACCGATCCAGGGATGAGGCGGTAACACTCAAACCTAAACCCTAACCCTAACACCGAAGGTCTCTCCAACGATACACACCAAACACACCAAACGCACCAGGCAGACCCTCGCTTACACACGCGCCGGCGCCACTGAGACGTTGGACGTGAGGGGTGACGATTTCGTTGATTACATTTATCGTGAGAAGCAACAATTCTGATTAAATCTAAGTTCTATCTAAACTCCTCCTTGAGCACCCACGAGGCTCCACCCCCCCTCCCCGCTGCGTTGGGCGGGTTCTTTTCGAGCGTCGCGGCTACTTTCAGGAGCCGGCGGAACAGGGCGTGCTGATTCGATTCCAGTCGGTCTTGGAACGCATCCACGACTAAACCGGTGGGCGCTCGGCCGAACGGACGAGCGCCCAGAAACGAAACAACGTCGCGAAGCAGCGCTTCAGCCGTAGCTTCGGTTTCCTCCGTGCTAGGTCCAGAAGAAGGATCAGTAGGCTCAATAGCTCCAGACCCAGCCGCCGCAGCGGCATTCGCGTCCCTAATTCGAATGCGCTGCAGCAGGGTTTGCGACCCGCCAGTTCCAACCCTGGCGGAGGAGGACCCCATCACGCCCGCCGCAACGACCCCGCCTGGGATTTCATCCGCGGAGGGTTCCGCGACGCCGTTTTGTCTGCTTCTTCCGAACCTTCCCCCTCCTCTTCCTCTGCCATTTCTCGCCCCCATTTCTACTGGCGCCCCCGCGGCCCCTGACCGTCCCGTCCACGTGGGCACCGCGACATTGGACTGAAGCCGCTGGCGCCCCGACTGCGTCACGGCTTGGTGCGCCCGTCTCGCCACGCGCTCCGCCTCCGCCGCCGCGCTTCCCCCGACCAAGTGGTCCTTGGACCCGCTCGCCCCGATGATAGCGTCGTGGTTCATCGCGCCGCGGATCATGCCGCTGTCATTACTACTTCCTTCACCGCCTACCCCGAAAAGCGTGCGCATGATCGCCGCGTCGCCGTCGCCTGGGGTCTGCGTGGTATCTGTCGTGGTGCTCGGAACGTTTTCCATACGCAGTGAGTTGGTGTTGTTTGGTTTCGCGTGTGTCTTGTTTTTTCGCCGCGACGCGCTTGGATCGCAGTTTGGATCCCACGGGTCGTGAGCGTCTCCAGACCCCTCGTGCATCTCTCCATCCTCGTGCATATCTTCCCCGAAGTCCTTGGCGTGCAGCTCCCCGTCCACCTCCGCGAACAGCTCCGCGGTTTCGATACCGGCATCCCCACCCCCACGCTCCCCATCTTCCTCCCACTGAAACAGATCCGCCAAGTCTTTCGCTTTGAAGAAGCGCTTTTGTTTCGGGTCCCGCAGCACTTTGCTTGTCAAAAATTCCTTGTATATCTGGCGGTGGTACACCTTCTCCTCGATCGTGCCTGCTGTGACTAACCTATACACCGTGACTGCTTTGGTCTGGCCTATTCGCCACGCGCGTTCCCTTGCTTGCGCGTCCGTTGATGGGTTCCAGTCCGGGTCGAACAGCAACACGCGGTCGGCGCCTGTTAAATTAACGCCCAACCCCCCAACTTTGGTCGTCAGCAGAAACACAAACACGTCTTCATCCGTGTTGAACTCGTCAATCAACCTCATGCGGTGCTGCACTGGGGTTTGGCCGTCCATCCTTCGGTAGTTGTAGCCGGCAATGCTACAGGCTGCCTCTAATATATCAAGCATCTGCTGCGTTTGCGAGAATAGCAACACGCGGTGTTTTTGTTGTCGCCAGAGTTGCAACACTTTCATCGTCACGATTAGCTTGCCGCTTCTGGTTTCGTTTCCGTAATCCGCGTGCGCCGCTTTCGTGCGCCGTTCCAGCAAATCAGGGTGGTTCACGATTTTTCGCAGCACGTCGATTCCGGAGAGAGCTTCTCGTCTGCCTTCCAGGATTTCTTCAACGTCTCTCGAGTTGACAAACGCTCGGTAGCTCTGTTTCTGGTCATTCGTCATGGGACAGAACAAAACTTGCTCCGTCTTTTTCGGAAGTTGAATGTTTACGTCGCACTTCATCCTCCTCAATAGAAAAGGAGATATTAGGTTTTTTAGGGTTGTAGCACACCTGAACGCAGTCACTACCTGCTGTTCACTCGCGTTGCTGTACCCGCCAACCTGAATCGGCACCGCGAACTCGGCCTGGAACACTGGAAGAGTGCCCAACTTTCCGGGGAAACAGAAATCAAAAAGCGACCACAACTCGGAAAGTCGGTTCTGAATCGGTGCTCCGGTCATGATGATTCTGTGTACAGTCTGTAACTGCTTCACCACAATCGTAATATCTGCGTCTGGGTTCCGGATCTTGTGCCCCTCATCCAAAATGGCGTAGCCCCACTTAATTTGTAACAAACTGTCCCGCATCACGCGTAAGTGTTCGTACGTCGTTAGGAGGATACCTTTGCTGTTGTTTACGCAATTTCGGAGTAACACTCTCCTGGCTTGCTTTTTGTCTCCGGAGGATGCCGCCAGCGCAGCAGCTGAGACCGCGCTTTCATGAAGAATCGTGGGTCTCAGCTTCGGGGCCCATATTTTCAGCTCCCGTCTCCACTGCCGTAACATGGTGGCGGGGCACACCACCAGGGTTGGTTTGTATAATCCAGACCTTTCTAGCGCGTTTAGAAACGCGCTGACTTGCACTGTTTTCCCCAGGCCCATCTCGTCGCCGATGATCCCGCCGGCGCGCTGGCAGTGGAGCTCCCACAGCCACTTTAAGGATGTTTTCTGGTGCTCCAACAAACGGTCGTACACCTCAGCTAGGAGATGCAAGCCGCCGTCGAACACGATCTCCTCCTCCTCGGAGTCGGAATCGGAAGGGGCGGGTTCTGTGCGACGGCTGTGAGGGCGCGTCGATGCTGCAGGTCGCCCTGACGCCCTGTCTGTCCCGCCACTGCTGCCGCCGCGACCACGACCACCTACTGGTGTCCTCCCTCGCCTAGGAACTGCAACAACAGGCTCTTCCACCACCTCTTCTTCCTCCAGCTCAACATCTTCGTCGTCATCCGTTTCGTCATCATCGTTATCGTACTCAGACCCGCTGCCGCTGACGCTAAGCTCCTCCGCTTCAGCCTGCGCGGCGCGTCCAGCGTTCCGCTGAGCAACCTCCGCAGCACGGCGAGGGGGAGGAGCAGATACAGGCAACGGCGCTTTGTTTTTATTCCACGCCTGAGGTTTATGTTTAGCTCGTGTGCCTCGTACACCTTGTGCAGCGGGTGCGACAACCTCACCGACGAACTCGACGTCGTTGTCCGATGCATCCGCCTCTGTGTTTGGTGAAGCCTCCTGGCGCGGGGTCTCGCACAACTCGCACGTCCGCCCGCTCGTGTTCGCGAAGGTACACGCGGGACACGCCCAGCGACCGGTAGTGGTGGCCACAGGGGTGTCAATAGTCCCTTGTCGCCTCGACGTCAATCCTGCCTCGGAAGGCTCGCGTTTGGGAATAACGAACAAAGTGGACGCGCGGGCGGAGGGTGCCGTTGGTTCGGTTTTGACCCGCCCGGAAGCGCGCGCGCGTCTTCCATGGGAACGAACAGGCGCAGGAGCAACAACAGGCTCTTCCTCTGACTCAGCATTCACATCCTCCTCCTCCTTGTCGTCGCTTGAATACGCGGCGTCGCGCTGTCTTCGTTTCCGTCGTTTCTTTTGCCCCGAACCGTTCGCGTTCTCCGCTTGTTTGCTCCGCCACTCCTTGCGCTTCTCCGCCATCCTAACGCCGTTCGCGACGTCCGCAGCGCGGCTCCCCCCTTGTCGTTGGAACGGCCGTGCAGCAGGGTGTTGCTTCGGCACATTGTCGCCCTCTAACAGCATAGCCTTGCTCCGTCCAGCCCTCCACGCCTGCGTTGAGCGCACGGCGTGTTCCGTCGCCGCGTCGGACGTAACGTCGCCGCCCCGCACTCGTCTCTCAAAGCCGCTGAGCGCCGCGAAGGGGGTCAACACCCCCGTGCGTATCAACCGCTCGCGTTCCGTTTCTCCTGGTTCGGGTTGTGTTGACGTGGAGACACCTGATGTGGTACGTCTATTATTATCCGTATTAGACCCCGTTTTCGGAGCTCCGGTGGATATGCTATCGAGAAGCGCGTCGAGGTCGTCGTCCTCGTCGAGCGTAGTAGAGGGGGGTGGCGCTTTTTTTGAAGAAGTGCCGACGCCGTTACTATCGCCGGTACTGCTTTGATTCCTTTGTGCCTGCGCTTTTTCAGCGTGCACGGCTGTTTCCGCGTCCAAAACGCTGGTACGTAGATTATTATGTTTCTCAACCAACCCCGCGACTCTGCGTTCGCCCACGGCGATGACGAGCGGCGCGTCCGCCGCCGCCGTCCCGTCCCTAAGTTTCGTTTGAACATCGTCCAAAGCATCCCGTACCGTCGCCAGCTCCGCATCAACCCGGGCGGCTTCTTCCCGTAAACGCCGGAGCTCATGCGTCGCGGGAGTGTTAAGGGAAGGACGGCTGTCAACACCACTGGCTCCGCCCCCGCCCCCGGGGCCGCCCCGGGGGTCACCATCGCCGCTCACAACACCGCCATCCCCCGCCACCGCGTCACCAGCTGCGGCAGGCGCTCTCCTAGCAGCCTCTCTCGCCGCCGCGGCCAAAGCGGCGTCGCGTATCACATCCCTCGCTACGTCCCGCTCCCCCCTGGCGGTCACCCCCAGCTCGCTGAGCAACGCGTCATCCGTCCCCATTGCGCGGATGACGCACCGGCGCACCGCCTCTCCTGTGCGTCGCCAACTGAGATCTGATGAAGCCGACACTTGTCTGAAGAAGTCCCGAAACGGGAAAACACGAAATTTATTTTTTTATCAATTAAACGTTGTCACCTACCTCTCTTCGCTGTACTACTCCTCTTCTATCCCAAACTCCCTTGCTAGCGCATCAAGCATCTTCCGGTCCACTATAGCCCCCCCGCACACCTCCACTATGATCGGTCCTTCTACGTCAATCAACTCGTCACTTCTTCCGTAAATAACCGACAGCGCCGCACCGCAAGCGGGTTCCACTAAAACGCGATGGTCGTCCGCGAATTTTAAGCACGCTCTGATTGCGTCCTCGTCGGAAACAACCGTCGGCCTGACTAAATGCCCATTGCCTTTCCCAAACTTCTGTTTACACATCCCAAAAACCACAGGCGATGGACTCGCAGCACCTAATGATTTCGCCACCGAGGTGATCCCAGGAAGCGTAATCACTTCGCCCGCGTGTAGCGATTGAAACATAGAATCGGCGCCAATCGTTTCAGCCGCGATGACTGGAGTTTCTTTTTCTAATCCGATTTCACTCAAGCCCTGTAAAATCCCCGCGAGTAACCCGCCCCCGCCAACGCACGTCACGAACGTGCCTATTGATACGTCTTCAGTATCAGCCTCCCCTTTAAAACCTAGCGATCCTTTCAAATCGCTGAGCACTTCGTGCACAACAGTGGCGTGCCCGGTCCAAGTGTCGGCGTCGTCGAAGGGATGCACCAACTTTCCATTGTTTTTTTCATTGATGCGTATAGCTTCTTCGTTCGCCTCGGACCACTGGCTGCCGTGCACCACGACCTTTGCGTCAAAAGCTCTCAACCGATATCGGATAAACTCTGGCGTTGTTTCAGGCACCACGACCGTGGTGGGTATTCCAAGTTTCTGACCCGCGTACGCGGTGGCGAGTCCCGCGTTGCCGCCCGACGAGGAGGTAAATGTTTTGGCACCTTCATGGACCGCTTTTTGGCACGTGTAACCTATCCCTCTGAGCTTGAAACTCCCGCTTGGTTGTAACGCATCAAGCTTGATGTACACGTCCTTGCCAATAAGTTCGCTCATGGGCTGCGATTTTAAAAGAGGGGTGTGGAGGTGTAACACGCCATCGGAAACGACACCGCGATCGAGCGTGCCGAGTTGTTTTGATGACATCGGAACAAAACGGGCGCGGTGTTTAGGTGTAGAGGTTTGTCGTGCGGAAAGTTTCGATCGGCGGTTACTGGTCCGTGCGTGTCGAAGAGGACACCCGAGTCGCGACGGCAACGAAACAGGCGTCGCGATCAGCATGACACGTGTGCCGCGCATCACAAAGTCACCTTTTACACCACCAAGCACTCTGAAAAATGGCGCAAAAATCGCGTGATAATTTTGCGATGATTGCTGCGTTCAACCCGATTGCCCCGTCTCCGACCATCGCCACACGCAGACGCGCGCGCCCTTTTTGACGGTGACCCCCCCGCTCTTCGTATCGAGTTTCGAACAATTCGTTCGAACTGCGTGCTTAACCCCCGTTGCGTCGCAACGCACGTACACGAGGCTGTTCCGGGACGACATCAATCACACCTTTTCTTCGCGTAAAACGCGGGAGAGCGTGAGGTGTGTGTGATGCCCAAGCGCCCTACGCGAAAGGCGGGTGCGGAGGCTACTGAGAAGCTCGCAGCAGAGGCGGGGAAGAAGGGTTCACCCGCGGCGAAACCGGCGGAGGGTGGTAAGGCAGCAGAGGAGCCTCGCCCCGCATCAGGAGCCGGGAAAGCCGGACGAGCGGAGGCGAAGAAAGACGCGCCCCCGATTAAAGATCCGGTTCCCGCCGCGCGCGGGAAAAAGAAGGACGCGGCGGGCATGGACGAAGTGAGCGAAGAGCGGAGCGGCGACCAAGGCGTGCCGCAGGACGATGACGCAACCACAGCGCCGGTGCCGGACAGGGTAGGTTTACCGAGTCGATATAGATACGCAGGTTTACGACGCGATGTGGGGTGCCGGCAAACCTAAGTCTCGAACCGACGCGTTTCGCGATTGTTTCCATCCCAATCTCAGATCCAACAACTAACGCTGACCACCATATCTCTCTCCCTCCACCCTAAAAACCCACAGGCTCAAGTCGGCGGCTCCCCCGTGTACAAAGTCGAGCGCAAGCTCGGCAAGGGCGGTTTCGGGCAGGTTTACATCGGCACGCGGTTGAGCACGGCGGGTACGCGACCCGCGCACGAAGGCGGAAGCAACGCGGTGCAGGTCGCGCTGAAGTTTGAACACAGAAGTTCCAAGGGATGCAACTACGGCCCGCCGTATGAGTGGTCCGTGTACAACGCATTTTCCACGCTAGGGGGCATTCTTGGCGTCCCGAAGGTGCACTACAAGGGCAGACAAGGGGAGTACTACGTGATGGTCATGGACTTACTAGGTCCGTCGCTGTGGGACACGTGGAACACCAACGGGCAGCTCATGAGCCAAGAGATGGTGGCGTGCATCGCGGTCGAGGCGCTTGCTATTCTGGAAAACTTTCACTCAAAGGGTTTTGTTCATGGTGACATCAAGCCCGAGAACTTCCTGCTGGGGCCTCCAGGTACGCCCACGGAGAAGAAGCTATTTTTGGTAGACTTGGGGCTTGCGACGCGATGGAGAGATGCGATCTGCAGCACGCACGTCGACTACGACCAGCGCCCGGATATCTTCAGAGGGACGGTGCGCTACGCGAGCGTGCACGCGCATTTAGGGAGGACAGGGAGCAGAAGAGATGACATGGAATCCTTGGCGTACACCTTGTTGTTCCTCCTGAAAGGCCGTCTCCCGTGGCAGGGCTACCAGGGCGACAACAAGGGTTTCCTGGTGTGCAAGAAGAAGATGGCGACGAGCGCGGAGGCGCTGTGCCGGTACACGCCGCAAGCGTTCCGGCAGTACATGGAAGCGGTGGTGAACCTGAAGTTTGATGAGGAGCCCAAGTACGGGGCTTTAGCGGCGCTGTTTGAGCCGCTTTGTGGCCCTACCAGTAGACGCCCTATCAGCACAGAGGGTGCTCAAAAGGCTGGCCAAAAACGCAAAGCGCAAGACGCGTTGGACGAGGATGGCGAAGATGGCCGGCCACGGAAAAAGGTGCGATTAGGGATGCCCGCGCAGCAGTGGATCACCATATACAACGCACACCGCCCGATGAAGCAGCGGTACCACTACAACGTTGCGAACTCGCGGATAGAACAACACGTTGACAAGGGGAACGACGACGGTTTGTTCATTTCAAGTGTGAGCTGCGCGCAGGAGCTGTGGGCGCTTATTATGGACGCCGGCACGGGGTTCAACGCGCAGGTGTGGGAGCTGAGCACGCAGTTTCTGCCCAAGGATTGGATTCTCGAGCAGTGGGACGATGGGTACTACATCACCGCTCTTGCTGGGTCCACCACGGGGTCCGCATTAGTCATCATGTCCAAGGGCACGCCGTACACGCAGCAGAGCTACAAGGTGTCCGACTCGTTTCCGTTCAAGTGGATCAACAAGAAGTGGAAGGAGGGTTTCTACGTCACGTCGATGGCGACTTCTGGGACGCGGTGGGCGGTGATCATGTCGCGCAACGCCGGGTTTGTGGATCAGTGCGTTGAGCTGGATTTCATGTACCCGTCCGAGGGGATCCACAGGCGGTGGGACTCGGGGTTCCGGATCACGTGCTGCGCGTCGACGCCGGATCAAGCCGCGTTCGTGTTGTCAATTCCTCGACGTCGACCCGCGGATGAGACGCAAGAAACGCTGCGAACAAGCGCGTTTCCCTCGACGCACGTCAAGGAAAAGTGGGCGAAGAATCTGTACATCTCCGCCGTCGCGTTTGGACGGACGGTGAGTTAGGGGTTCTTTTCTATGGGCATTTAGACTGATATACGACGAAACATTGTTTAGACGCACAGCTGTGTGTGTGTTTTTTAGGTAGAAGGAGTGCTAAGCAGCACTCCTACTACGTACTTTTAGTACGAGACGAGACGATTTTTTGCGATTTTCACACTTTCCTTGCCTCGAAATCTTGACAATCCGAAATCTCCACGGATAAAAAGCTACGTCACCCCATCAGGTTCTCTCGTTCGCTCACCACGCCCTTGCCACACACAGACGCGCGTACCGCACGTCGACGCTCATAGTTGTTTTCGTTCACTTCCACTCAAGTGCCTGCGCGCGTACCTTGTTTGTTGATTCAAACTAAGCGAACACTGACACAGTGACCCAGTCGCTCCGATATCAACCCCGAAAAGCGACGTCGCTGATTGATTTGCCGACATGAGCTTCGCGACTGCTACACGCGTGGTCATAGCGCCGGCGACCCCCTCGGGGTCGACAAGCCGCGCATGCGGGTGCGAGTGCGTCGCGGGCACGCAAATCCCCGCGTTTAAGCGCCGGGGCGGACAGATCAGCGCCGAGGCGTTCGGAACCCGGAGAGTTGGGTCACTCGGAAAAAGCCCATCGCTGCTGACGCGGATGTCGTCTTCCCGGGAAACGAACGACACGCCGGAGTTGGACCGTGCGATGTTCGCCGCCGTGACCGGGTTGTTCTCACCAGTCGGTACGTATTCGCGGTAGTGTAGACACGCCTTTAAACGCGTTTTCCACCCGGGCGCGGTGTCGCCAGCCCAAGTTGCCCACCACAGATACGTCACTGTCTCGCGTCCTTTCGGGAAGTGACGTCGCATCGGGCATGTCGGATGCAGCTGCTCTTCTTTCGGAATTTGTTTCTTCCGCGAGTACCCCTACTGTATCCCAGCACTCGCAACTAACCCTACTGCTTCCATTCAAAATCACAGTGCTCCCCTCCGAGTCCACTCCCACCTCTTCCCGAGGCCCCGCGTGTCTTCTGGACGTCGCGGACGGCGTGGTGCTCCCCGGCGAGCGAGTGGAGGAACAAGGCGAAGGGCTTTTCGCAATTATGAAAGACGAGGGATGGGGCTTATCAACGGGGGCGCTCGCGGCGGTGCTCGCCGTCGCGGGATGCGGCCGCTCCGGCGCGTTCGGGGACTGGATATCGTTCATAAAGCACGACACCGTGACCGCGGTGACTGCGGTGACCGCGAAGGAAGGGTTAACGAGGGGGGTAGAGACGAAAAGGTTGGAAAATGCGTACGCGGATACTTTGTTGAAACGCGCGAAACCCGAAAACGTCGTGTGCTCGCGGTGGTTCGTCGGGTCCATCAACGCCATCGGGTAGTTGGGGTGGGAGTGCTGTATTCGTAATTCCGTCTGTATGTATAGGTAATTTCATAATTATTGTCACAAGTAATGTCGTAGTACTGTCTTTACAATCAAATTCACAAATGCGCTGTATGTGTCGTATGCTGTCGAGCTTTTGTCTCTTTCTCTCTCGTGGCAATCAATCCATCTAAAACCCAACCAATCTAGTAGTAGCTCGCCACCTTCCTGTGGTGCGTGGCGGTTTTCTCATCCTTGAACACCTTCCCATCGCGCACTTCGCTGTACACGATCCAGTGGTCAGCGGCTTCCATCCGAGACGTCACGGTGCACTCCATGTACGCCGCGGCTTCCTTCAGGATGGGAGCCCCGCACGACGCGGGCGCCCACTCCACGCCCTCAAATCGGTCCGCGCCGGGGGGAAATCTGATTAGAAAGTGTTTCATAATAGGCTCGAACCCTTCTTCAGGGAGGCAGTTCAGCACAAACTTATCCCCGACTTGCATTAGAGATTCGATGGCTCTGTCTTTGGCGATGGCGACGGTGAAACCTAGGGGTTCGAAGGAAGCTTGCGCGACCCACGACGCGACCATCGCGGAGGTTGCCGTGCCTTGCGCCGCGGTGACGACGTATAAACCTCCACTCACCCTCCCCAACGCTTTCGCCACATCACCGCTCATCGCGCTCTTCATCGCGCTCAACGTCTCTTTCTTCGTCAAGACTTGGCCTAAATCCGTGCCGGATTCTTCGAACAGCTGATACGTCGCTTCCGTGGGGTTCTCCTTGACCCGCAACGCGGGGACAACCTCCGCCAACCCAAGACCGGCGAACTTCACCGCCAGCGTATCAACCGGCTCATCCGCGCCCCCATAACTTTCGCCGATGAGGATCTTCTGTTTCTTGTTGCACGACCCCACGATCGCGGCGAGGGCGTCGTGCGCCGGGCCGGTGGTCGGCGGTGCCAAAAGGACAATGCCGTTCGCCCCGGACACGGCTTCAATCAGCTCCTGGGAATCAGCCGTGTTCATGTCCATCATGGTGACTTCCACCTCTGCTTTCGTCAACCCGCGTGCGATGGATTGCGAAAGCCGGTCGGAAAACCCGTAGTCGCTGGTGTAAAACACCGCGGTGTTCGCTTTGGCTTTCTCCAGCGCGTCTTCGCTCCAGCGCTTGTACCCCCCGACGAGCTCATCGACGTTGTACCGCAACAGAGGGCCATGACCGTTGCAAATGCCCACGAAGTCGGCTTCTTCGCTGGCGCACTTGCGTAGGGCGGTTAGGACACTTCTAGCATTAGGCTTCATCAGGCACTCATAGTAGAACCTGTAGTGCGGCATCACCTGTTCCAAGCTTGTGTCGAACACGTCCTCGGAACAAAGGTGCGACCCGAATGCGTCACAGGTGTACATCAGCTTCGTGGCGGGGTCGAACGAGAACATCGTGTCCGGCCAGTGAAGGTTGGGGGCCATGATGAACTTCAAGGCGTGCCCGCCGCCCAAATCGATGACGTCGCCGCCCTTGACTTGCTGCTGCTTGAACGGCTTTTGCACCAGATCTTCGAGGAATTTCAAGCACACCTTGCTTCCCACCACGGTGGCGTTCGGGGCTAATTCCAAAATAGGGCCGATGCACCCGCTGTGATCAGGCTCGGTGTGCGAGCACACGATGTAGTCGATGTCCTTGGGGTCCACCACCCCGCTCAACGTATCGATGTAGAGCTGTTTGAATTTCTCGTGCGACGCATCGACGAGGGCGATTTTGTCCCCGCCTTTGATGACGTACGAGTTGTACGTCGTGCCTTTCTCCAACCCGAACTCGATGTCGAACCGGTCACGGTCCCAGTCCAGGGAACGGATACACGTCGTGTCCTTGCCAACCTCCGTGACCTGCGTCTGAAGGCGCTTGGTGCCCTCCCACATCTGGATGTCGCTGTTTTTGACCTCAGAGGTAGTAGGGGGCTCGGCCACAGCCTTGGCGCGCGTCAAGGGGGTGCGGCGGGAAAGGGGGCTCTGGCGTCGCACATTGCGCATCGCCGGGACAGCCGCGGAGGTCAGTCCATGACCTAAAGCGCTGGAAGCGGCCATCACAAGGTGTGTGTCACGTGCGGGCGTGACGTCACACGCGCGTGGAAATGGGGATGCCGTGTGACTCAGACGTTGGAAGAATCGACAAATGTCAGTTTTCCAGATGGATTTGCTCGTTTGCGGAACTTGCAGATAAGGAAGGTCTCGAGGAGGGGGCCTTTGGGTTGAACGCAAAAAAACATTGAAGCGTCTCGTGGGTTATTCGCGAGTAAAAGTAGTATTGCAGACAGAATTCCAGCACTCCTGAGACACTCTAATAACCAGAAAGAAGGGTTCGGAAAAAGCCGCCGTTCGAGGCCGGCGAGTCACTCCTCCACGCGCGGCACGCTGCGACGCGGAAGCCCGTGCGTTGTTCCAAGGACTGGCGTCTGGTGTTCTCACCAAGTTTCGTCCCGAGCGCGGAGAGCTGTGAGTTCCTGCGACAGCCGCGGCCCCCCCCTTTGGATTCAACAGGTGTCGAACACGCCGGGCGTGTCGAATTCCCGCGTCCTCCAGAAACCGCGTTTCACCCGGGTCTCTCTCTTGGGTCTCGATATACGGGTCGCTGCGTGATCTGCACGCCATGTACGCCCCCCTCATGAAACCAGACGCGTCGCCGTGGAAGAAAATCGGCGACGAGCTGAAACAGAAACCCGAGGCGTTTCGCAAGCCCGCGCTTCGTACGCCCGCGCCCGCTTCAGACGAGCGGTTTGGAGATCCCACGCTCCCCCCCAGCGCGGGTAAGAAGCGCTCGTACTGGATCTGGTTCGCCTCGATTATTTGCCTAGAGGTCTCCATGATTCGCAGAGCGACCCTGACGCTAAGCCCGTTTTCGTACGACGCGGTGTGGAACACGTGGTTGTTACACACGCAAGCGCTGAACATCGCCGCGCATCTTTTGATGGACACGTTAGCCCTGCGCGCTCTGAACGCGCTCGGCGAGCACAGCGGCTTGAGTTTCCCCGCGCGGCTGGGGGGCGCCCCCGTGCTGAATGTGAGCGAGGAGAACGTGGTCCTGTGCAGGCACTTCTTCAAGCTAATCCAGCGGAACCCGGCGGTGAACGGCATGTTGCTTGGCGCCAAACCCGACGGGTTCCACGGGTACGAGCTGAAACAAGTCTACATGATGATTCTGTCCCCCACGTTCTTCGGCGTGCTGTTCGCGGTCAAGTCCACCGAAGGCCTCGCGAAGATGTCAATCATGAACTTTGTGTTCGTCATTGCGCACGTCCTGCTGATGCCGTTCGCGTACAAGTACACGGACGGGTTGCGTGACGTTTACTTTGAAAAATTAGGACCCGAAGAGGTTTGGAGGGTGAACTTCGCGAAGGCGGGCGTAGTCGTCGCCCTGGCGCCGTTCGTGTTTGCAATAGTCGTCCGAGTCATGCGGTGGGGGGAGTTTGAAAACAGAGAAGCAGCTGGCGGTGAACGGGTAGGGGACGGTATGGCTCACATCGAAGACAACGAGAAAGCCAGTGGGCAATTAGTCGGAGACGCGGTTCAAAAGAACGTTTCCCAGAACAAAGTCACGGGTTTGCGCTTAGACGGCGGAACCGATCTTTCTGTCTCGTCGCTGTGCTTCACGAACGGCGCTCCGCAGTACGTCGTGGTGCGTGAGACGTTAGAGGGGGTGTTGCCGCGGGTGTTTTTCGACGGCAGGCTGCTGCGCACCTCGAGCGAACCCACCGTTGATCCGAGTTCCGGGGAGACGCACACGTTACTAAAGGTGTACCCCCCCGAGTGGCTGGATTTGGGCGGCGGGTTACGGCCGGTGGGCAGGGCGTGGGTCGTCACGGGGCGAAAGAACCCGTACCAATCGCAGTCCATCATGCGCTCCCTAACCAGAGCTGGTCAAGAACAGCAAAAGCAAATCTTCGGCAACGACTCCATCGCGCAGGTAGGGGAAGCCGTGCCTCTGTTGTTTCTGGACGACCCAGAGGTGACTCGCGAGGTGAACAGCGTGGTGAACTTGATTCGCGAGAAGATGGATGGGATCAAAGCCAACCGGCTGGTGATGCGGCTCGGGAACTGTATTACGCACGCCACTTTCAATCCGCGTGACATGGAAGCCATGCGGGAAGTTGTCGCCACGATGGGCATGAAACGGTGCCAAGCCATGTTGAAGTCAATCGCCGCCGCCGAGACGCAAGCGGCGGTGGAAGTGAGCCAAGCTCCTCGCGAGCAGGAAACACGGCACCTTCACAGGCGACGCATTGACTACATGTCGCCCTCGTCGACGGAAGACGAAGACGTGGTGGAAGGCCCGGTGATGGAACGCCTGCCGTGCGTCAGGGAGGAACAGAGGCGGGGGCCCACCACGCGGACCAACAGAACGCGACGAGGAGGAACGTCGGGATAACACCGAATAGTGACTGACACAGGCTAATATAAATCACAAAGTGAGTTGATGAGTGCGTTGACATCTATTATATATATCATGTTGCATATAGTATACATATGCTTACTATCGTATCGTCCGTGCCGTGTATAGTACTCTTCTACCCTATAACCTTTGCTACAACCCATGCTATTATAACCCTTGCTATACCCTATACGCTAATTGTTTTAAAAGTGACCTTGATTTTTTTGTCTTTTGCTCGTCACGCATACCGCGACGCCTTGTTGCTCCAGGTACTGCAGCAGTTTCGTGCGCGGGACTTTCGGGATAGAGTCCATTTTTAGAGACCTTTCCGTGTCAATCAGTTTCATCAAATCGTCCACGTCCAGGGTTTCCATGATGAGAACTTTGTCGTACAACTGCTTGTTGGCTTTTATGAACCTTCCTAAAAAAACAGGCAAGGGTACATTTGTTTTATTATTTTTACTGTGTTTGCCTGTAGTTGTCTCCAGTCTTACCCCAGTCGTCTCCGCCAAGGCCTGACGACATGTCTCTAGCGTGAAAAACCTATCGCTCAGCGCCGCCCCCGCGGCCCACATCTTGGTCAGTTCGCTTCGCATGTACCCCTTGGGGCCGGGTTTCATGCCGTGCTTCTTTAATTCATTCTCCAGCTCTTTATCCGAAACGTGGGTGAACGAAGGGGGGTTGTTTTGTGACTGTTTACCAGTGCCTGCTGTTTGCGTCACGTCACCATCCATCTGTTTGTTTCTTTTATGTTTTCCCCTGTCAGAAATTCGCTCCTCGCTGTCCGAAACCGCGATTGACGTTGTGGGGGAGTGCGGCGAGCGCGGCCCGCGTCGTTGCACCAAAAACTCGAAACTCGAAAAGTTTTCCTGAAGGCAACCATCGGGGGAGACGAGGTCCACCGTTGCTTGGTCGGCTCCTGGGCCAGGGCTTTGGCTGTGCCGCGGTCGGGGGGATACAACTGGCAACGGCTCCGGCCAGGACGTCAGCTTGCCAGTGACGGCATCCCTGAGACAAGTGAAGGGGGACAGGGGTGAGCGATTGGAGCGTCAGATGGATGCTGTTTTCTGAGCCACGACGCGCGCGTATCTCTCTCTAAGGGTGATTGGTATATAGTACGCACCACTTATATCCCACAGCACGCAGCAGCGCACGCTGCGCCACCTCTACGTCGACCCCCGGGCCCAGGCGCGACGCCACCTGGTCCCACAGATCCGAGGTGCTAACGGGCATCGCCAGGGCGCGAGCCGTTGTGGCTTGTGCGTTTCAGAACCAAAGACCAAACTTTTTCTACTTTCTAGTCGATATCGAAATGTCCGTTTAAAATTACGAGTAAACGACGAGTTATCCGCAAAATGGACAACGTGGCTCCAATGATTCGCTTCTTTCTGGTGATGAGTCACCGTCTGTCACGCTTCTGCAGGGCACCCTCGGGACTCGTCCCCAACGTCACTCCGAGCGTCGTGCGCACGCTCGAAAGACCTGACAGTCTGCCTGTCGTCGTTCCACTCGACACGAACACACGTTCTCTCCGCTCCGGAGCACCTCCTCCACGCGCGTGTACACGGACTCCCCCAACTCCACGCGCCAGCTCATCCCATTTTTTGTGTCACCCCATAAAGATGGCGAGCGCGGCGAGTCTCAGTGCCTTCGCCACGGGTACCCATGCGACCCGCTCGTTGGCGCGCGGTCGCGGCCGTCAAACCCGGACAGTGAACCGCACCGCCCACACGTCTCCAGGAGCCGCGGTTTCCGAGCCCGCCACCCCAGACGAGAAGGTCACCGCCCCCGCCCCCCGGACGACGGACCAGGTGTTTTCAGATGAGATTTCCCCTGGAGTGAACCTGGTCCGGTGCGCGTGCCGCGAGCGCTTGAAGTTCGAGGTGGAGTACGGCATGCAGCGCGGCAGCACGGATAATAGTTACGTCGTGACGGGCGAGACGAAGACGGCGTTGTTGGACCTTCCGGATAAGAGTTTCGCGCAAGCGTTCGCCACGTCAATCGATTGTAACTCGGTAGATTTCATTGTGCTCGGGCATTTATCCCCAAAGCGCCTCGATTCGCTGGCCGCCGTGTTGGACGCCCGACCTGCGGACGCGCCCGCAGTGGAAGTGTGGTGCAGTAACCCCGCCGCGCAGGTGATTTACCAAGCCCTGAAGCCAGGCACCCCCGCGTCGAGCGAGGCGTTGACGAACGCGTGGAAGGGTGAAAACGGGTTGCGGGCGAGGTTGAGGACGGTCAAGAGCGGTGATGTGTTGGACCTGGGCGGCGACCGCGTGTTGGAGTTCACCACCGCGCCGACTCCAAGGTGGCCCGACACCGTGGTGACGTTTGACAACCAGTCCAAGTATCTGTTTACGAGCAAGCTGTTCAGCGCTCATGTAGCCACCGATTCCGACAAGCCCTGTGACTGCGACGCCACTGACGGGTTTGAGGAGTTTCTTGCAGACTGGAGGTACTTTTTCGACTGCATGCTAGCGCCCATGGCGCGGCCCACGTCAGCGGCGTTGGACAAGCTCGTGCCGTACCTGTCTGGGGTACGGGCCAAGGAGCAGAGCGAGAAAGGATCACAATCTCAAACACCCCCAAAGTCCGTGGCGCCTAAACTCACCCGGTTCCTGATGGGCGCGGCCGCGAAGTTCGCAGGTGGATTCACGAGCGAGGCGCCGACCATCGCCGTCGCCGGCGCGATTGCCCCATTGCACGGCCCCGTGATCCGCAGCGCGCGCAACGAGCTCGCGCGCGAATACAGGAAGTGGATCGACTTACAAATTGCAAAGGCGGACGACTTTGCCATCGCGGTGATCTACGCGTCCGCGTATGGGAACACGTCAGCCATGGCGCAAGCTATCGCCAGGGGCATCACAAAGGCGGGTGTCGCGGTGGAGATGCTGAATTGCGAGCTCTCCTCGAACGAAGAGGTTGCTAATCTGATTAAGAAAACGGACGGCTTCTGTTTGGGTGCCCCAACCCTAGGAGGGCACATGCCCACGCCCGTGAGCAACGCCCTCGGTGTCATTGTGAAGGAAGCGTCAAGAGACTACCCTAGCGGTGTTTTCGGCTCCTTCGGTTGGTCCGGTGAGGCTGTGGATTTGATGGAAGGTCGATTGAAGGATGGCGGTTTTTCCTTTGGCTTCGACGCCGTGCGATGCAAGTTCAAACCAACAGAAGCGACGCTTCAAGTTTGTGAAGAAAGTGGGACAGATCTTGCACAGGCGGTGAAGAAGGTTCGCAAGAAGAAGCAGATTAGCGAGACGAAACAGCTGGCGCAGGGGGGGGCAGCGGCGGGGCAGAGCGACACGGCGGCAGCGGTTGGTAGGATTGTCGGATCGCTGTGCGCCGTGACGGCGAAAAAAGGCGATGCGCAATCCGCTATGCTCGCCTCCTGGGTATCGCAAGCCTCGTTCAACCCCCCGTGCCTGACCGTCGCCGTGGCAAAGGAACGCGCGGTGGAGTCCTTCCTGTTGAAAGGCAGTACGTTTAACCTGAACGTGCTTCAACAAGGGAACGAAAAAGACACAATCAAAGCTTTGTTGAAACCTTTCTCACCCGGTGAAAACAGGTTCGGCGATATGGAGGTTGAAATTTCGGAAGCCAACGGGTGCGCCATCGTAACGCAAGCGCTTTCGTACATGGAGTGCGAAGTCACGGAGCGCATGGAGTGCGGGGACCACTGGGTGGTGCTGGCCAAGGTGAGCGACGGGAAGCTGCTACAGGATGAAGGGCTCACCGCTATTCATCATCGGAAAACGGGGACGTCTTACTAGATGGAGGTGAAGTAGATGTAAAGAGAGAAAAGACATTCAGCATTCACTCTCAGCATTCATTCTGCACTTTGTCGCGTTGCATGGGGCGATAAAGGGGTCAAGCATGCTCGTCCTTAATTCAAGCTTGATACTGGTTTGCTGTGTCAAAAATGCCTCATCTTTATTGGGCAAAAATCCCGTAAATCTCTCTTTTCGTCGCCACCTGTCCTCTGTGTTATCGGATGGCATCATTGGACCGCCGACTCCCGTTCACTCGCCTCCATACCGCTCACGCGTCCATATCGGACACGGAGCATATCTCAGTTCGTGCGTGCGAAGTCGACGAGTCCGAGAAACAGAGTCGTTCGGTCACGTACAGTCGTGAGGACACGAGAAGCGCGAGTCTTCATTGTCTCGGAGTAATCCGATCGTACATCGCAACTTGTTGTTATCGAATCGCTGAAGCGCGACGAACGCGATGAGCTCCCTCGCGACTTCCTCCTCCGTGTTCGCCAAAGGTGCTGTGAAACAAGACACGCGCACTGGGAAGCACAACGCTAAGCACGCTAAGAAAGCCTCTAGTGTTGTCGCGCGCGCCAGCTCGGGCGACGGCAAAGCCGATGAGCAATCCGACTTTTTGGCCAACCCCGAGCTGCGGCAGAAGCTCGTGAGTGGGGTCGCCGCGGCGTCGCTTCTCGCGAATGTCGCCGTGGTACCCGTTGCGCTCGCCGCGGACGCGATCGCGGAGGTGTACCAAACCTCCCAAGCAACGGATTTGCCCGCGCAGGTCAAGCCGGAGTTCCCCAGGTTTGACAACGCCGTGCCGTTGTCCGGCCCCATCGCGGACATCGCCGATTTGTCTTTAGACGAGCTGTACAGCAGCAACAAGTCTAAACAAACCACAAGGGACGAAGTCATCGCCAGAGCGGCGAAGGCAATCGAGGTGCCCAGCCGCGACGCGGAAGCGAAAGCGGGAGAGTGGAGGTACCGCGCCCCCGACGCGCCTGTGCTCTCCCAGGCCGCCGCGGCGCGCGCCGAACTCGCCGCCGAGAAGCAAGAAGCAGTGGAGCGTCTCGCCGAGGCGCGCAAGGCTGCGGCGGAGAAGGCCAAGGCTGAGCAAGCCGTCTCGCAGGCGCGTGCCGCCGCGGAAGCGGGCGACAAAGCGCGCGCGGCGGCGGCGGCGGATGCCAAGGTGGAGGCTGAGAAGAAGGCTAAGGCTGAAGCTGCCAAGATTGCTGCCGAGGAGAAGGGCAAGGAGCGCGAGGCGGAGCGCGAAGCCGAAGCGAAGACCAAGGCGCAGGCCAATGATAAGAAGGCCAAGGCTGATGCCGCTGCGAAGTCTGAGCGTGACGCCGCCTCAGCGGAGAAGGCGAAGGCTGCCGAGAAGGCGAAGGTTGAGCGTGATGCCGCCGCCTCTGCGGCTGCCGCTGATAAGCAAGCCGCTGTCTCCAAGGCAGCCGCTGAGAAGGAAGCTGCTGCCTCCAATGCTGCCGCGGAGAAGGCCTACAAGGCGGCTGCGGCTGACAAAGCTAAGTTCGACCGCGAGGCGGCGGCTGCGTCAAAGAAGGC
>TARA_B110000977_G_scaffold116766_1_pt1 | contig 38126 bp, 49 predicted proteins | sample TARA_B110000977 | Tara Oceans TARA_B110000977 (sample SAMEA4397798) | marine metagenome | biome: Polar Biome; feature: [SRF] surface water layer (ENVO:00010504); material: water (ENVO:00002006), including particulate matter (ENVO:01000060) such as... | depth 5 m | reverse complement strand
TTTTCACTACGCACCTGATAAGGCTTACATTTTTTCATATAAATGTCGGATTTAGAATTGTAATCGTGTCCCTCCAAAGAGGGTGGGTAATAACCAGATTTTTTCTTTCCGTAGCCCGTGGTCAACCCTGATATCAGATTAGAAACTGCTTTAACACCAACTTTAACACGTTGATTATTCATTTACTGTTAGACAAATATTTTTTTTTAAATATTATCAGGGTTTTTCTTATTATAAGTTTTGAGATTTGCGAGGTCTCTCCAATCTTTTGAAATTCCAGGGCACGTTTGAGAACCAAATATATTCGATATGTTGATAAAGCATGTATTTGCGTAGTGTTTAAATTTTTGACATTCTTCTAACAGTTTGATATATTCTTTCTGGTTTTTCTGTTCGTGGGTGAAAACTGTAAATTTTTCAAAAGTAGATTGTAATACCGTTAACACAAGTCTCCATATATTTTCATACATATTATTTTTTTTATCTTGTTTGTCTATCTTTTGAATTTCACTCTTCCATTGTTCTTTACCGACGTCTTTTAATAGAAAATTTACTCTTAGTTCTAGAAGACTTCTTTCTGATTGTCGCACACGTTCTTGAAATGTACCGACTAACCATTCAACGTGTCTGTAAAATCTGTATATATCACAAAAAATATCACGTATAGAATGCTGCGTTGGGAAAAGATTTATAATAGTGCGATTAATATATACAGCATCTACGTTGATTCCGCAGATGTTTTGCATTTCATTCGCATTAGGGTTTCTATCAATTTCTTGCCCAGTTTCACGAAGCCAACGAAAATACTCTGGGTTGTGATTGTACCCTTCCATTTGTTGTCCAGTTCTCCAAGAAAATTGAACGTGGCACTTAACACACCACATTTGGTCGCAACCGTCTATTTTAGATATCATCTCCCCACAACCTGGACAAGGTTTTGCCTGTTTTTTAATTGTTTGTACAGTTGCCTTAGTTTGTTCATTGCATACATGTCCATCTGTTTTAATTTCCATACACATCTTACAAAAATTAGTCTCGCATAATGCACAATGATACTTATCGTCTAAAAATCCATTACATTCTTCTCTACAACACTTAATTGTAAAATTGACATTTGATGTACCTTCCGTGGATGTACCATAATGAAGTGTAACTATTTCTAGCGTATATGAGCGACAAATTTCTACTTGTTCTTTAACTAGTGCTTTAAGTCTATCTTTTTCTTTTTGAGCAGATTCTAAATGTTTTCTAAGTTCTCTTATCTTCTTTTCTTTAATAGCTTCTTTCTGTGTATCAGGTAATAAAGATATCTGTCTTTCTAGAAAAAGATCTTCATTGTGTTTTTTAAGGTCCACGTTGACAAAAGTTTTTGTTAAATTTTTTATCATAAACTCGCGTTCCCAGGGAGTTTTACAAAACATACACGATGGGTCACTATTAGAATTTAGTATATAAGTTTTACAACAAGTTCTACACGCTGTTGTATCAGTGGTACACGCTTTACAATACACCATTGCGTGATTAGTGTTGTTGAATTTTTCACAGCAAATAGAACAATCCATTTGTATAATATTTTATAATGTTTTGTTTTTTTAAATACAATAAAAAATTGTAATAATTCTATGGAGACGGCGGGGCTCGAACCCGCGACATTCGGCTCATAAGACCGACGCTCTGACCGACTGAGCTACACCTCCATAGAATTATTTAATAAAATGTATAATTAATCTCCTCCACGTAGTCTTAGAACTAGATGGAGTGTATTTTCTTTTTGAATATTATAATCTGCTAAAGTTCTACCATCTTCTAATTGTTTACCCGAAAAGATGAGTCTTTGTTGGTCTGGAGGAATACCTTCTTTATCTTGAATTTTTGCCTTAATATTGTCTATCGTGTCTGAAGATTCTACTTCAAGTGTTATTGTCTTACCTGTTAATGTTTTAACAAATATTTGCATAATGTGATATACCTTTTCTCTTTATATACATTTACATTATATTTTCTTCTTTAATTTCTGTTTTAACGTCTTTCTTAAGTCTTTCACATTCTGCTACTTTTTCATTGTAAACGTCTTCTAGATTTTTGTACAATTCAGTAGTCTCCTTGAGTTTTTCTTCTGTATCATAAAGAGATTTTTTAATATTATCAAAATTTTTATCAAGTTCCGTGTTTTTTGCATACAATTCTGAATAAGTTTCATAGATCGTTTTATTAAACGCCCTTGATCGGACATATGAATTATAAAGCTGTCGTTCACGTTCAATGTACATGTGTACCTCGTCTGTCTTCTTCTTTATAATATCTTTCAATTCGCTAAGATTTTTTTTATTACACCTGACATTATGACGAAAATTACGATCAGTAGTGATATAAAGTTTTACCATTTGATTTGTATGTATTATTTCTTTAAATAAAATATTAAAGTTGGTCTGCTATAATAGTGGATAAGAAAACTAGGGCAAAAATTATTAAAGAACTTGTAAATAATACCTGTTCGTGATGAACAAGCATATGCATTATCTGACTTAAAAAATCTAAGCTGGCAGCCCCGTTTGGAGGTTTAATCTGTGAAGCAGTTGCAAATGGGGATAAAATTAACGCAAGGATTATATTTAAAAAGACTCCGACTATTGAATTTAAAAAAGCTACTCGATACGTTTATAAATTATATATATTTTAATTTAAAAAACTTATTAATACCCCAAATGGGTATAGAACTAATACCCGTCCATTTAATGAGCCTATTTGTGTAGTGTCTACAATCATATAAACCCAGTATATATTTTTTATTGATTTTATTTGAATACGTTTCTATTTCATTAAATGTTTTATAAGTTTTTCCAATTACGATATCGTGATTTATTGTTTTAGGTTCTTGGGACAAAAAATCCTCTAAAAAAATCCTAACATTTTTATTAAACCCAATGTCATATATATTAGGATAATATACACTAAGATCTTTTTTATTTAGATTTGTACTCATACAAGTATTATTTTCGTTAAATACTCTAAAATCATACCGGGCAACTTTATACGGTGTTTCAAATGATACACCTACATGTGTAATCCCATTGGGTATTTTTTCTAAATGAAGAATCACTGTTTTTGGAAAAACGACTATATTTAAAAAAATATACAATAAACTTAAATACATATATATATATGTATGCATATATTTAAATTATTAAGAATGGATGTAGATGATTATTCTCCAAAAATAATATAAAAATAAATTACATACATATCTAATGCCTTTCGGTCGTCGTGTAAGTCTGTCAAGAACTGGTCTAAAGAAAGAATTAACTGTCACGCCTTTTACTCCAGGTGATTATGCTCCTGTAAATTATGTCTTATATAAACTTACAAATAAATTTATGTATATACCAAGATACGTCTCTAATGAAGGTGAATTAATCTTAAATGACATATATTATGCGGATATTTCCATGAATTCATACCCAAGAGAATATCAAAAAAAAGCAATTGAAGACATCCACACAGAATTACTTAAAAATGGATCGTGTATAGCTTGTTTATATACTGGTTGGGGTAAAACATTTGCTAGTCTGTATGTATCCCAATTACTCGGAGTAAAAACAATAATTTTAGTCAATAAAGAATCTCTTATGGAACAATGGAAAGAACAAATTGAGAAATTTTTAGGTATTTCACCTGGTATAATTCAGGGTAAGAACACCAACACTAGTCCATGTATATGTATAGGAATGATTCAGAGTATTTCAATGAAAGACTACCCAGAAGAAATCTTCAAAGAATTTTCATTTGCTGTTTATGATGAAACGCATCATTATTGTTCCAAAGTTTTTTCAAGTGTATTTTATAAGATAGGGGCAAAATATAATCTTGGACTTACAGCGACTTTAAAAAGAGCAGATCGGTTGGAATACACACTGGAATGGTTTTTAAGTAAAGTGGCTGTAAATGTACAATTACTTATTATAGAACCAGAGATACATATTTACAATTTCTCAGATTTTTCAGAAAATGTAATAAAATATTTATCAAATGGAAAAGTAAATTCTCCTGCCAGTATAACAAGTATAACGGAAATTGAATCTAGAAATGCATTCATTTTAAAATTGATTAAAGAGTGTTACGCATCCAACAGAAAAATTCTTGTACTATCAGATCGTAAAGCTCATTGTGATTTCTTATTCAATTCTTTAAAAGAGTACTCAGTTGGACTTTATTATGGGGGGATGAAAACCTGTGATTTAAAAAAGTCCAATGAATGTAGAATTATTATAGCAACATACCAAATGGCTTCAGAGGGTTATGATAATCCAGGACTAGACACTCTAATACTTGCTTCCCCAAAGTGTAATGTTGAACAGGCTGTTGGTAGGATTTTACGTAGGGAAAACGAAAATCATCCACTTGTTATAGATATCAATGATACAATAAGCGTCTTTAATAATTGGCATCGCAAAAGACTATCATTGTATAAAAGTAAAAAATTTAAGATTAATTATATTAAAAACTCCGGGTATCAAGATTATGCTCCCGAATGTATTTCTGAGTGTATTTCTGAATGTATAATTAGACCATCTTAGATGTATGCACAGTGCTTGTTACTGGAAATTCACTAAGACTTATATTCGAACTTACTGTTGAATAAGCCTTTCTAGATGGTTGTTTATTCATTGAATATAATTTTCCGAAACTTGCATCAGATCCTAATCTGTTTTCTACGTTAGTGAGGGAAAGAGGTTCCGGAACTTCTAATTCAATTCCGTCCGCTGCCGTCGGAACAGCTATTTGCGAAGTACCAGCAAGAGCAACAACTGGTTTTACTTCTGCAGTGGGTTTAGTATCAGAAGCTTTTACAATGACAACTTCTTCTGGCTTTAGTTTATTTGCTTCTACAACTACCTTTTTGTCAGAGGATAGAGACTTACCTTGAGTAACTACAGACTTGTTAGGTTTTACCTGAGAAGCTTTAACAACTACATCTTCTTCCGGAACTAACTGGCTAGAGTCAGCAATCACATCTTCGTTAAGGTCTACATCTTCTTTGGCTACTAATTGCGAATCACCTGATACTTTACTCTTTTTAAGAACCTGCTGTCTTGGTCTGACCTGTGTTGGTTTTACAACTACTTTCTCGCCAGGTTTAACATCCTTTGCCTTTACAACTACTTCTGCTGATGCTATTACATTTTCCTTCTTGACGGTTACTTCTTGCATAGGTTTAACCTGTGAAGAATCTACTTCAACTATTGTAGTAGGTTCTAAATCTTTTACAGACGCAACAACATCAACGTCTTTATCTAACTTAGCCGATCTGGTAGAAATACCATATGGACCGGTATATTTCTTCTCAACATACAATGAATCCAAGCGCTTACCATTGTCTAATACAACGTCTGTAACTATATTATCAAAATGAAACTTATTAGAGGCTTGGTTATTAAGCTGACCAATATTTAATTCTGTCAAATTCTTCTGAATTATACCCTCTAACGAAAAACGGTCCTTGTTTCTATACTGCTTTCTAGTCGAAAACGAACAATTACACCATAACAAAATCGCCACCACAACTGAACATATAAAGAGGAGTGTAAAATCCGATAACATTATTTAATATAAATAAAATATATTTTTTTAAAATAAATAAATGAGCGTAAATAATAATTTATCGAAGGATATAATAATTATTTTTTTAATAACGGCATTTTGGGATATTATTCTTAGACTTTTCGCCGAGAAGAAATTAAAATTTTTCGGCATTGAAAAAATGAAATGGATAACAGTTCTTTCAGAATACTTTAAAAAACATACTGTCTTATCCGCGGCACTTGTAGCTGGTTTTGTTGGAGCTATAACCCATTATATTGTAATGAAGAGCCTCGACTTTTTGAATTTGTCAGGTGTTAATTTATACACATTAATTCTTGTAATCGCTATATCTGGATTATTAGGTATACCAATGAGATACTCGAGAATTTTTCCCCATCTTAAAACACATTATTATGACCCTTTAGGTTTCAATTACTCTTTTGCTACTGACGCATTTTCTGGTGTAGTAGTAGCGGCGTCTTATCATACGTTAATTCATTTTAATGTAATTTAATTTATTTGTATCTTATAAATGACTATACAAGAAAAGATAATTAAAATTAAAAATAAAGACTATTATATCAAACTGCTGTTTACTTTAAGAAATAATGGTCTTTATGACATAATATCAGATAATGATACAAATATAGATTATTCTAATCTCTTATTTAAACTATTAGAATTCTTACGAATAAACAAAAAACATATTAAGAGTTTTCAATCCAAAGACTTTGAAAATATATTGTTATTATGTGTACACGAAATTTTAACTAAAAAATTTAATACAGAGATAGATCCAGAAAAACTTGAAATTGTTTTAAATCTAGTAAAGAATTCTTACTTAATTAAAACAATGTTTATAAGAATCAAAGACTTTACTCTGAAAATGTACTACAAATACAGATGTAATTTTTGTCTAAGTAATAATGATATAGATATTATAGAAATAGAAAATTAAACTTGTTTTGGAGCTAAACAATATTTAATCTGACCTAAATTTGCTACATTATATAAAATAGTAAGAGGATAACCAGTCTTTAGATAAATTTCAACAGTGTTACACAAATTAGTAGATTTTGTAAACAATAAGATGTATTTAATGTTATAAACACCACAATGTTCCTCTGTTTCTGATTTATCATTTGTTTCATTTATTATAATACTTTGATCAGCAAAATCTCCTATCGCTCTTAATTTAAGAGCTTTATTATATGTAAATTGTACTTCATTTGAAATATTAGAAAGATCTGATATATATGTTTGGAAATCAGAACTCGGCATTGTTATATAACTATTAAACTTGATATCTGGGATTTTGTAAATTTTTTCGTCCATATCAAGGAGTTTAATTCTTGTAGAAATTTTAGCTTGTTTTTCGCTATTTTCACATTGGATATACATGTGTCCGTCTTCGTTTTCATAAATAGTAAATGAAATAGTATCGGAGTGTTTAATACCTTTCAATATTTTAAAGACAGACAGAAGATTAACGCCAATATTAGTGACTCTAGAGCAAATGTATTCTTCAAATTTTTCTCTCTGTAGAAATAAATTTACAATAGCACTATTGGTACCATCTATTGTTGTGAGTTTTAAACCAGTGCTATCGGCTTTAAAATTGACGTCTGAAAGAATATTTTTAAGAGATTCGAATAGAATTCTTATAGCATTTGTCTGGACAGTTTTAAATCTAAATAATACAGGGTTTTCAGTTTTGTCTGTCATTATTTAGATTTAATTTATTAGTTTTTTAAATACATTAATAGTTAATTTTAATCTTTCAAAAGATGTTCATCTCTCGGATCTACCGCAGCGTGTCTCTTCCAAATAAGTTTACATGGAAGAATTTTAGAAATACACTTTCTACCTTCGAGAGGAGTCTCATTCGAAATCATCAAAAGATGTCCATTATCGAAATCAATATCTTCGTAATCAGGATGATCCATCAAAGCATCTTGTAGCTTAATAGGTTCTTCGCGGTCAATGTAAAAATTACAATAAGGACCCAACCATGGTTCAATATATTTTGTAACGTCCATACCATTTAGGATTATTATATCTGGATAATATGGGTACGTTGTTGGAGCAATGTCAAAATTGTAGATAGGAAATCTAATATCTTTCGTATATGTGATATACTTCATAAGTTTACCATTGTACATATACTCAATAATAATACATTTGATTTTAATGTCTGAAGATTCATCAATTTCCACAATTTGTTCATCAGTTAGTTCAGATTTTAAAATCTCAGAAGCATCTTCAAGAATTATGCGATAACACAACAATTTGTACTCATCATGTTCATACGTATCTTCAAATGTCTTGTAAGTATTTAAATAGTTATAAGCCTTATTTAAGACGTAAGTAACTATACCTACGAAAGTAAAGGTATATAAAGCAAACATTTATTGAAAATTAATAAAGAGTTTCTTTAAATAGATTAATGGAAGAAACTGTTAAGAAAAGAGGACGTAAGAAAAAAGAAATTATTATTGAATCTGCACCAGATGAAAATAAAGAAGAGCCCATTAAGAAGAAAAGGGGGAGGAAAAAGAAATGGGAAACAACCATTTTCAAGAATAATTATATTAATGATAGAGATGTAGATGATATAAGTTTCAATGACACAGAAGAAATCAAAGATGATTATTCTACTAATGCGCTGTCTTTTGGAAATCTATGTATTCAAGTACATGATAAAGAAAAAGAGGAAGAAAACGTAAATATCTCAGATTTTTTCACAGAACATAATAAGGACTGTAATATAATAGTATCAAGTGACGAAGAAGATACATGCGACATTGTAAATGAAAATATTAAATCTGTAAAACATTATAACAGAGGAGTAGACGTCACAAAGAGTAAACAAGAAAATACAAATATAAGATGTTACAATTGTCATCATAATTTTGAATGTATACCCTTTTACTTACCTATAGATTATTGTTCAAAATTAAAACGTTATAAATTATTTGGTAATTTTTGTTCTCCTAATTGCGTTAAATCTTATTGTTTGAACAATAAAATCTTTGAAAATAAAAGTTATCTTGTCGGTCAATTTTATAGAACTCTTTTTGGTCAAAGCTTTAGATTTAGTTGTGCTCCTAGTATATATACATTGAAGGAGTATGGTGGGGATAAAACTATAGAACAATTCAGAAAATTATCCTATACTAATTCCAGATACACATTGAAAAATATAAACACAAGAATTATTAATATTTCTTAAAATACAAATTAAAAACTATTACAATTAATAAAAACATTATAATCATTAGATAGTTATTATGTGTTTTGTATTGAATAAGGTTAGTCTTATACAAAAAAATTAATTTTTCATCAGTAGATAAATTAATAAAATTTTCTTCCAACATTTTCGAATATAATTCGGGGGTACCTCCAAAAATTGTACTGGACAAACTCTCTAACAATCCTTTATTTTCGCGATAAACGTCTCTTGAACTTTCGTCTCGAGTATAAAGAATGTTTTTACTTTTTTGAATACCACTTGTTGGAAGTAAAGATGGGTCAGATTTATCTATAATGGGCACCGATTGTTGATTATAATATAATACCATTTATATAATTATACAATATTTTTTTAAAAAAAATTAAATATTAATTGCTCGTTTTCCCTTTTCGCTAATCTTTACTTCCTTGGATGTTTCTACAGTGCTATTAGAAATACTGTCGTCATCTTTCAGCATACTGGCTAAATTCATGCTTGGTCCAGTTATTTCATTTGATTTTGGAGGAGGAGGAGGCCTTGAATTACTCATCGCCGATGCTATATTTTTCATAATTTCCGAATTTTGTAGTCCGTTTTCTCCTGATGGCATAGCACTACTAAATAAAGACTTTGTAACATGGAACATAAATGCGCTTCCAGCTAGTGTTACCATAAGTTGTAATTCAGGGGGAAGCTCTGCTCGAGTTTTGTATTTTTCGTGAAGTCTTTCAAAAACTGATTCATAATCATCCAAGTTGTCCATCACGGATTCTGACCAACCTTCTAGTTTAGCCCCAATAGGATCGAATTTTTTATTCGCAAATTCAAGACCTGTTACTGCTGCCATTAAAATTTTTTGTTGAAATTTTACACTCATCTCTTGCTCGGCGTTACTCTGATGAAGTTCTAATTCAAAACGTAAATCTGAAAGTTTCGAAGACATGGAATACTTTTTTGTTAGTTCTACACCTTTTTTCTCTAAGGCAAGTAATTTAAGAAGTATTTCTTGTTTTTCTTGCTTTGGGTCTTTCTTTTGTTTATCCTTAGAACCATGGCTTGAGTCGGAATACCCCGAACTGTAATCTGAACCGGATTCTGAACCGGATTCTGAACCGGATTCTGAACCGGATTCTGAACCGGAATCTGAACCGGAATCTGAACCATCCTTTTTCTTGGAATTATTAACAAAACTTTGATAATCATCGGCGTTGAATTTATTTTTGGACTTTACACTTTTAAGACTTGTTTTCTTAGTACGCGTTTCTGGAGTAGCTTCTACAGTACTCCCAGAAATATCAGATGCGGAATCATCGTCTCTAAGGACATCTATTCCCTTTATATTAACTGGATTCTTAATCTGTACAGTTGGTCTAGATGAATTTTCAGTTTCAACTCGTATTTTTGGTACCGACCCGCTCATATTATATTTATTAAAATTTATTTTTTTGTTATCATTGGAACGAGTAAATAATAAATTAAGGGGTGGGTTTACATTGTATTTATTTACAAATGACGACATACATGGCTGCGTATTATTTAATTATTTTTTTTTTTAATTCGTTTTAAAGATAAAAATTATTATTCTTAAAATGATATCTAATAATATAATATACGGAGCGGGAATACTATTTTATACTAAAAGTATAGAACAAGTACCTTACTTTTTTCTTGGAAAAGACTGGGACAATAAATGGTCTAATTTTGGAGGTGCTTGTGAAGTATCAGACCGTACGGATCCAGAAATAACGGCCGCAAGAGAAGCGTGGGAAGAAACTCTTGGGTGTATAGAAGATCAAGATCTTATTAAGAATACACTTACTAAATATAATTCTCAGTGTATAAAATGTAAAACACCTTCGGGGTATCCTTATTATATGTATTTAGTTAAAGTACCGTTTAATACTGCCTATAGGTATAAGTTTTTGTCCACCAAAAAATTTTTATCAAAGATTAACACAGATAAAAAGTTTTTAGAGATAAATGATGTGAAATGGGTTTCATATGAAACTATAAAACTCAGTATTGGTTCTAGACAACCGTTGATAAAACTGAGAAATATTTTTGAACAAACTCTTAACGAAAATAAAAAGACCATTGAACAAATTATTTTATAATTAGATTCTTTTCTTTTACAGACACAACCGGTGTTATAACAGGTGGCAAAAGTCTAGTATCTGCTTTGCGATATACATCCATATGCTTTATATTATTTTTTGGGGCAACTATGCTTACCAAAGAACTTGGTACAATTATATGAGACATTAAATTTTTATCCATTAATCCAGAAACCTGATTTTTAGGGTTAATTGTTTGAATTATTTTTTTACCACTGTAGTCTCTGCTATGCGATGCTGTACTAGTTAATAAAGTATGCGTATCGTCATCCATATTTTTTGATTTAATATTAAGTGAATTTATAAGATCGTCGTGATAACTCGATCTACTCACCGTGTTACTTTTAGTGGCATATTCCATGTCATAAGGAAGATTTTTTTTAAGAGAAAATGTTCTTGCTTGTGGAACATTTTCTTTTACCTTGATTTGTTTACGGTGTTTATTTGGTAAAGATAGTTTGTCATTCATGTCATTCACTATATCTTGTTTGTGTTTATTATCTACACCAACATTACGATAAGTAATATTCATTATGATTTAATTAATATTAAATATTTTATTTTAGATTGTAATTACGAGATATATTTTTCATATCAGAATCTACTTTATCTAAAGGAAAAAGTTTTTCATGCCTTTTCATATGTTCAACCGTATCTTTAAAACCTACTAAATTGGGTCTTGTCTTAATTTCTATACTATCACTCATTTCATCTAACGAATTTAACTTAACATTATTTCTTTCCTTTAATAAATCAGGGTTTACCGGCGTAACATCTGGTAAAATTTTATTTTCGTGTCCTATTCTTGTTTTATAGATACTTGTAGCTCTTTCTGTAAATGTATTTTTAATGTCAAAGGCGGAAGTATCTTTAGGTAGTATCATTGTGCCAACTTGAGCATCTTCTTTAAATACTTTTCCTGATAAATAACCATAACTATTTAATATTTTAGAATCGCCAGATTTCATTCTTAATTCATCTGGTTTATAAGGGTAGTTATTCTTGTAAGATATATCTTCTTTCGACATTGTGCCATTGGCGTCTGTTTTATCTACTGTAGACGGACGTACCCATCCATATGCTCTGGTTGAAGAACCGCCCTTTACATTTTTTCCTAAATTTAATATTTCAAAATCATCTGTTTTGCCGGGTTTTTCACCGATTTCATTATATTTTTTAGAAGTATCATCGACTAAAGTATAATCCTCCCCGACTTTCTTAATTATATCATCTATTTCTTCGGAATTAATATTTTTTCCTTGATCTATTAATTTAGGGTCTAATTTAAGTTCATCTATTAATTTTTTAACATCAGTTGATAATTCATTATTCTCTCTTTTTTCTTTTTTACCAAGTTTAGATAACCAAGACGTATCCATAAGTTCTGGATTACTCATATTGCTTCTATTGATATTAATATACAAACCAAATATAGATAGTGCTACGATTAATATAGTTAATGTATTCATAATTATTAATAATTAAATATTTTAAATTATAATATTAAATTAAGATATTTAATTAAACTTCGTTTCTACATGTTGGACAAGTATTGGACCTTTCAGTTAGCCATTTTCTGATACAATTCTTACAAAATGTATGATTACATTCTAACTGTATATTTGATCTTTTATTCTCCATACATATACAACAATTAGAAAGTTCTTGGATACACTTTAGTTGATTAAATTGATCATCAGTTAAAGTTTTCCTAGTTTCTTCTGTATTATTATTTAGTATATCTTCTCCTATGATTAAGCTGTGTGTTAAAGCTAATAAAACCGGGTGTATAGATACATTTTCCATAAAAGATATTTCAAAGTTGTCTATATAATATGGCATTTCACTTTCTGGTACTTGGTATATACCTTCTCTTGAAGAATATGCCACGGAATTCACGTTTGAAGACATGTACATAATTTATTTAATGTATAAATATATTTATTTTCTTTATAATGTTTTATTAGTTCTGTTGAATCTGCTTGAATCAGTAATTATATCTTTATTTAATACTTTTGAATTTCCAATTGTTTCATCTAAATAGTTATACTTATAATCATTCTTAAATGGAACTTCTTTCTGTCTTTTACTTGTGTAATCTTCATTTATAAAATCATAGTCTCCGCTTTCAGCATTAATATTTTCAGTATCGTATAGCATGTAGTGTCTGTTGTTATAAGAAACCAGTTTTTCTCTGTATCTTTCATTGACACCAGAAGAAACAGAATTAAAATCGATAGCCTTATTTCTAGTCCTTACAACGACTGGTTGTAATTTCTTAGTCATTTCTTTTGCATGTATTTGTTGTTTATTATATTTAACCAATGCCTTTACCGCTCTATCTTCTACTTTAGCAGAGTGTAACACGCTGTAATCCATTGTTTGATTATATCTACCTTCAGAATTATAATCTATAATTTTGGATTTAGCCGTCTCTCCCGTATATTCCATTATTATATAATGTGATATAATAAATTTTAATTTAAATATTTCTATTTAGTTTATTTAAATTTTTTGTAATAGAGTTTACAACTTTTGGACCGGTTGGTAAAAATTCAGTTGTATCTATTTTCACATCTGTAATTTTTGATGCTGACATATCTCCTTCTAGAAAATATATATGTTTACGCTTATCATCTGTATCCGGAGGGGTATAATCCAATGACACCTGATTGAATTGATTTTGCATTTCATCATTTGCCGCAACCTTGTCAGACTTTGTCTCAGTTTCTAATTTGTAACTTTCTACAGAATTTTCTATAGACTTCGAATTAAATGTAATAAAGTAAAATACAATAGATAATATTAGAGATATAAACCCGGAAAATATTATATTTACATCCTCTGTGAAAATGTATCCTAATATAGTTACTAGGATTATAAGTCTTGTTAATGAATTGTATTGATAGTTTTTATCTTCTCCAATAAACGGAATTACATTAAGAGAAGAAAACAGGGTACAAAAATTGCTTAACCAATAAGATGTCATTTAATATTACATATTTATTTTATTTTCTCGAGGAATTCTATAGAAAAATTTTCTGTATGTAAGTTATTTATTTCAGTTTTATAATCAGACGCATACATTTTGTTATACTTATTGAATAATTCTTCATTATTGTTTATAATAATTTCTCCCAATACGAAAAGAGACTGAATATAGTCCCATATAGCTTTCTTTGTAGATGGCGTAAGTTCGTTCCAATAAGAATCGAGACCGCAATCTTCTGTAAAATTACCAAAATTTCTGGCCGTGTTAGAGATATTACTATCTTTGAAAAAGAATGTATCATTTCTTTGTTTAATTTGGGTCTTATATCCTATACAACCAGCCATAAATAAATTGGCGGGAGTAGCGGGAGATGTAGTTTTTAAAATTTTAAACCCTCTGTAGTAAGTTTTAAGTTTTGCGTATTGAAAACTTGAGATTATTTTTTCTAAAAATTCTTCGAACAACTTATTAAAATTTTCTATTTCTTTATTAGACATATTACGTTGATTAGTATCAATATTTTTTTTATATTCATTTCGACCAATAAATACTTGTAAAATACAATCATCAAAAAAATAATGTTTTATATATATTAAATGTCAACCAATATTAAAGTCAATGGTATTAACGTTTTTATAAACAGATTTGATAAACCTGATGAAATCATAGACATTGAAAAACTTAAAACTGATTTTCCTTTGGACGAAGATGAAGAAGGCTTTTATAAATTAAGCCTGTCGCAAAAAAAATTCTTAGGAAATGAAACAATAAATGATAATTATAATCGTCCACCAATAGGTCCAATAGAAAAAGGTTTGTATTGTAGTGTATGCGATTCTATTGGTCCAGATGATCACAGGGAAGATTGCGACGCTCCTATTAAGGAAAGTCTATTTCTTACACTAAAAGGTCTAAAAGATTATATATTGGTACCCAGTTATAACGGAGACTTTGTTGATATTAAAAACAGGATTAATAACGGCACTATATCTCAAGAAGATCTCAATGATGAGGTTCTGTTATTAGATGATGAGGTTTTACCAGGAGACATTTTAAATAATGAGAATGAAAACATATTAACTAAAATTTCTTTTGACACCAGTGGTGTATTTAAAAAACGCGGACCCAAAAAATTAGCAGCTAAGACTTCAACTACTCAATTTTTAAATAATGTTATAATTTCATATGAAAAGTCTGGAAATAAAACATCAATTAGAATAAGTAAAAACGGTCTTATAAATTTAATAAATGTACCAGAAGACGAAAGTGATTATAAATCCATGGTAACAGAATTAATTGCGCGTCTTAAAGATGCTGACGTGATAAACACGGATGTATTAGAAGAAATAACCGGAGCGCGTGAATATAGAATATTCGAGGATTATTCCTATGTACATTCGATGTCCGGACAGTTTACACTTAGTGACTTCGGCGAAAAACAGGTCAATTTCGAAAACTTAGATAAACTAATAAGCCCTTTCAACTCTTCCGGTGAATTAATACCCGGTAGAGTTACTAGTGTTGAAACTACGACTTCTGGTAAAAAAATAATAATTTTCAATGATATTCGTATAATAGAATGGGAATATTCTCTTGGCAGAATGACCCGTACTGGGGTTATGTCAAAAGAATACATCAGGGCTGTAGTTACTCCAGCGCCGGGCTTAAAAATGACCTGTATAATAAATAAATACGGTACTATAACTATGACTATATCTAAGTGTAGTGATAAAAATATAACACAGGGTTTGTGCCAGGAAGGCAATACGGAGATAAAATCAGAATTATTTAACACTGTAAATAGATCTTTTGAAGAATTGTTTAAAAATCAGGCAGAAACGCTCACAGATAAAGCTATCGATAAACTATCAAAAGATATAAAGTCTTATAATACTGTTTCTGGAAATGCTGTTCTATCTTCAGTGTGTAGGAATACACAGACTAGATTAGATGATGATGGAAATACATGGAAAGAAGGAAAAAGACCAGACCCGTATTCTTGGAGCGGAACCTGCCCGGATCCCAATTATCAGTATCTTAACCCAGAAGGCGTACAAGGTCCCGACGGACTTTGGTATCCATGTTGCAAAGCAAAAAGTGAAAAATCAATACAACTTATGAAAGAATATCTTATAAAAGGGTTTCCTAGAAATCAAGTTGAGGCCGATAAATATAACATCGTTAATGGAGAAGATATTGGTTCGGGTATTTTAATACCAGATAGTAACAGTCCGGGTTCAACGGCAGAAGTCAATATAAACGGCCGCGCCGAAATCGTATCAGTGATTAAGAAAAAAAGTAAAAAATCTAATGAATATATTGTTAGAACACAGGATGGGGAAATTATAACTATTCAAGGAGAAGCATTTAAAAGAGATTCCAGAGTATTTCCAGGGTTAAACACATTTAATAAAAATCGGTTAATAGAATGTGTTAAATTTAATCTCAAAAGATTAGATCTTGTTATAAATCAGAGTGGAATTATAATCAAAAACATTATTTCTGAATTAAATGAAAAAAATTTACCAGAAAATACAGAAATTTTCAAAAGTTTAGTCGAAATCCCATCCATTACTAAAACAAATCTTACCACATTTAGTTTAAATTCATTTAAAACGGTCCCATTCGTAGTAAAATCGGTCCCAGGAAATAGTTATCCATTTTTCTTGTGTCTCGGTCCAAACGGAAATTTTTATATAAATTCATATCTAAATAGTATAGATTCTGAAATTTCTAATAAATTTGATACAGACATTGTTTTATTTGGATATTTAAGAAAAAATGAAATAGAAAATCTAATTGAATTTTATATTATAGATTTGATATATTATGACGAATCTTATGTTTCAGTTCCGTTTAATAGAAGAAACCAAACTATATTAGAATTACAAAACTCTATATTAAACAGCATTTCAGATGAAATTATTGTATTCCCTGATTTTTTTGCGGATATAATAGATGGTAGTAATTACTTTATTAATGAAAACAAAGCAAGTACATTAGTATTTATAAATTCACAAATTTGCGATTATATCACTTGGGGGGAAAAAGATACCGCGGATGACACCATCGAACTTCAAATTCTAGAGCTTACCAAAGGTTCAATTATTAAATTTGGTCACAGTGATAAGACTTTTCCAGAAGAGTTAAATTTCTTGAATAAGTACGAATTTACGAAAAAAGAAATTCCCGATAAATTATTTCGAAACGATTATGTAAAAGTTAAAATTAACAGGGATTCCTCTGGAAATATAGTGTTTAAACGCAAGATAAGTATACTAAATAAAACCGATAAAAAATATGAATACGACACTGTTTTGAATAATCTGTATACTAAATTCAGACCAATTGATGTATCACTATTCAGTGATTCCGAAGAGTGGTACATTTCTCAGAATAATCGTCTCATTTATAACGGTTCTGTTTTATTAGATGCTCAATAGATGTGTCAAAAATTTAAATAGTTCGTTAACATTAATATTATTACTCATAAATTCAATTTCTATTTGAAACTTTTCATCGGGGTTATTATTAGTTTTGAACATTCTACTTTCTGGAAAGTATTTAACAGATGTTATAGCGGTAAAGTCTACCCTGAATAAAGAATTTGGTTCAACGTAAGAAATTCTATATTTTCTCTTTGTATCCCCTACCGTGTTAGATTTCATCACGCGTGTCTCGGTAGATAAAGAAAATCTAGTATCAAAATTTAATACATTTGAAATTTCAACATCTACGTTAGATATCCTGTTTTTAATTACACTTTCATATTGTATAAATTTTGCGAAATCATGTGAATAAATGTATCTCGTTCGAATACCCTGGTCATAAATATCTATAAAATCTGATATTTCTTTTTTAAATTCAAATCTTTCAATTCTATTAAGAATTTTTTCAAAATCTTTTCTAGTTATGATGGGGTTGAAAAAAGTCTTACCTGATTTATTGATTTTACCAAGTCTAATTTCTACCTCGACGTCTTTTGTTGTGTTTACATTTTTAATCATATCCTGAATCTTGAATATGTCTTCTTGTTTCAGAAGTTTAACATTTTCCGAGGCTGCTATACATTTAAATAATTTTGTTTTCGAGGAATGATCAAGAATTACGCGGTAAGCTCTTTCGTTATCAGGTTTAAGAAAGTAAATAAGATTATCTATAATTACTGGATTTTTAAAGCTGCGTATAACATTTAGAACAGTTCTAATAGCATTGGGTCTTGTCTTATCTGGTCTAGAGTTTTTGTATTTAAAATCTGCTGTAAATTCATGTATTGTTCCAGAATTAACGGAAATGGGAACATTAACTACTATTGGTCTACCACGGTCTTGAAAATTTTCAAATGTATTACCTTTTATAACCTGGACATTTGCTGTTGTATCCGTTATTTTATCTATTCTTAAATCTACGGTCTGTTCTGTAGGAGGCTTCCATTTATATTGCCCAGTAAGCAAATTGTCCCAATTTCCAGTTGTATACAATGTGTCTGCTGAAGTAAAAATTAGACCATCCAGTTCCATTTTCTTTTTAAATTTATCAGCGTTTTGTTTAATAGTAGCGATGTAATCATAATATTTTTTACGTTGTTTACTTAATTGGTTCTGAAGCCAGCCAGAACCTATTGTATTATACAAAGGTAATGTAGCAGACAATAGGGTATCTAGAAAATAAATCGGTTTGAGTTCAATATTGAAAAAATCTACAGATTTAAAAGCAGTTGGTAATAATGGTTCTCCGTTATTAAACTGTTTTAAATCTGGGTTTATCAGTTTAGCAATAATATCATATCTAGAAATATAAGGCCATGGTTCGCTTCGCAGTCTATTATCTTCTGGAACCATCATAGAGAATGACTGACCAATTACTTTTTTACCATCCGAATCAATTGAAATTTTTTCGGGACCAAATAAAATGTCAAATACCATGAAAGAAACACCTCTTATTTTATCTGGGTCTAATTCTCTATGAGGTTTACCAAGTGTATCAAAAAATACCAATTCTCCGTCTAAAAGCATTTCAGGAGTGTTAATGTCCGGTAATTTCAGCGGGGAAGTTAAGACGTTCAACTTCATATTGCGATCTACGAAGCATACTTGTCGCTGTTTTACATTAGATATACCAGTATCAGGGCCTATATACATGAGATATCTTGTTCCGTCTACCTTTTGTGTAACAGTATATTTTGACGCACCATTTGGACCTTTTAACATTAAATTTGGCACGTCTGTTTTTTCTAAGGTAATAGGCATCCCGCCGATAAACTTAGACATATCATAGTTTTCATTTTTAGATAAAAAACTTTTAACTAGTTTATGAAACTGTTTTTCGACATCGGGATTTCTAAACGGCTCCATTTAGTGAGTATGTATTAATTATATATCTTTTTTTAATTTTAATATTAATTATTTTTTGCAATAAAACACTAATAAAATAGCAATAGTTTCATATGAATAACACTATGTCATTTATTAATATGAAATCGTTTACACCATTACAAGTGCTTATAAAAGAAATAGTAATTATATAAAAAATAAAACAAGAAAAAAAGAATTAAAAAACTATAAATAATCGGCATTTTAAATGTCTAATGGTGTAAAATTTAATGTTTATTTTATCTCGTTTCTGGTGAAATATAAGGATATCCGAGAAAATCGAAGATGTCTTGTTCCGTTGTAGGAAATTTTTTACCTATTACAGACACGTACTCTGATTCTGATACCTTTCTACCAGTTGGGGAAATTTTTGTTAAGTTTTGTTCGTTCAATGAGTATCCTTTTTCGAGAGCAAATTTTCTCATTTTAATATTAAATTCTTTAGAACCCGTTGTAAATAGTATAGCAAATGGAAAAGTTTCTCTGGGATGATAAAAGATGTCAAGATGACGATAATATTCGTCAACACGGGCAATAGCCATTATCTTAGTTGGTCCTTTTGCGAGAACATTTGTTTTTTCGATTATACCCTGTTTTATAAGATTGTTATAAAATGTAGTCATTACTCTTGGGTTTTTAACATCTGTCGTAATTAAAGCGTCAATGTCTCCAGAATCTGGTGTTTTTCTACGGTAAGAACCGGCCAGTATAAGTTCTCCAGATATACCGAGTTCAGACATTGTCTCAGAGAATACACTAATTAGTATTTCATTCCACGTGTCCATTTCCTTTCGAGGAATTCTACGCATTAAATCATCATAGTGTTTTAAACCGATAGCCTGTTTATCGTTTAGTACTTCTTTATTGATAGAATAAATGTATTTAAGTTCATCGATGGTAGTTATTTCTTCTGAGTCATATAATTTGGCCGCAGTGGTTGGCCCAATATTTGGAACTTTTGTGAGATTTTCAATTGCGAGACTTCTTGGATCTTGTTCTGTAAGTGATATTCCATCAGTTTGACCTGTTTTTAGAATACTGTCTATTTTCTGTAAAATAGAACTTTTCCATGTTCCATTCTTTGCTTTAAAGTTTTCTTCACCTGCTAATTTCATATCTCCTTCTCGTAGAACTTTAATGTAGTCTTCTACCGAATTTAGGTCCATGTTATCCTTTAAAATTTCATTTGCTTGTTTATAACTTTTAACTTTGAAAGTCCAGTTTGCTCCCTTTTCAGATATTATTTTAGCTATCAATTTAGATAAGATTTTTTTAACGTCTTTTACATGTATATTCAATTGTTTTGACATAGATATGTCGTCACGAATTCCTCTATAAACTGGATGACGTGGTACGCCTTCTTTTGTCATTTCCATATAACTAAATGAAATTACACTTCCAATAGGAATGTGATCTGATGAATTAGGATTATTATAATTTTCTCTTTGATTATCATTTAGACCGGTACCTATTTGTGTAAAGATGCCATTTGGTTTACCATCTGTCATTAGTTCACATTTTAAAGATCCCAACATACCTATGTATTTTCCGTCTCCAGGGATGTATTCTCGAAGTGTGCACTCGGCATCTTCTTTAATTTTATACTTTAACATGTATTTACTTCTTTTAGGTTGATAAGGCGAACCTGGTGCCCTTAGCATGATGCCTTCAGCGCCTTCAGATGTTAATTTAGTATATAAATTAATAAGTTGTTCCATAGATTTAATTTTAACTTGTTCCGTAAACTGGAGAGGGAATAATTTCTTGTCGGGATACATAATAGAATTCCAGCAAACTCTGCGATCTTTTACAACTGTCTGTAAAAAAGCCATTCTTTTTTCGAATGGTCTTGGGTCATTTGGAATATCAAAAATTTTGAATACGACAGGTGGGTCAGTAGCTCCTGCCCAGATCTTTTCAATCTGTTCGGTTGTATAACTCTTACCAGGTTTTAAAGTAGAAAGTCTGCTTGTTTTTTGAAAAAGACCTCGACCGATCCATATTTCTCCATCCAGTGGTATACCCGGCGGTAATGTATTTTTAAACCATTCTGGAATATATGTATAAACTTTAGGTTTGCCAACGCCTGAACCACGGGATATAATCTTTTCTCCATCCCATAATGCTCGAATACCGTCCCATTTTTCAGAGGCCCACCAATCAATAGGCGGCGCGAATATATTGAGTTTTTTAGACATTTCATCTGTTAATTTAATTATGTCACCTGTTTTATTATCATATAAATTCTGCGCTGTCATAACCTTTAAATTGTCTACGTAAGTTTTGTCATCAGATGTAGAAATTATTTGAATTTCTGGGTAAACAGCCTTGTAATCCCCGTTGCATATATTTTTTTCTTTGTATTTAACATAATCACCCAGTGAATCGAAACCAGATTTAAGAGCAAGTTTTGTGAGACATTCTTTCAATTTTTCAATCTGCATTGTGCTGTACATTTGAATATATATAATTGTTAAATATATTTTTAAAATGTAATTAATCTGTATTTGTCTGATCAATTATAATTTTAATATCAGCTACACTTACTTCATTTTTTAAATTTGAAATTATTTCTTCATCAGATGGTCGACGAGAATATTTATTTTCAAAATTATAAATAAACTCACTGACTTTAGAAATTTTTTTAGTATATTCTTGTTTTTCAAACATAAGTTTCTCAAATTTATTTTTTTCAGCTAAGTCAAACTCGGTAATTTTTTCAGACCTTTTATATATATTATCCTTTAGAGAGTTTATTTCATTAAAAATTTCAGGCTTGATTAATCTATTAAAATTTTTAATCTTTCTTACTACGTCATTTTTATTTATACCAGTTGTTAATTGTTTTCTAAATATCTCTACTATACTTTTATCTATACCCGGACATGTTTCCATTAATCTATCAAATTCATCTCTAGATGTTTTCATGAAATAATTAACGTCTGGTCTTTCATCTGGAGCCTTCGATAATTCAATTCTTATAGTTCTATGAAATTTATCCCATGCTACGCTTGCTGTTCTGTGACTTTCAGTTAATTCATTGAGTTTCAAAAATTGTCCAACTGTTGTTATTATACCAGCTAGAATGTTAACACTGCCGATTGCTATAGAACATATATCTTGATATTCTTCCGGAAATCTTTCTAATGCAAAATTAGCTGTTCCGGTTAATGTAGACATTACAATAACTGGAATGGTAAACATATTTCTTCTAGAAGAGTATTTTAGGTAAGATTTATCATGAAGCCATTTGTAACATGCCGCTTTGTCTGCCCAATCTACGAAAATATAATCATGATGTGATTCCCAAGTAATATCCTTTAAATTTTCTACCGAAGACATTTATTTTATATCTGTAAATAAATTATTTACTTAAGAATAACTTAAAATGTCTGAAGAGAGTTTTATTAAGATAGAAGACTACAAAAATGACATATATAGAATAATTGAAGAAATTGAAGAAAAATGTATACAGTTAGATTTAATTTACAAAAGATATATTAAACAAACTGAAGCAAATTCTAAATTTACTATGACATTGGATACGTTATTTTTTCGTATATCTATGACTAAGAAAGCTACTGAAAACTATAAAGACTTGTTTAATTTTTTTATATATCATGCTTATGGACAATATTACAAAACTTTTATTAAAATAAAAGAAGATTACTTGGAAAATAAAGAAATATTTGAAAACATAATAACATTAGATTTTCTTCCTTTTGACGACATTAATTACGCCGTGTATTCATTTGATGAAATAGTCAAGATACACGATGTAATAATTAATGTTATAAACAACGCCAGGGTTTACACAAGTAAAAGTAAATACGAGATAGAAGATGACACTGTCAGGGCAAATAAAGGGATAGGAATAGATAATTTAGTTTTTGAGAAAAAACACCACAATGAAATTTTAGTAAATAAAATTAAACTACATAACGAAATGTTAAATAAGTTGTATCAATACCAACTAAAAACTCTTTCTAGAATAATGTTGAAATTAAAATTGTTATATTTCCAGATAGAATCCGATATTGAATTTGAAAGCTTTAATTATTCTACACGAGACTTTATAACGGAAACTATCAATGGTAAACTTAAAAATATTAAAAACAAAAATATTTTCGAAGAATTATTTACGGAAGAATTTAAATACGATAAAACACCTAGTAAATTATCCATAATTCTTCAGTTTTTTAGTAAATTTTGTATTTACACCTAATTATATTTATCGTAAGATTCGATTGTATTGGGTACCAATTCCGTGATGAGTTCTTTCATAGCATCAGAATACTCTTTAATTTCGGATTGTGCGTTATAAGCAGATCTAAGACGAATAAAATTAAGAAGATTGTGAAGATCGATACTCCAATAAAATTCTGTATACATATTCTGAGGAAGGCCAATTCGCGCAATCTCACGAGATACCCCTTTAGATATAAGAAGTTTGTAAATGTTGTATTGTTTCATAGAATTAACCATATAATTTTTAAACAGATCGTTTGTTACTTTACATTCAATTTTATTACCAGACATCTGTTTATTCATTTTACCTTGATCATGTAGTGTATTAGGGTAATAAAATTCTGGGTTAATAACAGAATATCTTCCAGAAATTTCATTTACATTTGCCATGCGATGACGAATCCATTGTCTCTGTACAAAAATAGGAGCCTTTATATGAAACTTAAATTTAACCATTTCGAAAGGACTTGTATGTTTATGACGAATTAGAAAATCAATTAGTTTAACATCTTTCTCGGCTGTTTTGATCCCTTCGTTGAGAGATACTCTTGCTGCTTGAACAATAGCATGATCACACATTAAAGCTTTACATCCTTCCGGAATTACACGGGGCATTACATCAACAATTTTTACGAAACCCGCGTTTCCAATAGTTGAAATTTTACTGCTTAGGTTAATAACCCGAGAATTAGAGATGAATATAGACATACTTATAATTGTATATTACTATATTTTCTTAAATAGATTTAAAAAGATACTGTAATTGTATTTTATATTATGACTCTTTTTATTACCATTAACCCTGAAAATGATTACTTTTGGAAAAATCATCCTACTTACGCTAAAGCAAAGCGAAATGAAGATGTAGGTCTTGATATTCCTATGCAGCGTTCAGAGATTGTACCTAAGAATTCTAAATCTTACAAGATTAATCTTAAATTTAATGGAGAACAAAATAAGGGATATATGCTTGTACCCAGGAGTTCTATTTCAAAAACTTCAATTCGTTTATCAAATTCAATGGGTATTATAGATAAAAATTATCGCGGGAATGTTATGGTAGTCGTTGATAATATCGGAGATACAGATGTTCTACTACAAGAAGGTTGTTGTTATTTTCAAATTGTATCATTTGACGGTGTTCTTCCTAAATATCAGATATCAGACGTGAATATTAATACCTCTAGAGGCGCAGATGGTTTTGGTAGCACAGGTGCTAATTAAAACACTTCTAGTGTATTTTTAGAAGCCATTTGTTCAGATTCTTTTTTAGTATAACCAACTCCTGTACAATATCTATCTCCATTTATTATTACAATGCTTGTAAACGTTTTCTTATGTCCGGGTCCAGATGTAGAAGTCAATTCATATTCTGGATTAATCTGGAGAAGCTTTTGACATTTTCGCAGTAGGATATCTTTATAATTATTATCTTCCCTGATTTCATCAAAGTTTATAAATTTAAGCACAGTGTTCAATATAAAATTTTCTACATATTTATATCCCAAGTCTAAATGTATAGAACACAGAAATGCTTCGAATATATCTTCTAATATACGATCATTCTTTCGTCCGTTTATTTTTTCTACGTTTTGACTGATAACTAAAAACTCGTCTAATTTTAATTGCTTTGTAAAAAAAGCGAGGGTCTTGCCATTAACTAGTTTAGTCTTAATTTTTGTTAGAAATCCTTCTTCTTCATTTGGATACTCGCGAAATATAAAATCTGCTATAATCAAATTTAATACCGAATCCCCAAGAAACTCATATCTTTCGTAAGAATTTTTTAATTCTGTATCACTTAAAAATCTAAGAACACTTTTGTGAATAAAAGCTTTTTGATATGTTAAAACATTAATAGGATTATATCCTGTAATTCTATTAATGTCTTCACGGGTAATAGCTTTATTTTCTTCATTAAAACTATTAAAATTGAAAGTGGCCATAACTTGATACAACTTAGTATAAATATTATACATTTTATTTAAGTTAATTATTTTTTTACAATTTTTTTAAATACATATTCATTTGTTTTGTAAGTGTCAACAGCCTTGATAATATCTATTATTTTAAGTATACTCGAATGAGAATTGTAGGTGTCTGTATTTGAATTTTTATGTAAGAGTAAGTTAAACCCGTAGATATCTCCGAGTTCTATATTACTTTCGTGTGAAACTTGAAATGTATGATGTTTCCTTAAAAAATTTATTTCTTTTTTAATGTAATCATCTGACATATACATATCTTCGCATTTTTTGTTTTCCGCTGTAATTATAAGATCATATGGTCCGTTTTCAATTTTATAAATAACAGTGTCTATAATTTTAAAAGTTACTTTAGTATTTTTCTCGTGAATAAATTGGGTATGGTCATCCCATTTTAGATTTGAATTCAATAATCCCAAAACATGATCATATTTTTCTCTATGAAAAAGGTGTTTTTCAAAACCGAATTCACTGGTGTATTTACCTAGTGTAAATCTAATATTAGCTATTGTTTTGTAACGCTTGATAAAATCGGCAACGCATTCAATCGTAGATTCCATTAATAGATATTTTAAGTATTTCTTTTAGTTAATTTATTTTAAACGCACGTGATAAACATACTTAAAGAAAAAACACATTAATATTTATAATAAAATGTCTGAATCGGATGAAACCGTGGCCCCTGTTACAACTCATGAAAAGTTTGAACTTCTAATCAAGGATTTCTCTACTCTTATGGAAACGACTAAAAGTCTCAGCGCGCGAATGAAGGTTCTACAGAAGGAAGTAAACAAGGGAAAGCGCACTCGCCGCGCGCCGCAGGTGGTTGACCCAGACGCTCCTCCAAAGACCTCCGCTCTTCATAAGCCAGTTGTTATTTCTAACGAATTGTGTAAGTTTCTAGGCTTTGAGCCTGATACAGAACACTCTCGTCGCGAAGTCACTCAAGGTGTCAACGATTACATTAAGAAGCATGAACTTCAGGATCCCCAAAATCGACGTTTTATGCTTCTAACCGAAAAGCCTGAAGGTCTAGCTCTAAAGGCTCTACTTCGAGACCCAGATCAGCCTGTTACATTCTTTAATATTCAGCGTTACCTTAAGCCCCACTTCCCGATGTCCGAGAAAGACAAGAAGGCTCTACTAGAATCTAATGTTGAACCCGTTTCTGATGTGAAGGTGTCAAAGCCTAAGACGGTTCGCAAGGAAAAGTCTGTAACACATGTTGTTCCGGATGCTGATGTAGTAGAAGATGACCCAAAGGAAGAACTTCCAAAGGCGCCTGTCAAGAAGCGCGCTGTTCGCAATCCAAAGACCGCGTAATTATTAAAAAAATTTGTAAAAAATATCTAGGAAAAAAATTAAATTACATATTGTATATGTATTACATATTAAATAAACCAAAAATGGGACATAAAAAAGCTTTAGTTTACGCTAATAAATATGTTAATAATATATATATTAAAACTCCTTATTCGGATATTAACACTGTTAAATTTTACGCACCACTATTCATAGGAGATGTACCAGATGATTTTACTTTTTAAAACACCAAAGAGCCCGCGTGGCGCAATTGGATAGCGCGCAAGACTTCTAATCTTGAGGTTCGGGGTTCGATCCCCCGCGTGGGCTCTTTGTTGTTAAAATCATTTACACAATTATTTATCTCATACATGCGAAACCGTTCTTACAGTACCATTTATTAGCATCTATGAATTCAAAAACAAGGTGACCAAGAACGCCTGCTACAAAAAGAGTAATTTCCATTGCGTAAAACTTATTCCAATTTTTACATTCTTCTGGAAGATCTACCTTTAAAAATGGACTTACAATAAATGCAGATATATTACCAAATATTACGAATGCTATACCAACTACGATTGCTTCATAAAATAGTTGCGTCATATTTATTATTATAAAATAAAATAATTATTTATAATTAAGTATGTCGAAAAAATTGACAGCGTTGTTATTACAAAAAAAAATAACCGATAAAACCCCAGATGAACAGAAAAAATATCTTCTTGATTGTCTTAAAAAACAAAGAATAATTTCAGACCCAGGTGTAACTGTAAGCGAAAAAGTAAATGTATTACCTGACGTATGTGAAGTTTGCAATTCAAATGACATTATATTTTCAAATCATGAGAAAATATGTAGACAATGTGGCATATCTAAAATAAGTAGCAATATAAACCCTTACAAAACATTCAAACAAGATATAAATTTTTCAGCCGGTACTTTTATAGAACCAGGAACATTGATAGTAAATGTAATGAAAGATGGAAAAATGGTCTCGAGAGACCTTTCGAAAGTTAATACTTGGTTATCCTCTGATCCCGAATATCAAAGAATTGGAAATGGAATAAAAATGCTAACAGAAGTTTTAGATAAATTACGAAATTATTATAATCCAATTTTATTTGAAAGAGTGGAAAAAGAAATAATTTCAATGTGGTATAATGTGTTAATTTTAAATAAAAATATGGTTGGAAAAGAAAGAAAAGCTCTATTAGCCTGGGTAATTTACTACCCTTTGGTATATAATAGTTTAGATGTATCCATTCAACGTATATCAAGTATTATAGATACATTTATAGGCGACATATATTCATACAATTTTAGATTGAAAGATCTTTTTAAAGGAACGTCGTTTGAAAAGTATGTATCTGTACCAATTGGTACTAAAAGTGACTTAGAAATTCCTAAAAAAATTCAAGATAAAATTAAAGTGATTAAACGTAATATGAGAGGCTACTTAAGAGAAACTTTAAAAGATAAGCAATTATATGGCATGATTTATTACATATCAAAAAATATGCCTGATAAGTTTTTAACATTGGCTGAACTTTCTGAAAAAAGTGGGCTTAGTACCGTAACTATACTCAACGAATCAAAGATATATAATAATTTTTATATTTCTAATTCAAGACTTAAAGAAATTTTATTTGATTAGACATACATCTTATCGTAAATATTATCATAAACATTCTTAACGAGATTTATATTAGGTGGAAAATTAGTTACATCGTTGATTAGTTCTGTGAGAAACTTAATGTGCCAATTTGGATATTCTTTTTTATTTACATTCGACGACGATGTTTCTATTATATTCAAAATTGTTTGGCTAGATAAGTTATGAATACCTAAAAATTCAGGTTCCTTCGAAATAAATTCTTTAAAATTGGAAATTGCTTTCCATTTGCGTTCTTCTTCGATAAGTTCTATAATTTCGGGGGCATTCTCGGCATAATATTCAAAATCTAAGTCTTCGTTTGTAGACATGTTCAGATACATTACATATTTATACATTTAAATTTTTAAGTAATTTATTTTTCTGTAAAATATTACATATGTAATTACATATTTCTATCTTGTCTTCACAATGGTGTTTATTTCTTTTAGTAATATGTATTTTATTCCCTAAAAATCTAATAAAGTCGTAGCAAATAATCTGAAAATTAGGATTATAAATAATGTCTTTTGAAGAGATCAATGCATAGAATGTCTGTTGTAAAAAAGATATATCAGACATGTAATCTGATAAAAATATAGTATCTATACAAATTATTCCACCAAGAGTATATTTTAGATTAATTGCTACGTTTATACATATTGTACCACCTTGTGAAATTCCAATTAAATATAAATTACTAGGAGACGTGTATTTTAATTCATGATTTATTGTTTTAATAAGATAGTCACAAGAAGATTTAAACTGATTATAATTGATTTTATCATGTCTATTGTGATTATCTCTCTGTGTGTAATATTGATACCACGAATTGTTTTTACTTTGTAGAATAACCCATTTAATATTATCACAATTAATTAGGTTTATCATATCGTCAATTTCATATACATTTTGATTAAGACCATGTAAAATTATAACTGTTGTTTCGTGTATTTTAGGATAATAAACTTTTTTCATGTTCTCACATAATAGTATACAATATTGTTATTATCGATATTTATCACTTCAATTTCAAAATCATCTTCAATATTATAAATAATATCTTTTTCCATTAATATATTTTCATTATTATACTTTAAAATAACGTTATATTTTTCTTTAATTAAAATTCTACCCGGTTCGTGAGATATATTCATACCCTCTTTAACTCTGTACTCGTTAAATTTTAAATTAACTTCTTTAATAGTATCAATTTTGTTACTAAGTACTTCATTATGTCTTTCAGGTATAATACTATATATTTCTACAAGTGTAATAATCAGTATTATTAATAAAATGGCGTACATTTACATTTTATTGTGTATTTTTTTTACAGAAATTTAACATACTTAAAGACTAAATACATATACTATTATCAACAGATACACAATGGCCAGCAACAGCATTCTACTCGCTCATGAATTTGACAATGATAAGGTTACTTTCTTGCCTCCAAGGCAGAATAAGCTAGGAGGACAGAGCGTTCTTGTAAATTACAACAACGGCGATAGCACTGGTCCTTTTTTCCTTCAAACTTGCCGAGTACGAATTCCCTTTGGTATCGACAGTTCTAAGCCAGAAAATGGTCCAGTAAAGTACCACATTTCTTTGTCTTTGGCTAACGCAGATACTCAGAACGAGCAACTACACAAGCTTACTGATAATATTCGTGCTATTGACGATGCTGCTAAGGAAATGTCTACTCAGAACGATGCCTGGTTCGGCAAGAAGCTAAGCAGTGAACTTGTAAATGAGTTTTATAAGTCTGCTGAGAAGTTTCCAAAAGATTCAAAGTGGCCTTCTAATCTCAAGGTGAAGCTCCCGTTCGATGTTAAGAAGGGTGAGCCACAATTTCACCTTTATGATGAAAATAAGAAACCGATTAACATTGTAGATGAGAATGGTGAGATCAATAGTGATGCTATTCCCCGTGGATGCGAGGCTGTATGCCTTATTCAGACCACTGGAGTTTGGTTCGTAGGCAAGACACAGTTTGGTGTAGGTTATAAGCTTGTACAAGCAAAGATTTACAAGAGCAATAAGCTATCTGGATATTCTATTGTAGACTCGGAAGACGAAGAGGGAGAAGAAAATGAAGTTGAAGTTGCCGACGCGTGACTTCTTAAACAATCTTTTCATGATCCTCATGGTTTACACGGAAATTGTGTAATTTGCGGTAAATATATGCCTACAATAATAAACGATTGGGGAGGAAGACAAATGCATAAAAGTTGTTTTAAGAAATACACTTAAAGAAATAAAAAATACAAATTTATAATAATGGACAATGTAGATCACGCTCTATACATTAAAGAAATCATGAAAAACCCAGAAAAACTAAAAGAACTTCTTGAAGCAGACAAGGCGCTTTCTAATATGATCTACGATATGATTAAAAAACTTCCTTAGGGAACCAAAAAAATACGTTTTTTAATTAATACACTCCTCTATAGCTCAGTTGGTTAGAGCGTGCGGCTGTTAACCGCAAGGTCTTCGGTTCGATCCCGAATGGAGGAGTATATTAATTACATTGTAATCAAGCTTTCGTGGTCTAGAGGTTATGACCGTGGACTTTGAATCCACTAACCCCGGTTCGATTCCGGGCGAAAGCTTAATTCCAATCATTTCCAAGGTATATCTATATTATTCATTAATTTATGTCTAGCTTCGCGGCTAAGTTCAAAAGGACATTCGTGTTCTAACCTTTCAATTATATATTTATTGTACTTCATATGCCCACCCTCATGATTTATTCGTACTGTATTAATTTTAGAAATGCCTAATTTATTTGGCATAAACATTAAGTTATAACCCATGTCTACATCATACCCCTTTATATTTGCTTTAGATCTCCATTCCAATGGTATTATATGATGAACGTGAACATACTCTTGTAATTGAAACCTATACTTGTAAAATGTGAAATCTTTTTTACGTAAATTTAAAAATAACAACATATTCTTAATATAAAATATATTTATATATAAATTAAATGAAGAATACAACATTAATTGCTATAATAATATTTCTACTTATGTTTTTTATATCCGGAGCAACAAAAGTTTCATCTCTTGGTGCTTCAGAATCTGCGAGGTTAGCGACTAAATTACCCGAATGCATAGCAGATTTTAGCCAAGCTATAGTTCTATTAGCCGGACTTTTCGAAATAATTTCTTCATTTGCCGTTGTGTATGGAAGTATATCCAATAAGCCTGACATTTCTACATACGGAATTTATAGTCTAATCATATTTACTATTTTAGCCACGCTTATTTTTTATGCTTTTCCTTTTAAATATAAACCAGCCCTTTCCAATTTATCGGTTATTTCAGGATTATATCTAATGCTGAGTGTATGTTTTTTCAAGAATGAAACACTTTTTTAATGTTAAATCTATTGATAAACTTTTCACAATGGCAACAGGGTTTTGAGTTAAGGTATTCACCCTGTTTATTAACTCTAATTATAACGAGTTCACATTTCTTTAGTTCGCTCGCGTGAATTTTTTTAAGCGCATTATTGATAGCACTGACTTCTGCATGTACAGACTCTTTATAATTAGAATTATTTTTGTGTTCACGATAGTAGTTGTAACCAGAAGATAAAATCTTTCCACGATGAATAAGTACGGCGCCGTGATTAAAATTCATATCTGATTTTAAAGCAGAAATTTCAGCTTCTTCGATAAACAGTCGCTTAATCATATCTATTTTAGTTTAAAACTTTAAACAATTTTTAAATATATTTAAAAAATGTAAACTTAAACATTCATAAGAGCATTCCCAGGTTGATAAGACGGGTCTGCGCTACCAAATAAAGTTACAGCAATTTCGGAGGTAGATGATGCCTGTCTGTTGCGCCATACGAATCCAAAAAATACGATTAATACCAAAAAAAACCCAAGAACTATAAGTCCCCGTTGAATACCGGTGGTTTCATCTTCTACGGATTCTTCTTCAATAATTTTTTCTTCGTCGGACATTTATTATTAATATTATATTTTAATTCATTATTTAAAAACTTATAATGTAATGTACTAGAACTTATTATAACTTTTTACATAAAATAATTATTATTAGATACTTAAAAAATTAGATATATATAAATGATGTCTTACCGCCGAGAAAGTTTCATTAAGAAATGTGCAGAATTCCTCAACGTTAATTTAGATAATGTAATAGTGATTAATATGGAAAAAGGCGTATTCAATAATGCTATAGAAATGGCTAAAAAAACCGACACTTCTCTAAAATGGTCTGATAAAAATTTTATTAAATATTATGCCACAAATGCTCGAAGACTACTGGCTAATATATCATATACGACAAATGCTCCAATTTTAGTATCTAAAATTAAAAAAGGACAAATTGACCCATATTCATTAGTAAAATTAACAAGAGAAGAACTTAATCCTGATTTTTGGGCTGCTCTAAAATATAAAAATTTAGAAAAAAGCGTAATGAAAGAAACGGTGACAGAAGATGGCATGTTTAAATGTAATAAATGTAAATCTATGAAAACGGTATATTATCAAATGCAGACACGTTCAGCTGACGAACCGATGACTACATACGTTACTTGTACAAACTGTAACGCAAAATGGAAATGTTAAGAATACCATACCATAGACTTAAATAAAAGTATCCTTAGAGGATACAATTATCTTAATTTAATTATTAAAATTAAATATGTTTTTATAAATAAAATGGTTCTAGAATGTGCCATATGTATGGAAATTAAAAAAATAGACGATATGATATTTTTACCATGTATTCATTTTCTATGTTCAGATTGTAATAGTCGTATGAAAAAAAATGAATGTCCCTTCTGTAGAAATAAAATAAAAGAAGAACAAGATTCTTACGATGAACATGAAAATGAATACAATGATGTAGATTTTGAAATGGCAGTAATGAACAGGGCTGAAGAGAGAAAAAAACGTAAAAAGAATAAAAAATACGGGAAAAGAATAATGAGACTTCTTAATAATAACCAAGAAGTCTACATTTTAATAGATTCACGGAACACTTACACAGTCTTACAACAAGAGAATCTAGTGGAATAAACATGGTCTTTTTTTTTTACTGTAAGTTCTTTGTCTTTTAATCATTGGTTCAATGAATGAATCAATCTCTTCCTCAATGTAATGGTTATCATTGATACTTGGGTATCTAACGCGCGACATTGTCCTTGAAACTGTTCTAAATGCCTCTTCGTAATCACCTGATACTTCAAAGGATTCGCTTGCGTGTGAAATAATAGCTGAATTATTATCTAAAATGATTTTATTTTCACAGACAAACGAAACTTTAAAGTTACATTTTTTATCGATAGTCTCTCTCAATTTTTTCAATGTAGATAATGTATGTACCTTACTTGAATTTTCATAGCCATCTGTTATAATCGTTAGAGAAATATTTTCTACATTTTCTTTTATAATCATTTCATATACATGACCGATAGAATCGTACAGAGAAGTTAAACCTGTATTAAGTATAGAACTTAGTATAAATTCGTAATCGATTTCATCGAATCCTGAATCAGCTATAATTTTAAAATTAGTATTAAATGTTAAAAATGTAAAACGATCCGTATTATTTTTTTGTTCTGTAAAAAGATCTATAATGCCTTGATTAACCGCTTGTTTATTTGAAGACATGCTAGCAGACGTGTCTACGAGAAGGATATTCCAGGCTGACATTTTAATTATATATTGAAGTTATCTCTAAGTGACTAAATATTATAATTATATAAATCCATAACTTCTAATTTAGTAAGATTAAGATTTAGTAAATTTAAAAGAACTTTTAAATTGAAAGAGTGTCTAATTTTTGTATTACAGTTGTCTAACATGTAAAAACAAAAAACCCCGTCAATTCTTCTACCCAGGTTTCTTGTAGTAAAATAAGGAATATCAGAGGTTTCAACTAAAAGTTGCATTAAATGCGACTTATTTTGCGGAGTGTCTTTGTAACAATTTCCTAAGATGTCCATTGTTATTATAGTTATATCTGGAATTTTACGAATTTTTTTCGTAATAATCTTAATGAACTCGTTCTTTTTATTTTCATAAGAGATATTTTCATATTTCAAAAAAGAAGCAAGATTGTAAGTATAATGAAAATCAAAATCTTTGGTTATACTCGCTAAACAACCAGACGATGCGCACAGAATTTTCTTATTTTTTGTTACGCTTCTAATTTTAGGCAAGATTTCCCAGAATCCAGAAACACCCGATGGAGCAACTGAAACACAATTCGGGTCTGGTAAGTTGTCTAAATTAAATAAAAAAGGTTTTAAAAGTAAACTCAAAAGTCCTACAATTATATTTTTTTTCATTTATATAAAATGTTTTTAGTCTTTAAATAAAAAAACAATATATATAATAATGGATTTTTTAAATAAATATTTTAAAGATGATTGTTTTAAAATTTTTGCAAATGGTCAATTATCTTGGGGTCTAATACCCCTAGCTTTTTTATTTCTTTATAATGGAAAATATATAGAATATTTTAGTTACATATTTGTTTACATATCTTTAATTGGTATTATAGATACAGTTGTCTTACTAAATTCAACCAAGTGTTATTTATTTACTATCTTTTCTGTCTTATTTCACTTACTTTTATTGCTACCTTTGTTAAATTTTGATAAAAATTTTAAACCCAATAGCATACATTTATTTTTTCTTCTACTAGCTCATTACATAATTAACAATCTTTATTACTGGCCTTATTCTTTAAATAGAGATACATTTGTATTTGTTTTATATATAATACATATTATATTGTTATTAAGTTACAGATACAGAACAATAAATTTTTTTTCAAAATATGTTAAAAGTTAATTAATTTATATTATGTAGTATTATAATAATGTTTATTACAAGAACTAAAACAAAATCTGGCTTTATATATTCAACAAAAGACAAAGATGATCTTGAAAGAATTAAGAAATTAAGAATACCCCCTATGTGGACATCTGTTCAAATAAACAAATCAAATAAATCTAAGTTACAGGCTACGGGTTTTGATGCTAAAGGTAGAAAACAATATATATACCACGCAGCTTGGATAGAAAAATCAAATGAAAAAAAATTTAATAAAATAAAACATTTTAACTATGATCATTACTCTAGAGTAATAAACAATTTTATTAAGAAAAATGATCTCTCAAGAGATTGTGTAATAGCAAATGTAATTAAAATAATGGAAGATTTAAACATTCGCGTTGGAAATGAGATGTACAAAAAAGAAAACGGATCATATGGTATAACAACACTTCTTAAAAGTCACCTTAGCGGTGATAAACTTAAGTTCATTGGTAAAAAAGGAATACAACATACAAAAGAGATAAAATCTGATAAAAGTTTAAAATTCGTAGACCGTGTTAAAAAAATTAAAGGACCAAATTTATTCTATGACGATTACGGAAAATGTATATCGAGTTCGGATTTAAACACATTTCTAAGAAATAAAGTTAATTCTAATGTAACGTGTAAAGACATCCGCACATATAGAGCAAATCAAATTTTTCTTAAGTTTATGAAAAAGCTTAAAAAAGGACATACAGAAAAAGAAAGGAAAAAACAGATACTACAGGGAATAGACCACACGGCGAATGAACTTGGAAACACTCGAAAAATATGTAAAGATTCTTACTTAGCCCCTGAAAATATTAATAAATTTATTTAAAAATTAAATGTATATAATTTAATAATCTATGTTATCTTCATTAAGTGTATTCGTAGCTTCTTTAAAACAGCCTTATTGGTACAATCCGGTCATCCATAATCTAGGAAATACCGGATTTCTTGGTAATATTCACGCTATTTCTTCACCATGTATTACTAAATTTATAGACAAGAAAGCTTATTCAGGGATAAACATCCGCGAGAAAATTTATGAAGATACAACTGGAACGATTTGTGACCTATGTTGCGGAACGGGGTTTTCTACTAAACCGGGACATACGGGTATTGATACATCTAAAGAAATGTTAAGATATGCTAATTTTTTTAACCCGGGAAGTAATTATGTATTTGGAAACTCTGAGACATATGGTGAAGATCACGAATTTGACACTGTTACTTGCATGTTTGCTTTTCACGAAATTCCCGAAGAAGGGCACAAAAAAATTCTTAATAATGCTCTTAGAATATCTAAAAATAAAGTAATCATAGTCGACATCTCCACAGATTACAAACCTTCAAAATTAATGTTAGCTGGTGAACCTTATACATTAGAATATATACAAAATATAGACGTTCTAATGAAAAAATACTCATTCGAAAAAGTAAATTTAATCAAAGGACATGTTGATATCTGGATCTACAATAAGGGTAAATTAATTGCGAATTAAATAATTTCTAAGTGTAAATTCTATATCTATTAAAATAATATATGCACATAATTAATAATGATAAAAGTAAAGAGTTTTAAAAAACTTAGAGGAAGTTCCAAGAAGTACGAAATTACATTTGAAAAGAATGGTAAGATGTATATTCGTAAGTTTGGCGCAGCTGGCATGTCCGATTATACCATTCATAAGGATAAGGAGCGTCGCGAAAGATATATATCTCGTCATAAGAAAGATCTTCGAACAAATGATCCGATGAAACCTGGTTATTTATCTATGTACATTTTGTGGAACAAACCAAGTCTTAAAGCCAGTCTTACAGACTACAAGCGCCGATTAAACATTTACAATAAAAACGGTAAATTTCCAAAAAGCATCACTGGTAGCAAGAAGTTGTCATTCGGAACCATGGAGGATATGAAGAATTATGGTGACGTTGTCGAATTTTTCCGCAATAAAACCGGAAGAGATCCTTCTATTCATTTCATTGAACCCCAATTAAAGAGAAATTTAAAAGATTATTCGGCTTCTAAAATTTCCGCGGTTCAAAAAGGAAGAAAAGTCAGGGAGGTGACGACTACTAAGCAAAATTTGAAAAATATTCTAAAGAGATTAAATACTGGGAGGGAGCCATGGGTTGTATTAGATCCCACTGAACTAAAGACACGAAAATGGTTGTATCTAGCCGCTGATACACTTACTGCTGAAGATTTCAAGGGTGATGATAGACTTTGGTATAATATATTAGAACATATTTTACAAAAATATATACACCTTGACCCAGATAGCAATCAATTTTCGCAAGAAATTGAACAAAATTTAATGGTTTCTGAAGAAAATATTGAATTCTTGATGAAAAAACTCGGCTTCGAAATAGATTTCGAACCGCTTGGCGATGACCACCCCATCCCCTGGTACGTAAAAGCCCATACGTGGCTTACTGAAGAATGGGCAACCGGTAACGCGTTTGGTAAGAAATACAAAGTTCCTGACAATGTTGTTAATAAAAGATTGTATTCAAATGTAAAGGCAAAAATTAAAAGATCTATCAAAGGCCGGAGGTGGGGAGCCTATGATTCTGGAAGACTTGTAAGGGAATACAAGGCAGTTGGAGGAAAATACAAAGGATCTAAAGGGAAAACAAATTTATCAAAGTGGTATAAAGAAAAATGGGTAGATGCTTGCGCTTGGCCTAAAAGAAAACCGTGTGGACGCAAGACTAAAGAGACTATAGCTTATTGCCGTCCAAGTAAAAAAGTAGACTCAAAGACTCCTAAGTTAGTTCAGAAATT